>Ga0172377_10008975_pt1 | contig 10260 bp, 4 predicted proteins | sample Pumphouse3metaG_FD_119749 | JGI IMG/M metagenome (GOLD analysis project Ga0172377, IMG submission 119749) | Leachate microbial communities from a municipal landfill in Southern Ontario, Canada - Pumphouse #3 metaG | ecosystem: Engineered > Solid waste > Landfill > Unclassified | place: Canada... | reverse complement strand
GTCTGGAAGTAACATGGACACAAACCCCTGTAAAGTGGAGTTATTATTTCTTCGATAATCTTTTTAGATATAACTGGACGTTAACAAAAAGTCCTGCAGGAGCCTATCAGTGGGTTGCTGAAAATCAGGGAGAGGTGATTCCCGATGCTTTTGATCCATCAAAGAAACATGCTCCAACTATGATGACGACAGATCTTTCTTTGCGTTTTGATCCTGTTTATGAGAAAATTTCACGTCGTTTTTATGAACATCCTCTTGAATTTGCTGAGGCATTCGCTAAGGCATGGTTTAAATTAACTCACAGAGATATGGGTCCCATTTCCCGTTATTTAGGTCCGGAAGTACCAAAAGAAGAGTTTATATGGCAGGATCCTATTCCAAAAATAAATCATCCTTTGATTGATGAAAAAGATATTGCAGAGCTAAAAGTAAAAGTATTGAATTCAGGACTTTCTATTTCGCAATTAGTTTCAACTGCATGGGCTTCAGCTTCAACTTTCAGAGGTTCAGATAAACGTGGAGGTGCTAACGGTAGTAGAATTTGTCTCTCTCCTCAAAAAGACTGGAAGGTCAATAATCCGTCTCAGTTGGCGAAAGTCTTAAAAAAACTGGAATTTATCAAGGATGAGTTTAATAATGCGCAGACCGGAGGAAAGAAAATTTCATTTGCTGATCTTATTGTATTATCTGGTTGTGCCGCTATTGAGAAATCTGCAAAAGATGCAGGAGTCAATATTAAGGTTCCTTTTACTCCTTGTCGTATGGATGCTTTGCAGGAACAAACGGATGTTGAATCATTTAAAGTGCTGGAACCTGTTGCCGACGGATTTCGCAATTATTTGAAAAAGAAGTTTAAAGTTTCAACTGAAGAATTATTAATTGACAAATCACAGTTACTAACTTTAACTGCTCCTGAAATGACTGTTATTATTGGAGGTATGCGTGTATTGAATACAAATTTTGATGGTTCTGAATATGGCGTTTTCACAAAACGTCCTGAACTTCTTACTAATGATTTCTTTGTAAATCTATTAGATATGAGAACCGTATGGACGCCTTTATCAGAGGATAAAGAAACATTCGCGGGACGTGATAGAAAAACAGGAGAATTAAAATGGAAAGCTACCCGTAATGATCTAATTTTTGGTTCAAATTCGGAGCTTAGGGCATTATCTGAGGTTTATGGAAGCTCAGATGCACAGGAGAAATTTGTTTATGATTTTGTATCTGCATGGAACAAAGTAATGAATCTTGACCGTTTTGATTTAGCTTAATTAATTGTCATATAAAAATTAATGTATAAATTAGACCTTGAAATTATATAATTCCTGATACTTACTTTCAGGAGCTACATTTTTTCCAATTCTCTAACCAGACGTCATATAATGGTTTTTAGTTTTCTATCAGTACTTAAAGATTTTTTCTGTTCATGGGATGATTGCGGAATCTTTGATTCCGTAATAACTTCTTTAAAGTACGGGTATAAGCCTGGTGAATAGATAGGGATTCTTTGTTTTCTTCTTTGCAAATCCTGGTAATTTTCTTTTAAAAAGGTTACTACTATTAATTAGCTTAATAGTAGTAATTTAGATCTCTTTTAAGGGACGAATAAATAAAAAAATGCTACATCGAAATTAACACTTTTTACTTCCTGACTTTAATTAAATTATGTGAAATGATATTAGTAGTTTTAGATTTATCAATATTATATATAAACAACTTATTTCCAATCCCTTTATAAATTCCATTTAAAAAACTACAATCAGAGATAGGCTCTTCTATTTGAATCATAGAGGAACTGTCTCTGCTAATAATATTCATTGCATGGATATTATTAATTTTTCCTGGTTGTGAGTTTTTACCATATCCTTTTCCACCTATAAGCAATGCATTATAACCTCCTTCAGACATTAGCCCATTAATATTAACGTTATTAATACTGGCAATATCGTTTGCCCTGATAGCAATAGCACGTGTAGAACTTTTACAGGTAATACCGTTTATGAAAATTTGTTCTGTATCATCTTCTTTCCCTCTCCATCTTTTAGTGGTAACCATAGTCGAATTTAGAGTTCCTCCTTCTGTATTTTTAGCGTAGATTCCCAGTGTTGAAAGGGCAATAAAATCGTCCCCGGTAACTCCTGAAATATTTTCAATATGAAAATTTTTACACCCATGACGAAGATCGATTCCGTCACGATTAGCTACAAACCTTTCCTTGCCATCAATCATTTGCATTTTAGGACAATGGATATTGACCCCCGAAATTTCAGCATTGATAGTTCTTTCAAAACTAACAGCCCAGGCATGAGCATTTATTATATTTATATTCTTTAGTTTAAAGCCATTCACATAACCCATCAAGATCATGATATTACGCCAGTCGCCTTTCTGTTTAACTTTTTTATTTCCTGCATCACTGCCATAACTGACCCGCCCTTTTTGTGGTGATGAAACTAATGTTCTGCTTCCATCGCCGGTAGCCCTTGGATTGGTTGCTCCTTTTAAATAAACATCTCCAATTCCGATAATACAAATATTCTCGCTCCAAACAGGTTCAGTAATGCCAATACCCACGTTATTGCTCCTAAACATATTATCTCTGCACTGGTCTGACAATTGAAGAGTGCAGTTATTCAAAATTACGGTTATATTTTTTGGTAACAGAATGGCACTATCCAGCAACCAAATACCGGAACCGTTTGAATTAAAGTCAGGAATAACAACTTTACCGGTGGTTAGTGAGGCTTTATCCACTGCTGCTTGTATTCTTCGGGTATCACTGCCTTTAAATTGATTTGGTGTAATATCGCTTTCAGCATGTTCAGTACAGCTAATTAATAAAACAGACAGCATAAATAAAACAGAATATATACTTTTCATACAAAAATATTTTTAAGTGTAACTATCTGATAATATATATATTTAAATTTGATTCGTTCTAAAATATTTTGATTCAGACATAATAAAAGACAGTATTCATTTTTTGAACAAATATCCCGGTTATTAGCAAGAAAAACAGGTAAGATACAATTAGAATTTCATACGCATGCTGATAGCAACAATCATAGGTTCTTATCTGATTGATGTCAGTTCCATATCCGACATAGGCGTATCTCTAATACCGTGCATCATTAAGAATCGACCTTTGTTTTTGATCTACCGTTATATTTTACAGCTTTTTTACCAGCAGCTCATTATTGCCAGGCTTATGACTTATTCAAAGCTTACTTTTCCCATTACTAGTTGAATTAAAGTTTATACATTATATTGAATATCAATACAATTATTAAATTATGTCATTACTTCAGAACGCTCTACATTTTTATTTACCTGGTGTGAAACATTTATATAGGATTAATACCTATATATGGTTCTTACCCATTTAAAAATCTCATATTTTTTTAGTAAAACTTTGTCTTATTACGTCTTTATGGCGAGATTTTAAAAAAAGGAATCTCAAAATTATTCAAGAGACTCCTTTCTTTTTAAAAACTAATATCCGGGATTTTGCCACATATATTCTTCAGACATGTTATTTAACTCATGTAATGGTATTGCAAAAATTTTGCGATACTCTTCCATTTTATATTTCCCGCTTCCTTCTTCGGTACGAGTGAAAAATGTATTCATTACACTCATTGCTTTATCTGTCCGTAACAAATCGAACAATCTCATAAACTCGCATGAAAATTCAACGCGTCTTTCTTTAAATAAAGCTGTTCTGAAATCTTCCTGTAATGAAATATCAGAAGAAGTTAACGCTGACAATCCTGCCCGGCTCCTTACTTTGTTTATGATTTCAAAAGCTTCTCCACTTGCTTTATAGCCTTCTTCATTCAAAACCTCTGCATACATAAGCTTTACATCCGTATAACGCAGAATCGGTAAATTTACTTCATAATCACTTCTATTTGCTGGAATTGTTCCATGAGCAAATTTTATATAAAATAATGTTGTGGGATCATATATTCCTGTATTATCAGTATATCCTTTCTGAATACTAAAATCGCGTCTAAAATCTCCATCTTCATATGAATCATATAAATCATAGGATACCATATTTGCGCCCGAACATCCTCCTGAAGGGAATAATTCAGATCTATAGAACTGTGGCACTTCTTGTGACACAAAATCATTCCCTTCATTTAGATCACCGGATATATATTGAATTTGAAAAACATGTTCGGAACTGTTATCATATTTATCAAGGAAGCAATCTTCATAATTTGTTGCCATTTTATAATACCCTGAATTTATAATACTTTCCAACAAAGGTTTGGCATCAGAATATTTTTTCTGGAATAGATAGAGCCTTGCAAGAATTCCCTGAGCAGCATATTTAGTCGCTTTTCCCAATTCATAAGACTTCCATTTTTCAGGAAGAAGGGAAGCAGCATTTTCTAAATCCGAGGCAGCAAAATCAAGGGTTTCAGTCTGAGTACTCCTTTTTGTCGTTTTTATCTCATCAATTTTCATCTTATGATCTATAATTTGAGTTCCTCCATACTGCCATCCTAAACTAAAGTATGCATATCCCCTCAAAAAATAAGCTTCCCCTTTATAGTAAGATCTGTACTCTTCTTCTTCGAATGTTCCGTCATCAATCTTATCAATTATTTCATTGCATCGGTCAATCATCATCCAATAATATATCCATAAAGAACTAACATCAGAAGTTGTTTCATTGTCTAAGAAACGATGCATAGAATTATTAGAATAATTATTTTGAAGATCGTCCTGAACATTGTCACTACGAGCCTCAAGATCAAGAGCAATTTTAGAACCTAAACTCTGCAAAATATCATAAACTCCGTTAGATGCAAGTTCAAAATCTGATTGAGTCTGATAAAAGCCTCCTGCACTGTAAGCTGAAATAGGATTCAAATCTAAACTATCATCACAGGATACAAGTGTTATTATTAAAATAACACATAAATATATTTTTCTTTTCATAACTAGTTTTTAAAAAGTAAGATTAATACCTAAACTGTATCTCTTTGCAAGAGGATATGCCCCATAGTCCAAACCCGGCATAGTAGTATTATTCCCGTAATTATTCGCCTCTGGATTTGCACCAATATAATTATCCCATGTGAAAAGGTTTTCTCCCATAAAATATATACGGGCTTTTTTAAAGCCTATATGATTGCATATACTCTGAGGAAAATTATAACCTAAGGTAACATTTTTAATTCTAACAAAAGATGCATCATAAACATTCTGATCGTTAAATGAAGGATTACTTCCTAATTTATTTCTGGTCTTTCCATCAAAGGACATATCAACTTTGTCAAAATATGAATTTTTTGGAAATGGATCTTCTGAAAACTCTGGTTTGTAACAGCGTATCCAATGTTTAAAGGAATTCATCCCGGTTGACTGACCATTATCCATGTGTCGATATCCTATAAAAAACAATTCTGATCCATGAGAACCCTGCAGCAAAATATTCAGATCAAAACTTTTGTATGAAAAATGATTGGTTAATCCCCATATAAAATCAGGCTGATTATTACCTACAATCGTATAATCACTTCCATCGATTTTACCGTCCTTATTTACATCTACAATTTTAACATTTCCCTTTTCTTCTCCTGCGACAATCGGAACTAATGCATTACCACTTGAATCATAATCTTCGTCTAAAAGAAGACCGTCTGTTTTATACATATAAAAACTACCTATAGATTCTCCAATCTTTGTTATATGTGTAGGATGTCCACAGGAAGAACTTATAATAGGAGAATTATCAGGTCCTAGTTTTTTTACTTCATTAACGTTTCTGGAAATATTAAAAGAGGTCTGCCATTTAAAAACGTTTTCTATGTTGTGTGTGGTTAATTCAAATTCCCATCCTCTGTTTTCTACTTCCCCTAGATTTTGTCTCATGGAACCATGGCCTGATATATAAGGAATCGTAACATCCATAAGCATATCTTTTGTTTTATCTGCATAATAATCCATATTAACCTGTATCCTGCTGTTAAATGCTGCAAAATCAACACCTACAGTTTTTGAAATTTTGGTTTCCCAGCCTAAGTCAGGATTACCGAGTGAGGAAGTAGATAATCCCGATTGAATATTATTATTAAGATTATAATTAGTTAGTCCCAACAGAGCTATGCTCTCGTAATTGCCAATACTATTATTACCGGCCTTACCAATAGAAAGGCGAAGTTTAAGCAAATCAAGCCAGTCGTTTTCTTCCATAAAGCTTTCTTTATTTATCTTCCATCCTATAGCTGCAGAAGGGAACCACCCCCATTTTGTGTCTGCACCGAATTTAGAGGAACCGTCTCTACGAATATTAACTGTCAATAAATATCTGTCTTTTGCATTCAGATTCAGCCTTCCAAAAAACGAGGCCAAAGATTTTTTTTCTTCCGAAGTAGTTGCAGTTGTAGGAGTTGATGCAACATTTAATGTATAGATTATATCATTTGGATAACCATTAGCGGAACAGTTGCTATAGTATATTTTTTCTCCTTCCGCACTCTGCCCTAGCAATAAATTCATATTTATTGCAGAACTTATTTCAGGAGAATATATCAATGTGTTTTGCAGAGACCAGTCATACCAGTTATGTGTGGAATTACTTCCTGCGGAGGGGCTACCCCCTTTTACATTTGAAGGTCTAAAATAGGAACTATGTACTTCTCTGTAATTATAACCATATTGTGACTTAAATGATAATGACTTTGTTATGGAAAGTTCACCCCACATATTCGTATAGATCTTATTGTTTTTTGATTCATCATGTGTCTCTTTTAATGCTTCCAGTGGATTTACATGAGAAAATGCACCTGCAGTATATCCCCATTCTTCTGTGTTTGATTGCAATCCTACAATAGGAGCCATATTTACAGCATAATGAAGAGAACTTTCTCTTCCTTCGTCATCAGGATTATTACTTGTTGAGAATGAGGGAGCGAGATTCATTCCTATTTTTAAATGTTTCCCAACGTTTAGTGTTGTGTTTAACCTAAAAGTAGCTCTACGATAGCCAGTTCCTTCTACAATACCTTTTTGTTCCATATAAGATCCGGAAACCATATAACTACCCATATCTCCACCTCCGGAAGCAGATAGCTGATAATTTTGAATAGGAGCCGTCCTGAAAATAACATCTTGCCAGTTTATATCCGGTAAAGATTCAGGATCGCTCTCCCATACTTCAGGATATTGATAGGAAGACGGTCTGGAACTCATAGGATCACTCAGACTACCACCCCTTCTTAAATAGTTCGCATTTTTTGACCATATATTATAGCAAATAAATTCATCCCTATTCATAACGTCAAGAATTTTAGCAGCTTTTTGTAATCCATAGCTAGCTGTAAAATTAAAAGACGGACTCCCTTTTTTTCCTGTTTTTGTTGTAATCAGGATGACGCCATTTGCTCCTCTTGCCCCGTAAATAGCAGCGGATGAAGCATCTTTTAAGACTTCAATAGATGCGATATCATTAGGATTAAGATCCAGCATGTTTGTTCCTGATGGGATACCGTCAATTACATAAAGCGGAGCATTGGATGCATTAAGAGTGCTGACTCCTCTGATTCTTATTGTCAGGTCTTCCCCCGGCTTTCCACTAGACTGTTGCGCTCTTACTCCGGCCAGTTGTCCGGCGAAAGCTTCTCCCAGAGTAGTTATTGACCGTTCTTTCAATGCATCTGATTTAATACTTGAAATACTACCGGTAAGGTTCTGTTTTTTTACGGTCCCATAACCAATTGCTACCACTTCATCAATGCCAATGGATTCTTCTGCTAACTTAATATTTATAATTGTCTTACCCGCAACAAAAATTTCCTGTTCTTTCATTCCAACAAATGAAAATACTAATGTTGAATTAGAAGGAAGATTAGAAAGAGAATATTTACCTTCATTATCAGTTATAGTTCCGGTAGTTGTCCCCTTTATAATAATTGTTACCCCTGGTAAAGGTGATCCTGAGGAATCAGTTACTTTACCCGAAATTGTTTTTTTCTGTCCGGCCTGTGTTTTTTGTTCACTGGTAAGGACAATCTGGCGACCGCTTATTTTATATGTTATTTTTGTATTTTCCAATAATTGATTCAGAACCTTTTGTACCGGCTGACTTTCGCAATTAATACTTTTATTTTGATTTACATTAACAAAAGAAGCATCAAACATAAAATAGTATTCTGACTGATTTTCTATCTTATTCAAAATCTGAATAATTGATTCATTTTTACAATTAAGATTCAGTTGCTGGTTTTGTGCATAACTTTCTGATGCGAACATCTGGGTAACACTAATCATTATTAATAATACAATAATCCTCATTTTCTTTAAAAAATTAGATCTCCGGATATTAAAATCACCGGAAATCAATTCATAATAAAATTTTTTCATAAATTTGTTTTGATTTGGATTTTTAAAATTCAAGTTGTTTAAGTCTCTTGATTTGGACACCGCGAGACTTAAGAATGTAAGAGGGAGATGTTAATAGCATCTCCTTTTTTTGTTCACTGTTCTAATTCATATCATAGGCATAGCTTTTTTAAATTAATTAATCATTTTTTTGAAATCATAATCATAGGTTTCGATTTTTCATTATAATGATGTATGATTTTACAATTGATGTTGCATGCGAGTCCAATTAGCCTGAAAATTTCTTCATAACTTTCATTTTTTATAGTACCTGAAAAAATTGAGTGATATACTTCAGGATTTACAATATCGATGTCTATATTGTACCATCTCTTCAATTTTTCGACCACTTCCCTCATAGGTGAATTGCGAAATATTAATTTTCCGTCTTTCCAGGATGAATAAATAGCGGCATCAACATGAATTACTTTCATTGAATTATTATTTGTTAAATCAAAGACAGCTTTTTCTCCGGGTTTCATTGTATAGGAAAAAGATTTAGAATTTTGTAATTTAAGATCAACCCTGCCTGATTTAAGCACAACATCAATTTGTTTCTTTTCAGGATAGGTTTCTACATCGAATTTTGTGCCCTTTACAATTACCTCAAGATTATTCGATTTTACTATAAAAGGATAATTTTTTTTATGGGAAACATGAAAAAATGCCTGCCCTTTAAGGATAACTTTTCTGTTTTGATCAGAAAAATCATTAGGATAAGAAAGAGTTGTGCCTGAATTTAACCAGACTACGGAGCTGTCGGGTAGAATGACCTTTGATCGTTGTCCGTTTTCAGTAAAAACAGAAGTATATAATCCTAAATTGCTTTTTTCATTAATGGATTTGCCTGAAAAAAAGCATAAAAGCCCCAAAATACTTACCAAAACAAAAAATGAAGCAGCAATCCTCCAGCGAAATAGTGCACGCGTCTTTGATTTAAGGAGAATTTTCTCCTTAAATCTTTCCAATCCCATTTTCCCATTGAAGGAATCCATCACCTCATATTCCCTAACTAAATTTTTATTGGAACTTATTGAATCCAGCAATTCCTTATTTTTAGGGCTGTTATTTATCCACTTATCAAGAATCTCTTTCTCTTTGTCAGATTCCTTGTTTGTCAGATATTTTCCAATAATTTGACCTAGCTGGACAGATTTATGTGTTTTATTAATAATCTTGTTCATATTTTTTTATCTATATTATTAAAACAACTTTTAACAGAAACAGGACTACAATCAGATAAAAAAAATCAATTGTTTTTAATACTTAAATTTCGAAAGGAAGTTTTGTAATGAGTATTTAAGTAATAATAAATTAGGAAATAAACTGGTATAAGTATAGTGATAGCTATGGTTATTGAGGATTACATAGTATAGTGACTGATTTGAAGTTAGCTGGATGTGTAATAGCTAATTACCTTCGGATTTCAGGTGATAATTGACTTTTAACAGAGTTGGCTGTAATTTTGAAAAAGCTTACAGGAAATAATTCTGCTTAGATTTTTTTTTATTAAAAGGTAACAGCAATAGAATAGTATTACCCAATTGATTTCTTAATGTTTTATACGCCCGTGATTTATGCGTTTTGACAGTGTTTGTTTTTATGTTTAATTCCTTTGCAATCTGTTTGTTGGAATATTCCTTTAATGATAATAATAATACCTTTTTCTCCATTATAGGTAATTTATTTATTTCATTATAAATTATTCCATTTACTTCTTTTCTCAAAACTCCTTCCAGAAAAAAATCTGATGATTCTATTTTTGACAGATGTTCCTGAAAATATTTTTGTTTTACCAAATTATGTTTTATCCGATTCAGGCACTCATTCTTTATGGACGTATAGAAATAGGCCTTTAAT
>Ga0172377_10008971_pt1 | contig 10263 bp, 7 predicted proteins | sample Pumphouse3metaG_FD_119749 | JGI IMG/M metagenome (GOLD analysis project Ga0172377, IMG submission 119749) | Leachate microbial communities from a municipal landfill in Southern Ontario, Canada - Pumphouse #3 metaG | ecosystem: Engineered > Solid waste > Landfill > Unclassified | place: Canada... | reverse complement strand
GTGATTCCTAATTTCGGAAGAGCATTAAAGAAAAGTATTGGAATTGGATTTGATACAGTTCAAACACATAAAAATTCAGTATTTATTAGCGGAGTATCTCCAATGTCTTCAGACACAAGAATGATTATGCAAAGAAGTATAGATGCTTTTTATAAAAACTTTGTTCATAGAGTTGCAACAGGAAGAAACCTAACTGATACTTATGTTGATAGCATTGCAAAAGGAAGAGTTTGGGTAGGGAAAGATGCTAAAGAAATTGGTTTGGTTGATGAATATGGTGGTTTGTATAAAGCAATTGAAATTGCGTCAAATGAGGCTAAACTTAAAGAATATTCGATTATTGCACTTCCAAAAACAAAGGGTCTAACAGAACAAATAATGGATGCAATGGGAAGTGAAGTGGAAATGAAGCTCTTCACTAAAGAATTAGGAAAGCCATATTCATTTTTCTTACAACTTAAAAATATTTCAGATATGCAAGGAGTTCAGGCGAGATTACCTTATATAATTAGTTTCTAATAATAAGAGATTTAGCTTAAAAAATCTTCCTTTGATTTCTCAATATTTGAAAGGAGTTTTTGAAACTTAATGTTTTCAATTGCTGAATTCTTTTTAGCTTTGTTGAAAATTGACTTATCTGGATTATTATTAATTGAATCAATAAGTTTCTGCATATTAGGATTTAAGCCAAGAATCTTTGAGTTAAAGATTCTTGGCTTCTTATTCCAGGGGCATGCATTCAAACATATATCACAACCATAAATATAGCCATCTAAATTTATATTCTTTGGAACACTCTCCTTATTAATCATATTGTGATACGATGAGCAAAGATTGCAATTAATTGTTTTATTTAAATTTATCGCATTGTTAGGACAAGCTTCAATACAGAGCTTACAATCTTCACATAAATCATCAACAATTTGAGCCTTATAGTTTGTAGAATAGTTTGTTATGATTTCTCCAATTAGGATTTTACTGCCATAACTCTTGTTAATTAGAATTGAATTTTTTCCAATCCAACCTAAGCCAGCTTCTCTTGCAACCATTTTTTCTGAAAAGGGAGAGGAATCAACAAAAGCAATACCTTTAAATTCAGGATAAATATCTTGTATGCAGCTAATTATCCAATATAAAGCCCTTTTTATTGCTTTATGATAGTCTTCAAAATAGCTATAGGAAGCAAATTTTAATAAATGTTTTGACTCCTCATTTTGGCTAAAATGCATGTTTGCAAATTCTTGGGTGTTATACGAGAGAATAAAACTAAAAATTGTTTGAGCATTTTCAAGTAGGAGATATGGGTTTTTCCTTTTATCAATATTTTTGTTTAGATATTGCATTTCAGCATTATAACCTTTTTCTAACCAATCAAAATGAGATGAAATATCAAATTCTTTTGAGCTAACTGCTCCACAGTCTTGAAAACCAGCTTCAAAGGCTAATGATTTTATAATTTCAAAATCAATAATTTTATTCATTTACAAAAAACCTTATTCATATAATCTTACCCTAAATGCTGGATTTCTCAATCTCATAGGAATATATTGTCTTATCTTCAATCATATCTTTAATGCCTTCCATAAACTTATTAATAGATATAAGATGTTTTCTTGATTTAAGCGTAACTTCAATATCTTCTGAGACATCTTTAACAAAGAAAGTAAGATGAGATTTGCCCTTAGATTTTTTTGCTATTTTAGTTATTTTCTCAACAAAATTAGGCTTAATATTTTCAATAGGTATAATAAGTTTTATTGCTTTTCCGTATTTATCTAAAACCTCATCTAATTGTTCTATTTGCAAAATTTTAAATTCCAAGGTATCTTTTGAAGCTTCATCTCCCCAGCCTTTCTTCCGAACTGTTGCCTTAATCAAAACAAATAGACCTTCAATCATATATTTATTTAAATTGATGTAATCTTTGCCAAATAGGGCAATTTCTCTGCTTGCTGTTTCATCTTCAAAAATAAATTTTCCAAAAGGTTTCCCATTTTTTGTAGTCTTTTTCTCACATCCAACAATTGTGCCGGTTAGAAAAAGAGTTTTGTCTTCTAAAGGAGATAAATCATCTGAAAGTTCTTCAATTTTAGTATTTACAAATAATTTTTGTTCAAGTGCAAACTTATCCAAAGGATGTCCAGAAAGATAAAACCCAATTGATTCTTTTTCGTGTTTAAGTTGTTCAATTGTAGACCAAGGCTCGCAATAAGGAATCTCTGGCTCATATAAAACGCTATTTTCTTCTGCTCCAAACATAGAAACCTGTGATGAATTTTCTATATCCTTATATCTATTTCCATATTTTATAAGTCGTTCAACAAAGGTTTCTTCATTATTATTTGAGTTATTAAACTTTTGAAAGTATTGAGCCCTGTGAATGTTCCTAAAACAATCAAATGCACCAGCACTAATTAGAGCTTCAATACAGCGTTTATTTATTGTTTTAAGGCTAACTCTCTGAATAAAGTTAAAAGGACTTGTGAATGGTCCATTTTCTTCTCTTTCCTTCATAATTTCTTTTGCTGCATTCTCTCCAACACTTTTTATTGCAGCCAACCCAAACCTTACTTCTCCTTTTTTATTTACAGTGAAGTTAAGGTCAGATTCATTAACATCTGGTCCTAAAACAGGAATCTTTTGCTTTTGAGTTTCCTCAATATAATAGGTAATCTTCTTAATATCATTAAGATTATGTGTGAGGACAGAAGCCATATATTCTGCTGGATAATGAGCTTTTAGCCATGCGGTTTGGTAAGCAATATAGGCATAGCAAGTTGAATGAGACTTATTGAAAGCATATTCAGCAAATTTTTCCCAATCCTGCCATATCTTTTCAACCAAAACAACATCTAAGTCCTTTTCTTTGCTCCCTTTAATAAATTTTTCTTTCAACTCATCCATCACCTCCTTTTGCTTCTTTCCCATTGCCTTACGAAGTTTGTCGGCTTGACCTTTGGTGAAACCAGCAATGGCTTGAGAAAGTTGCATAACCTGTTCTTGATAAACAGTAATTCCGTATGTTTCACCCAAATATTTTTCCATTATTTCAGGAATTTCATAAACAACAGGCTCTCTCTTATTCTTGCGGGCTATATAATTTGGAATATACTGCATAGGGCCTGGACGATAAAGGGCATTCATGGCAATTAAATCTTCAAACCTATCAGGTTTAAGATTTTGCATATGCTGACGCATTCCCTCGCTTTCAAATTGAAATGTTCCAATGGATTCACCTCTCTGGAAAAGCTCATAAGTTGCTAAATCATCTAATGGAATCTCTCTTGGATTTATATGAATATGGTGAGACTTTTGAATATTTGAGCAAGCATCCTTAATTATTGAAAGAGTTTTTAAACCCAAAAAGTCCATCTTAATCATACCAACTGACTCAATTGATTTACCCTCAAATTGAGTAACCATCATATTGGAATCCTTTGCTGAGGTTAGAGGAACATATTTTGATAAATCATCAGGTCCAATAATAACTCCACAAGCATGAGTTCCTGTATTCCTCACGGAGCCTTCTAATTCCTTTGCAAATTTTAGAGTTTTCTTAACTAAATTAGAACCATTTTCAAGTGCGTTTTTTAGTTCAGGAACTTCTTTATAAGCCTGCTCAAGAGTTGTTCCTGGTTTATCAGGAACAAGTTTAGCTAATTTATCCGATTGGTCAAGAGGAAGTTCTAAAACCCTTGCAACATCTCTAATAGCACTTTTTGCTGCCATTGAGCCAAAAGTTATTATTTGTGCCACATGATCAAGCCCATATTTTTGTTGAACATATTCCAAAACTCTTGCTCGTCCATCATCATCGAAATCAACGTCCACATCGGGAAGGGATATACGGTCAGGATTTAAAAACCTTTCGAAAAGAAGTCCATATTTAATTGGATCAATTGCAGTTATTCCCAAACAATAAGCAACCACACTTCCTGCTGCAGAGCCTCTCCCAGGACCAACAATAACATCTAACTCATCTTGAGCATAGTTTATGAAATCTTGAACAATTAAGAAATAACCAGGGAAGCCCATATTCTCAATGGTGGAGAGTTCAAACTTAATCCTTTCTTGCAAATCTTCTGAAATATCTTCTCCATATTTTTTTTTAACTCCCTGATATGTTAGGAAATGAAGATATGCATTTTCAAATTTTGTTCTAATTATTTTTTCATAACCACCTTTTTCTTCAATAACATCTTCGGAAAGATTTTCCTTAATAATTTCAATTGGGTATTTATTCTTGTATTGCTCAAGAGTGCCAAAACTTTCAGGGATATCAAAAATAGGAAGAAGTGGTTCACGGTGAAGGTCAAAAACCTCAACCTTATCAACAATTTCCTGAGTATTAGTTATTGCCTGAGGATAATCTTTAAAAAGCAACTCCATCTCTTCACAACTTTTCAAATACTCATTTCCACTATACATTAGTTTTGTTTCATCGCTAATTGTTTTGCCGGTGTTCAAGCAAATCAAAATCTTATGTGCATCAAAATCATTTGCACTTACAAAATGAACATCATTAGTAGCAATTAGTTTTATATCAAGCTTTTCTCCAATTTCAGAAAGGTTACTATTAACCAGCTCTTGTTCTTCTAAACCATGATTTTGAAGCTCAAAGTAATAATCATCTTTGAAGACATTTTTATATTCCAAAGCAATTTTCTCTGCCTCAGCAATATTGTTTGAAAGTATGTGTTGTGGAATTATTCCGCCTAAACAAGCTGAAGAGCAGATTAAGCCTTCAGAGTATTGGAAAAGAAGTTCTTTATCAATTCTTGAAGTCCTATAGAATGCATCAGGGTCAAAAGAAAGTGAGTTTAATTTTATAAGATTTTGATAGCCTTTAAAGTTCTTTGCAATTAAGATTAAGTGATCTCCACTCATATTTTTTCCGTCCTTTGTAAACCTGCTTCCTCTTGCAACATAAATCTCGCAACCAAGCAAAGGTTTAATGCCTTCTTTTTGAGCTGTTTCAAAAAAATCCAACACACCAAACATATTTCCATGATCAGTTATTGCTAAAGCATTCATTCCAAACTCATTTGCCTTTTTCATTAAACCTTTTATGCTTGCAGCACCATCAAGAATAGAATACTGAGTATGAACGTGTAGATGTGTAAAATTTCCCATAACCCTTAGTGTAATTTTGAATCAAATAATGTTTTGCAAAGATAAATAACTTCAATTTCAAAAGAAAGGAAAGGCGTAATAATTTTAAATTGGCTACTAAGAATATACCAGCCAGACAACTCCAATATAAAGAAAATAACTCTAATTCTTAATAAGCTTCTTCTTTATATATCCTATATCAGTATTTAACCCAACAATATAAACACCCTTTGAAAGAGAAGATATACTGATACTCTTTGATTTACTATTAACTTTTGTTTGATAAACCCTTTGACCTATTGAATTAAATACCTCTATTGAGTTAATAATGTTTTCGGAACTAATATTTACATTCTTGCTTGTTGGGTTAGGATAAATAGTAATAGTATTCTCTGGTAAATCAAGATTATGTAAGGAAGTTATAAAGTTACCACCTGAATCATAGCAATGCAAATTTGGAAATGTAGTAAAAAGAAGTTCATCATTATAAGAAGTACAAAGCGAAATTGCACAGGCATCGATAATGTTTAGATAAAAGCAGGGCAATTCTACATGACACGATGCACTTCCCAAGCCCTCAATCCACATATCATCCATTGTTGGCAGTAAATTATCTTCACTTAATATTAAGTACTTTCTTGTCTGTCCATTTTCTAAAACAGTATCTCCATGTTCAATTACTGAGGCATAGTTTTGAGCCCAAGCCGTATAAATACTATCACCTGTTTCTAATGAAAAATCATATAATAATACTTCATCTGATATATAAGGGGCATAAGCTCCAATAATATACCATTTCCTACTTTCTTCCCTTAAACAAAAAGCAGTAGTCCACTCTTGATTAATATCGGGATAATTCTTTTTTATTAATTTATAACCAACTCCACCTATTGTTGTGTCTCCTTCAACCTTGTAGGTAAAATTTCTATGTAAATTAACTCCCCAATCATCTGTTCCCCCAGTTGTGTTATTCCAATTTAAACCATCAATCAAATATTGGGAATAAGAATTTGTAGTAACAAACACTAAGGCTATGAATAATAATAACTTTTTCATGGGGCTGCAATCTTAATTCTTAATCAATTTCTTACGAATATATCCCTTATCGGTATTTGCTACAATTATATAAACACCCTTTGAAAGAGAAGATATATTGATACTCTTTGATTTACTATTAACTTTTGTTTGATAAACCCTTTGACCTATTGAATTAAATACCTCTATTGAGTTAATAATGTTTTCGGAACTAATATTTACATCTTTGCTTGTTGGGTTAGGATAAAGTGTTATTGAATTATCTTCTGAAATGTTTTCAACTCCCATTAATGGGTCTATACAATTATTTCCTCCGTGAGAATAATTGGAGTAAAGTAAATCTCCATTATAAATATAGCAGCGAGTATTACCCCAATTTTCAGCAGTATTTGTGTGGAAAGGATAATATAATCCTTCATAATTTCCTATTCCCTCAATCCATATAGCTGCCATTAGTCCATTGGTTAGAATTGTAAACTCTCTTCTTTGTATTCCATTATAATTAATAGTATCTATATCTTCAACTTGAAAAATTAAATCAGGATAATCAGAGTCATATAATGTATCTCCAATAGAGAGAGAAAAATCATAAATCATTTTATTTGTTTCTCCTACTCTATAGAACACTTGTTTTTGTGCATTTTCTCTCATCCCCCCTATACAAGTGGCTGTTGTAGGATCAAATTCACTATTAGTAAATGAATAAAGCTTTTTATAGGTTTCATTCTCAATTATTGTATCTTCATCTGTAAGAGCATATCTTCTAAACCTGTATGCTTCATCATCATGCCCGTAATAACCTTCATCACATGTCCATAACTGCAAGCCTGGTTTTACCATTGGGATATACTCGTATTCTTGTGAATAACTATTAACGCTAAATAATGAGGTTAATAAAAACCCTAAAACTAATTTATAAACATGTGTTTTCATCGTTATCAAAATAAATTAATTATAATTTTCGTCAAAGGTAAATATTATATTATTACCAAACAAATAAATGTCCGCAAAATAAATAGAAAACAAGTGATAATAAGAAAAATATTTTATAATAATTGTACCTTTGCACCATGAAAATTGCTGCATTAGTTTCGGGGGGAGTTGATAGTTCGGTTGTTGTTCATCAATTGAAAGAGATGGGCTACGACCCTACAATATTCTACATTAAAATAGGAATGGAGGACCAGCATGGCTATATTGACTGTCCTTCTGAAGAAGATATTGAGATTACTTCTTTTATTGCCAAAAAATATGGTTGTAAGTTTGAAGTTGTTTCCCTTCATGAAGAATATTGGGAGAATGTTGTTTCCTACACAATTGAGGCTGTTAGAAGAGGACTTACTCCAAATCCTGATATGATGTGCAATAAATTAATCAAATTCGGCTCTTTTATTAATAAATGGGGAAATGAATTTGATAAAATAGCAACTGGTCACTACTGCAAAACCACTCAAATAGAAGATTTAGTTTATCTCTCAACAGCAAAAGACAAAATAAAAGACCAAACCTATTTCTTAGGGCAGGTTAACTATATGCAAATCTCAAAACTAATGTTCCCGATAGGAAATTTATTTAAGAAAGAAGTCAGAGAAATTGCAAAACAAAACCATCTCCCAAGTGCCTTTCGAAAAGATAGTCAAGGAATATGTTTCTTAGGGAAGATAAACTATAATGATTTTCTTGAAAGATACTTAGGAAAAAAGCAAGGAGAAATAATAGAACTTGAAACAGGAAAGAAATTAGGCAACCATAACGGATATTGGTTCCACACCATAGGACAAAGAAAAGGACTTGGACTAAGTGGAGGTCCTTGGTTTGTGGTAAAAAAGGATATAGAAAACAATATTCTCTATGCCTCTCAAGGCTATGACCCCGAAACACAATACGGAAAAGTAGTAAATCTAAGTGCTTTTGAATTCATCACCAAAGACACTTGGGGAGACTTTTCTGGTGAAAAAGATATACTATTCAAAATCCGCCACACTCCCGACTTCACTGAAGGGAAGTTAAAGAAAATAAACGATATATATAGAATTGAATCAAAGGACAAAATTCAAGGAATAGCCTCAGGGCAGTTTGGAGTAATCTACGACAAAGAAGGAAATCTATGCTTAGGAAGTGGAGTTATCATTGAATCTTAACTTTTCTTGACGACGCAATTCCTTTAAGATATCTCTTTCCTGTTTGGCAATTCTCTCATCCTTTGCAACCTTTCTTGTAATTTTTTGTAAATCCCTCAGGTCTTCAATCCCCAAAATTTCTAACTCCCTTAAGAAAAGTTTTGCACAAGCATAAGCATCAGAATCAGCATTATGATGTTTAAATTCAATATGTTCCTGCTCGCAAAGATAATCCAAAGAAGCTTTCTTGGTGTCTTTCCACGCAATCCTTGCAGTAAGATAGGAGCAGAAATAATTAAACTTAGGCACAGGAATCTTATAAAATTGAAGAGTCTTTTTTAGAATACTTATATCGAAAGCAGCATTATGAGCAACTAAAGTCTTATTTTCAATAAAAGGCTTTATTTCTTGCCACAACTGACCAAAATTAGGCATAAACTCCACATCTTCTTTCTTAATGCCATGAATTTTTTGAGCATAGAAATGAAAATAGGGGTAGCAAGCAGGTTTAATCAGCCAATGCTTCACCAAAGTAATTTGAGAGTCTTCAACAACAGCAATCCCCAAAGAACAAGGATGAGTAGGGTCAGCTGTTTCAAAGTCGAGAGCAACAAAGTCAATCATTAATCTTAAATATGTAGTTTTTTATTTTGAAACCACAAATTTACATGTTTTTATTCTCCCATCACCCTTTTCGAAAATAAAATTATAAATGCCTTTGTCAAGATTAGAGCAATTTATTTCTTTTTTACTTGAAACAGTTTCCTTTCCAACCTCCCTTCCTAATATATCCATTATTCTTATTTTTAAAGGATAAACACTTGATTCAACTGTTAAGTAATTCTTAACAATAGTAGGGTAAATATTTGCAAAAAACTCTTTTCCTTCAACATCATTTAATCCCACCCTTGTTCCACATTCTGGATATGTATCATTAAAAGTATAAATTAAATTATTATTTTGATGAATACAAGTTAAAACATTATAAGTATAAGAACCATAATACCCTCCATCAGCAAATACTAATTCTGCCCAATTAAATCCCCCTATGCTTCCAACTCCTTCAATCCAAACATCATTACCAATAAATATCCTTTTAAGCCAAGTATTATCAATATTAATTGAATCAACTCTACTAACATAAAATGTATAAGGAATAATAGTTCCATGATCATAATAATAATAATTCATGCTATCTCCAACATTAAAATTAAAATTATAAATAACAACATCCTCTTGCTGAAAAATATCCTCAGTGTAAGGAATACTTCTTCTTGAATAAACAATTCCATCTTTTTCTCTAATCATACTATTCATTCCGAAAGCTATAATTCTCCTATAAAGAGTGTCATTAAAACTTACCTCATCTCCAATTCTCATTTCAGTATATCTATATGTAGTTGGAATATAGGGAGCCTCTGTTTGAGAAACTACAACGTACGACCAAACCTTTGAAGTGTCAATAATATACTTACTGAATTGAGAATAAACAACACTATTTAATGCTAATAAAAGAATTGCAAAAACCAATAATTTTTTCTTCATAATTTTTTCTTTGATTAGTTTTCTCTATGGTTGAAAATTAATAATTTCCTGAATGCAAAGTAAAACAAAATAAATTGAAATTTAAAATAATACTAAACAAAAAAAACGAAAACAAAATTTTCTACTATTCTGTAAACCATTGAATCTAATTAATTCAAGTTAAATAGAAATAAATTCCTTTTTCACTCTTAATAGACTTTGTTTAAAACGAAGAAGCAGCAGTTTCTAACTATTTTAACTTCGTTTAGAACTCGCGAGATGGGCATGTCACGCTATGTGACATACCCATCTCAGCACTCCTCACATACCCATCTCACCGGTGCTGACATACCCATCTCGTGGAGTGTGACATACCCATCTCGCGAGTTCTAAACTTCCTTTAAATAGTTGTATGACCCGTCCTGAATAAAGTTTACAGATTTGTGATTAAAACTACCTGTTCTTTACATTT
>Ga0172377_10008969_pt1 | contig 10264 bp, 8 predicted proteins | sample Pumphouse3metaG_FD_119749 | JGI IMG/M metagenome (GOLD analysis project Ga0172377, IMG submission 119749) | Leachate microbial communities from a municipal landfill in Southern Ontario, Canada - Pumphouse #3 metaG | ecosystem: Engineered > Solid waste > Landfill > Unclassified | place: Canada... | reverse complement strand
GTCGTCAATGATCACCGCCACCACCGAGGTGACAATATGTTCCTTCCGGAACCGCTGCTGGGTCACACCCTACTTCTTGCCCTGCATCAGGGAGCGGATCCGCAGCCGCAGCGAGTTGATCTTTATGAACCCTTCGGCATCGGCCTGATTGTAGACCTGATCCTTCTCAAAGGTGGCGAAATCCAGATTAAACAGCGAGTTGGTCTCGGATTTACGGCCCACGGTACGACAATGTCCCTTGTACAGCTTGACCCGGGCCACCCCGTTGACGGTCTTCTGGGAATCGTCGATCAGGGTCTGCAGCATCTCCCGTTCAGGCGAGAACCAATAACCGGCATAGACCAGTCGGGCATACTCGGGGATCAGTGAATCGCGAATCCGCATTACTTCACGGTCCATGGTGATCTGCTCAACGGCAGAATGGGCCTCGCGCAGGATGGTGCCGCCAGGGGTCTCATAGACACCGCGGGACTTCATGCCCACCGAACGGTTCTCCAGCAGGTCCACCCGGCCGATGCCATGTTCGCCGCCAATAAAGTTCAGATGGGCCAGCAACTGGGCCGGCGACATCTTGACGCCATCAACGGCAACGGCATTGCCGTTCGCGAACTCAATCTCCACGTACTGCGGCTTGTTGGGGGCCTTTTCCGGTTTCTTGGTCAACACATACATCTCTTCCGGCGCCTCTGCCCAGGTATCCTCCAGGATGCCGCCTTCAAAGGAGATGTGCAGCAGGTTACGGTCAGAGGACCAGGGACGCTTCTTGGTGATCGGAATCGGGATGTCGTTCTTCTTGGCGTAGGCAATCAGGGCCTTGCGGCTGTTCAGCTTCCATTCCCGCCAAGGTGCAATCACCTTGATTGAAGGATCGAAGTGATAGTAGGCCAGCTCAAAGCGGACCTGGTCATTGCCCTTGCCGGTGGCGCCGTGGGAAACGGCGTCACAGCCCTCAAGCTTTGCAATCTCCATCTGGCGCTTGGCGATCAGCGGCCGGGCGATGGAAGTACCCAGCAGGTAGTGCCCCTCATAGATAGCGTTGGCCCGGAACATCGGGTAGACAAAGTCTTTGACAAACTCTTCCTTCAGGTCATCGATATAGACCGTGCTGGCGCCGGTCTTGAGGGCCTTCTCACGGACCGGATCCAGTTCGTCCCCTTGCCCCAGGTCGGCGGAGAAGGTGACGATATCAGCGCCGTACTCGTTCTTGAGCCACTTGAGGATAATCGAGGTATCCAGGCCGCCGGAGTAGGCCAGCACAATTTTTTTTGCATCGAGCTTCGGTTTTGCCATGGTGTGTCTCCTTAAAAATTCCTGTCGTTATCCGGTTTCAGTTCAAGGATGATCTCAAGGCGGCGAGGAATTCGGCGACGAGGCGTACACGAAGTACGTTGAGGAGCCGAAGACAAGCCAACGAAGAGAGCGCCTTGAAATGGAAGCGGAGTTACATCAGCGTGGCCATGATGGCCTTTTGTATATGCAGTCTGTTTTCCGCCTCGTCCCAGACAACAGAACGGGGACCTTCGATCACGCTGTCACTGATCTCCTCGCCACGGTGGGCAGGCAGACAGTGCAGCACAACACTCTCAGGGTGGGCCAACGCCATCAGCCGGTCATCCACGCAGTACCCCTGGAAGGCCTGCTCACGCTGTTTCTGCTCAGCCTCCTGGCCCATGCTGGCCCAAACATCGGTATTGATGACATGGGCACCCCGTACCGCCTCGTGCGGGTCTGCAGTGAGGGCAACGTTGCCAGTCCCCTGGGCTTGGGCCCATTGCAGTACCTCATGGTCTGGCTGATAGCCCTGGGGGCAGGCCAGTGCCAGATCAAAGCCCAGAATGGCCGCCGCTTCGATCCAGGTATTGGCCATATTGTTGCCATCACCGACCCAGGCGAACTTTAGCCCCTGATAGCCGCCCTTGTGTTCAATCACGGTCTGCAGATCGGCCAGGATCTGGCAGGGGTGATAGAGGTCAGTCAGGCCGTTGATCACCGGTACACTGGAGTAACGGGCAAACTCATCCACGATCTCCTGGCCGAAGGTACGGATCATCACCCCGTCGCAGTAGCGGGACATCACCCGGGCGCTGTCCTTAATCGGTTCGCCCCGTCCCATCTGGGAGTTGGCCGATGAGATGAACAGGCCATGCCCGCCCAGCTGGAACATCCCCACCTCAAAGGAGATACGGGTACGGGTGGAGGCCTTCTCAAAGATCATCGCCAGGGTCTTGCCCTTCAGCAGCTGATGCTCGATGCCGTTTTGTTGCTTCTGCTTCAGCTCTGCCGCCAACATCAGCAGGCCGTCCAACTCCTGTTTCGTGTAATCCCGCAGTCGCAGGAAGTGCCGGGTCATGCCTCAATCTCCTTGAATATGCCATCCAGAATCTCAATCATCCGGTTGACCTCCTGCTTGGTTACGATCAGAGGCGGCACAAAGCGCAGCACCGTATCGTGGGTCACATTCAGCAGCAGGCCCTGTTGATGGCCCTTTTTGACGATATCGGCGCCGGGAATGCTGAGCGACATACCGATCATCAGGCCGATGCCGCGCACCTCCCTGACAAAGGGATACCGCGCACCCAGGGTCTCCAGTTCACCATGCAGATACTCACCCATCTCTTCGGCCCGGTTCAGGAGCCCCTCTTCCAGAATGGCACGTACCGTCGCTATCGCTGCGGCCGTCACCAGCGGATTACCGCCAAAGGTGGAGCCGTGGGTGCCGGGGGAGAAGGAAGCGGCCACCTGATCTGTCGCCAGCATGGTGCCGATCGGTGCGCCGCCAGCCAGGGCCTTGGCCAGGGTCATGATGTCCGGCGTGATGCCGAAATGTTCATGGGCGAACAGTTTGCCGGTGCGGCCCATCCCCACCTGCACCTCGTCCAGGATCAAGAGCAGGCGGTGGCGATCACACAGCTCGCGCACCCCTCGCATATACTCGACCGTCGGGATATTGATGCCGCCCTCGCCCTGGATCGGCTCCAGCATGACGGCACAGGTCAGCGGTGTAATGGCCGCCTCCAGGGCAGCCAGATCATTAAACGGCACATGGGCAAAGCCGTGCAAAAGCGGATCAAAGAAGCGCTGCACCTTCTCCTGGCCGGTGGCCGAGACGGTGGCCATGGTGCGGCCATGGAACGAATCAGCCGCAGTGATGATCCCGTAGCGTTCAGGGTTGTCGAAGGTCTCACGACTGTATTTGCGGGCCAGTTTGATGGCCGCCTCATTGGCCTCGGCCCCGCTGTTGCAGAAGAAGGCCTTGTCGGCAAAGCAGTGGTTACAGAGCAGCTCGGCCAACTCAATCTGCTGGGGGATCTGGTAGTAGTTGGAGCAGTGGATCAGGCTGGCGGCCTGTTCCTGCAACGCCTTGACCACCTTGGGGTGGCAGTGTCCCAGGTTGTTGACCGCCACTCCGGCCAGAAAATCCAGGTATTCCTTGCCATCGGCATCCCACAGCCGGCAGCCTTCGCCCCGTACCGGTGCAATCGGGTAGCGGCCATAGGTCTTCATGATGTAGCTGTCTGATTTTTCAACCCATTGTTGGTTGGTCACGCGGTTATCTCCGTACCGATGCCGACGTCGGTAAATATCTCCAGCAAAATGGAATGTTCCATCCGCCCATCAATGATGTGGGCCTTCTTGATGCCATCGTTCAGCGCCTCAGCACAGCAGACCACCTTGGGGATCATGCCACCGGTGATCGATTCATCGTCTATCAGGCGATGCATCTGGGCCACGCTGATCTTCTGGATCAGCTTTTTGTCCTTGTCAAGCACACCGGGTGTGTCAGTCAGCAGGATCAGTTTTTCGGCATTCAGGGCAGCCGCCACCCTGCCAGCCACCACATCGGCGTTAATGTTGTAGCTCTCACCTTCCGGGCCCACGCCGACCGGAGCGATCACCGGCAGATAACCGCCCTGCTCAAGTACGCGGATCAGATCGGTGTTAACCTTGATCACATCGCCCACATAGCCGATATCCACCTGTTCAACGGTGCCGTTGTCTGCCGGCACCTCCTGCAGCAGTTTTTTGGCCAGCAGCAGGCTGCCGTCCTTGCCACACAGTCCCACCGCCTTGCCGCCATGCTGGTTCAGATAGCCGACCACCTCTTTGTTGACCTGGCCCACCAGCACCATCTCAACCACGCCCATGGTCTCACTGTCAGTCACCCGCATACCGCGCACAAACTCGGAGACGATCCCGTACCGTTTGAGGGTCTGATTGATCTGGGGGCCGCCACCATGCACGATCACGGCGTTGATCCCCAACGACTTAAGCATGATCACGTCCAGGGCAAAGGACTCTTTCAGGCGCTCGTCCGACATGGCGTGGCCGCCGTACTTGATCACAAAGGTCTTGCCGGCGAAACGCCTGATGTAGGGCAAGGCCTCCATCAGTGTGTTGGCTTTATCGATCAGCTGTTTCACGATTGGTTCACTCCTCTTCCGTCTTGAGACTGATGGTGACGGTTGTGCCTTGCCCCTGTTCACTGCTGATACTGATGCTGCCACCGTATTGCCGGATGATCTCGCGGGCACAGAACAGGCCCAGCCCGAAGCCAGGCACTTGGCCGGTGGCGTCAGGGTCCACCTGATAGAACCGTTCGAACACCTTGGGCATCTCTTCCGGCGGAATGCCGCAACCGGTATCCTGCACCACGATCTCGGCATGGTCCGGTCGCCGCAGCAGCGTAATCGTTACGGTGCCGTTCCTCTCAGCAAACTTGAAGGCATTGTCGATCACCTGCTGCAATGCGAACAGCAGGCGTTCACGGTCGCAGGCAACCCGTGATGCCGCCGACAAATCAATACTCAATTTCACATCAGACCTGCCGGCACTCCACTGAACCGCCTCGGCGGCAGCTCGCACCAATTCAGCCAGATCGCAGCTGCTCAGTGCAACAGGTGTGGTTGGCAGCATGACCTGATTAAAGCGCAACAGACTCGCCACGAGCCGCGACAAGAACTGCAGGTCTTCGCGCATGGAACGCAGCCGCTCATGACACTCCGCCTCAGGACTGAACTGCGCGGCATAACGTTGCAACTCCTCAAGGGCTAGCGATAATGAGGTAATCGGCGTCTTCAGCTTATGAGAAATCAGTGCGAGAAACGAGCCTTTCAGGCTATCCAGACGTTTGAGCGTGGCGATCTCATCTTTCAGCGCCTTTTTGCCCAACGCCTTCTGCACCGTTGTCCGCAGCTGAAGAATCTGCAGCGGCTTGTTAATGAAATCGTCCGCATCCTCCTTGAGCGCGCTGAGAATGACCTCTTTATCGCCGAAGCCGGTCATGACGATCACCAGCGCCCCAGGGTCCAGCTGCTTGAGCTGCCTCAGCAACTCAAGACCACTGCCGCCGGGCATCATCACATCGGTCAGCACCAGGTCGATCCGCTCTGACTGGTAGAGATCTAGTGCCTCACGCATCGAACCTGCCTGCAGGACACGGTACTCCTTGAGGGCGTGACCGCACAGATCACGGATGACCTGTTCGTCATCCACCACCAGCACGGTAAGCTGTTGCTCTGCTGCTGCCACGGGACCGTTCGCTTTCTAGGACAACAGGCCTGCTACGGCCGCCAGTGCCTCGCTCAGTTTTTCCGGCTGGGGCCCGCCTGCCTGGGCCAGTTCCGGCTTGCCGCCACCGCGCCCACCAACCACCGGCGCCAGCTTGGCCACCAGCTCGCCGGCCTTGATCCGGTCGGTCAGGTCGCTGGTCACCGCCACCAACAGATTGGCCTTGCCGTCCAGCTCGGCCCCCAGTACCAGCACGCCTGAGCCCAACTTGTCCCGCAGCTGATCGGCCAGGTCACGGAGCGCCTTAATGTCGGCCACCTGCACCTTGGTTGCCAGCAGCTTGACGCCGGCCACCTCCTGCAGCTGGGACAGCAGATCCCCTGACTGGGCGGCGTTCAGCTTGCCCTGCAACGCGTCAAGCTCCCGCTGTAGTTCACGCTGACGCTCCACCAGCTTTTCAACCCGCTCGATCAGCTTGCTGCTGTCGGCCTTGAGCAGGTCGGCCACCGAGCGGCGCTCATCCTCCAGACGACGGACGAACTGCAGGGCGTTGAAACCGGTGGCCCCTTCGATCCGCCGCACACCGGCAGCGATACCGCCCTCGGAAAGGATCTTGAACAGACCGATATCGCCGGCGGCCCGCACATGGGTGCCGCCGCACAGCTCGGCACTGATCTCGCCCACCCGTACCACCCGCACCGTATCGCCGTATTTCTCGTCAAACAGGGCGGTTGCACCGCTGTCCACTGCCTCCTGCATCGCCATTTCACGCACGTTCAGCTCAGCGTTGTCCATAATCCAGCCATTGACCAGATTCTCGATCTGTTGCAGTTCCTCAGCGGTCACGGCGGTGAAGTGGGTAAAGTCAAAGCGTAGACGCTCCGGCTCCACCAGCGAACCGGCCTGCTTGACATGCTCCCCCAGCACCTGACGTAGGGCGGCCTGCAGCAGGTGGGTGGCGGTATGGTTGCGGGCCGTGGCACGGCGTTCATCCACCGCCACCGTCAGATTGATCGCATCGCCGACCTTGATGGCCCCTTCCTTAACCTGGCAGTGATGCACCACCAGATCGGTGAAGGGACGTGATGTGGCAACCACGTCAAGGTGCGCACTGCCGGAGGAGATACTGCCGGTATCGCCCGCCTGGCCGCCGGACTCACCGTAGAAGGGGGTGGTCTCGCAGGTCAGATCTACCCGGTCGCCGGCGGCGGCCGATTGCACCTCGACGCCATCCCGTAGCAGGGCCGTGACCGGCGCAAAGGCGGTCAGTGCGCCATAACCAACAAAGCTGGACCGCAGGCCACGGTTGTGCAGCTCCTTATAGACATCGGCAATACCGGCCACGCCGGAGCCTTTCCAGTTCTCACGCCCCAGTTCCCGCTGGCGGGCCATGCAGGCCTCGAAACCGGGTTCATCCACGCCGAATCCTTCAGCCCGCACGATATCTTCGGTCAGATCAACGGGAAACCCGAAGGTGTCGTACAACTTGAAGAGGGTCTCGCCGGGGATTACCGACTGGCCTTGTGCCCTCAGGCTGGCCACCTCTTCGTTCAGGATTGCCAGGCCACGGTCGAGGGTCTCGTTAAAGCGCTCTTCCTCGGCCAGGATCACCTTGCGGATATAGGTCTCACGCTCGGCCAGCTCCGGATAGGCCTCGCCCATCATCTCCCGCACCGCATCCACCATCCGGCACAGGAGCGGCTCAGCAACGCCGAGCATCTTGGCATGGCGGGCGGCCCGACGCATGATCCGACGCAACACGTAGCCGCGGCCCTCGTTGCTGGGCAGGGCGCCATCACAAATCAGGAAGGTCACGGCTCGGCAATGGTCGGCAATGACCCGCATCGAGACGCTGTCCTTTTCGTTGGCACCGTATTTTTTGCCACTGTGGCGTTCGATATGACGGATGATCCCTTGCAGCAGGTCGGTGTCGTAGTTAGAACGGACCCCCTGCATGACGGTGGTGATCCGCTCCAGCCCCATGCCGGTGTCCACGGCCGGTTTGGGCAGCGGGTGCAGCACACCGTCGGCAGTGCGGTTAAACTGCATGAAGACGTTATTCCATATCTCCATGTAACGGTCGCAGTCGCACCCCACAGCACAGTCCGGCGAGCCGCAGCCCACCTCGGGGCCGTTGTCCCAGAAGATCTCGGTACAGGGGCCGCAGGGGCCGGTATCACCCATGGACCAGAAGTTGTCCTTCTCGCCAAAACGGTAGATCCGCTCGCGGGGCACCCCTTCCTGCTGATGCCAGATGTCGGCCGCCTCGTCGTCGTCGGTAAAGACCGTGACGTACAACCGGCCCTTGTCCAGCTGCAGGTCCTTGGTCAGGAACTCCCAGGCAAAGGCGATGGCCTCTTTTTTGAAGTAGTCGCCAAAGGAAAAGTTACCCAGCATCTCGAAAAAGGTGTGGTGACGGGCAGTACGGCCCACATTTTCCAGATCGTTGTGCTTGCCGCCGGCCCGTACGCACTTCTGCGACGAGGCGGCCCGGTAGTAACCCCGGTCCTCCATGCCCAGAAAGCAGTCCTTGAACTGGTTCATGCCGGCGTTGGTAAACATCAGGGTCGGGTCGTTGTGGGGGATCAGCCCCGAGCTGGGCACCACGGTGTGACCCCGCTCTTCGAAGTACTTCAGAAAACGCGCGCGAATCTCTGTTCCGGTCATCTGCTACATCCCTCTCCTATAAAAAATCGAGTTATCTATTTCAATCAACCTGTTGGCGGCGGTCCAGCAGTTGCCGGATCACCCCAGCGCCAAAACCGCGCCGTTGCAGAAAGCCGATCACCCGGCGACGGTCGCGGTCATCGCTGGCACCAGGATCAAAGCCGGCATAACGCCGGCTGATCAGTTGACGGGCCAGAGCGAGCTCTTCGCCGTCTTCTTGCGGGTCGGCCAGCAGTTCGGCAGCAACTTCAGCAGGCACGCCCCGTCGTTTCAGCTCTTGTCGCAAGCGGTAACCGACATACCGTCCGCTGGCACGGCACTGGGCAATCAGACGTTCCCCGTAACGATGGTCATCCAGAAAACGCTCCCCCACCAGCCGGGTCACGGCCTCTGCCACCTGCTCCGGCCCGTGGCCCCGTTGTTCCAGCTTACGAGCCAGGGAGGCAACGGTGTAGTCACGACCGGCCAGCAGCCGCAAGGCCGCCAGGTAGGCCTGGTCAGCGGGTTCGCTAACGCTCAACCTCAATCTTGTCTTCCTTCAGCACCGCATCCACCTGCTCTTCCTTATGCTCGAAGTTATCCCAGGTGGCATCGGAGGTAGACGAGATGCCGGACACCTTGAGGGCGAAGTCGTCCGGGTTGGAGCTCTGGCGCAGCGCCTCTTCATAGGTGATCAGCTTGGAGGTAAACAGCTTCATCAACGACTGGTCAAAGGTCTGCATACCATAGGAGACAAAGCCCTGGGAGATGGCGTCGTGCAGCTGCTTGGTCTTGTCCTTATCGTCAATGCACTCCCTGACCCGGGCGGTACCCAGCAGCACCTCCACCGCCGGTACCCGTCCTTTGCCGTCGGCCCGGGGCACCAATCGCTGGGAGATGATCCCCTTGACAATACCAGCCAGCTGGATCCGCACCTGACGCTGGTGGTAGGGCGGGAAGACACCGATGATCCGGTTGATGGTCTCCTGGGCATCCATGGTGTGCAGGGTCGACATCACCAGGTGACCGGTCTCGGCGGCGGTCATGGCGGTTTCCACCGTTTCGTAGTCCCGCATCTCGCCCACCAGGATCACGTCCGGGTCCTGCCGCAGGGCCCCTTTCAGTGCACTGGCAAAGGTGGGGGTATCAGTGCCTACCTCACGTTGGCTGATGATGCTCTTGTTGTCGCGATGCAGGAACTCTACCGGGTCCTCGATGGTAATGATGTTGCAGGTCCGGTTAGTGTTGATCTGATCGATCATGGCCGCCAGGGTGGAGGACTTGCCGGAACCGGTGGTGCCGGTCACCAGGATCAGCCCCCGTTCCTCCATGCAGAGCTTCTTCAGCACCGGCGGCAGGTTCAGCTCCTCCATGGTCGGTATCTTGACCGAGATGGAACGGAAGACCATGGCGATGGTGCCGCGCTGTTTGTAGGCCGCCACCCGGAAACGTCCCAGACCCGGCACAGCGTAGGCCAGATCCACCTCTGAGTTTTCCTCAAATATTCTGCGCTGACGGTCATTCATCATCGAGGTGGCCATGCCGTTGACCACATCCGGCCCCAGTCGCTGGGCGTTGGGAATCTGGTGCAGCTTGCCGTCGATGCGGACGATCGGCGGCAGACCGGTCTTGATATGGACGTCGGAGCCGCGCGCCTTGACCGCAATGGTAAGAATTTCGTTCAGATCCATGGAGCTACCTCCCGTGTTGTCGGGTTGTTAGTCCTCTGCCTTGGCTGCCGGTTTGATCAGCTCCATCAGCTTGCCTTCAATCTCGGCCAGCATGGGCGGGTTCTCCTTCAGGAACTGGCGCGAATTTTCCCGGCCCTGACCGATACGCTCCTTGTTGTAGGAGAACCAGGCACCGCTCTTGTCGATAATGTTGCGATCCACCGCCAAATCCAGTACATCGCCGGTGCGAGAGATCCCTTCACCATAGAGGATATCGAACTCGGCCTCTTTAAAGGGCGGCGCCACCTTGTTCTTGACCACCTTGACCCGGGTGCGGGCCCCGATCGATTCCCCGGCGGCGTCCTTGATGTTGCCGATCCGGGTCATGTTGAGACGGATGGTGGCGTAGAACTTCAGGGCCCGCCCGCCCGGCGTGGTCT
>Ga0172377_10008965_pt1 | contig 10267 bp, 12 predicted proteins | sample Pumphouse3metaG_FD_119749 | JGI IMG/M metagenome (GOLD analysis project Ga0172377, IMG submission 119749) | Leachate microbial communities from a municipal landfill in Southern Ontario, Canada - Pumphouse #3 metaG | ecosystem: Engineered > Solid waste > Landfill > Unclassified | place: Canada... | reverse complement strand
TCAGCCTTCAGCAGTTCTTTGGTTTGGACAGCATATTGTTCAGGGACTGCTATTTTCACCTCACCCAGCGGTCCTACGGAAAGGCCAAATACAGACCCGATAGAAGGTATAAGACGTACTGGAATGCCAAATGATTGAATCAGGCTTCCCAGGATAGCATCATCCGGTGGGGAAACTGTAGTTATGATAACCCAGGAAGACTTTGACAATTCGAAGCCGCAGTTGTTGCAGTGACGACAATTGTCATCTATGGGATGATTGCAGGCAGGACAAATCAATTCACAACACCTCCTGAAAACATTTTAAACGAAACGGAGGGGAAGGACAAATGCGCTGGGATTATTTCGCCAGAAATAATATTAGGTTTATTGCACTCGAAGAGTGGTTAGAAGATGGAGTTGACATAGGCTTCTCCACCCGTCAGGGCGGGGTCAGCCAAGGGGTTTATGATTCATTGAATTTGGGTCTTCATGTTGACGATCAAAACGAGCTGGTGTTGGAAAACAGGAGGCGCTATCTAGCCGCGTTTAATACCGATTTGAATAATGTAGTATGCTGTCAGCAGGTGCATGGCAATAGAGTCAGCTGGGTTGAACGGGCCGATAAGACCAGGGGAGCGTTCCGACTGAATGAAGCCCTGCCGGAATGTGACGCCATGATAACCAATGTTCCGGAGGTTTGCCTTTTGAGCTTTTATGCCGACTGTGTGCCGGTGTTTTTTTATGACCCGGCCAACCGAGCCATAGGCATTGCGCATTGTGGCTGGAAGGGTACTATGGGTAGGATAGCCACCAATACCCTGGCAGCCATGCAAAGAGAATACCAAAGTTCGCCGGAAACTGTGCGAGTATTTATAGGTCCAGGCATCGGCCCCTGCTGCTTCCAAATAGAGTCTGATCTAGCGGCTAAAGTAAAAGCTGAATTTTCCAATTTGCATGATATAATTACTAGAGATGATAAAGACTTCTTTTCATGGGACTTACAGGAGACTAACGCGCAGATTCTTACGGATGCTGGAGTGCAGCCGACTCACATTACCATCTGTAAACTGTGCACGTCTTGTCATACAAAGAGCTTCTATTCATACCGGAAAGAAAATGGTGAGACGGGGCGGATGGGTGCCCTGATTGGTCTTAAATATTGAGGTGATTAGTTTGCCAAACTCTAAAATATTAGTGGTTGATGACGAAACATACATTGTAGAATTGGTCAAATTTAATTTGGAAAAAGAGGGTTTTAGGGTTATTGTAGCCTACGATGGACAAAGCGCTCTTGATTTAGTGGACTATGAAAGACCCGATTTAATTATCCTGGATATCATGCTGCCCCATATGGACGGACTCGAGGTTTGCCGGACATTGAAGCAGGATAGCAGTTTTCACTCTATCCCCATTATTATGCTGACGGCCCGGGCCGAAGAAATCGACACGGTTTTGGGGCTGGAATTGGGTGCGGATGACTATATTAAGAAACCCTTTAGTCCCCGCGAGTTGGTGGCACGTGTAAAGGCCCGCTTAAGAGCCATAAAGATTTTGGAATCAGAAAAAACGATTGAAGCCAGAGTTTATGCCTATAAAGACCTGATCGTTGACCCTGATCAGCACGAAGCCTTCCTCGGAGAGGAAAAATTAGAGTTGACTCCCAAGGAATTTGAACTGCTCAAATTTATGGCCGTCCATCGAGGTAAAGTTCTAAATCGAGAAATGCTGCTGGAAAAGGTTTGGGGTTACGAATTCTCCGGCGATACACGCACGGTAGATGTTCATATCAGACATCTGCGGCAGAAATTAAATGATGACTCCAATTTCCCTGAGTATATTGAAACAGTACGAGGGGTTGGTTATCGGTTTGTTGATGAAGAAGGGTCAGTCTAGATAAGGTGGGAATTGATGCAGGAATTTGAACAAGAAAAGATGACCATGAATGCAATTTTAACGAGTATGGCCGAAGGAGTATTGGTGCTTGACCGCCAATCCCGTATTATTCTGGCCAATAAAGTTGCTGAAAATATATTTCTGGTTCGCCATGGAGTATTGGTAGGTAAAAACTTTTCCGACCTGACTGAGTATTCCAAAATCGGCGATATGGTAGGCGAAGTATTAAGGAACGGCAAGGAAGCATTTCTGGAAACCACGATTAAGCCCCATACCCAAATATTCAGAATACATGCCGCGCCCATTAAGGGGGAGAATGGTGATATAAATGGAGCCGTGTCGGTATTCCATGATGTAACCGATATACGTAATTTTGACCAGATGAGGTCCCAATTTGTAGGTAATGTTTCCCATGAATTAAGAACCCCGCTTACTTCTATAAAGGGTTTTGTCGAGACTTTGCTGGATGGAGCTATGGAAAACAGCGGCCTATGCAGACGTTTCTTGACTATTATTGATAGTGAGACCTACAGACTGAGCAGATTAATCGAAGATTTGCTTACTTTATCATCAATTGAATCCAAAGAACATGTGATAGAGACCCGTCCGCTATGTATCGCCCGTTGCTTATCCAGTGTCATGAACATTCTAGGTCCCCAAATAAGTGAAAAATCTCTGCGGGTTGATTATATTTACGAACATAATTTACCCTACATTTATGCAGATGAGGATTTGATAAACCAGGTCTTCATCAATCTATTGGACAATGCTGTTAAATATACTCCCAAACACGGCAAAATAACTATTCGCAGCCGGGAGCGGGAAAACCGGGTAGTGACCACCATTACTGATACCGGGGTTGGTATTCCGCACGATAGCCTCCACCGAGTATTCGAAAGATTTTACCGGGTCGATAAAGCGCGTTCCCGGGATCAGGGAGGTACTGGTCTGGGTCTGGCCATCGTGAAACATATAGTCGAATCCCATGGCGGAGAAGTCATGGTGAAGAGTAAAGTAGGTCAGGGATCCACTTTTGGAGTAAGCTTTATTGCATTATAATACTGGGGGGAAAGCAATTGTCCCGTAGAATGGCTAGAATTGAACGCAGGGATAAGAGAATGAGTATAATAAGAGTTGCCCTCTTGTTATTAATAACCCTGATAGCGGTTGGATTTGTTTATAAGTTGGGGACCAGTGCAATTATAGCTATAAACAAACTCGGACGTGATATCAGATTGGTAGAGTATGGAACGATAGAAGACAAGCTGGACGGGAAAGCCATCGTTTTAAACCAAGAAAAAGTAACGCTGGCTCAATATGAAGGTCATTTTGAGAATCTGGTAATGGAGAATGCCAAGATAGGCAAGGGAACCCTGCTGGGTTATTACGCAAATGCTCAGGGAAAGGTATCCCTGCGGGCGGCCGAGGCAGGGGTATTTGTGCGCCATACCGATGGTTTGGAAGAAGTTTTTAGTAATATTGATCTTCAAACCGTTACTCCCGAGGTTTATGAATATAAAATTACCCGGGTGTCAGAAGACCAACTAATTCAGCCCGGTCAGCCTATATACAAAATAGTAGATAATTTGGCTCCGCCCCAGTTGCTGGTGCGTTTTCCTCTTGATGATATTGACTTTGAGATAAAAGATCAATCAAAGGTGAAGGTGCTTTTGCAAGATAATGAACTGGGCAAGGCCGCCATTGTCGCCATGAAGCAAGATTTTGGGGAGCTAATAATGTTGCTTGAGTTAGAGAGTTTCAGCGATGCAATTATCAATCAACGTTATATCGAGGTTGCGGCGGTTTTTGATTCCGCTACCGGGTTTCTAATACCGAAAAAAGCCTTGGTTGATAACGACGGAAAAAAAGGAATATACTGTTCAATTGGCGAATTTACCAGATTTAAACCGGTAGAGGTTATTAAAACGAAAGATGATATTGTGATAGTGAAGGGATTAGATAGAAATGACTTTATAGTTACTAATCCCCCTGATAAAATGTAGATAGACAGGTGAGAGTATGGAAGAAATGGCAAATCGTATAGCAGATATCAGGCAGCGCATAGAAGTGGCGGCCCAAAAAAGCGGACGCACGGGCCAGGATATAACCCTGGTAGCAGTCAGCAAGATGGTGGCTGATGACGCGGTTCAGCAGGCTTATGATCTTAATATCAGGGATTTTGGTGAAAACCGGGTGCAAGAACTGACTCGCAAAATGCACTCTTTACCGCAAGCCAGGTGGCATCTTATCGGCAGACTACAGACTAACAAAGTGAAAGATGTGGTGGGTAAAGCCTGCCTTATACATTCGTTGGACAGGTGGGGTCTGGCGGAAGAAATAAATAAGCGAGGCCGGAATTTGGGAATCAAAGTGCCGGTGCTTGTGCAGGTTAATATATCCGGCGAAGATAGCAAGACGGGGTTGCCGGCTGATGATGTGAATGAGTTTCTGGCCTCCGCAGGGGAATTGGCAGCCATCCAGGTTTTAGGTTTGATGACCATTGCGGTTCAGGATTCTGATCCTGAAACCAGCCGCCCCATATTTAAAGAACTGGCCGCACTTAAAAACAGTCTGGTTGGTAAAAAAGATAGCAACGTGGATTTGAAATATCTATCGATGGGTATGTCGCAAGATTATGAAGTTGCCATCGAAGAAGGGGCTAACATGGTGCGTATTGGCAGTGCGCTATTTAAATAGATTGTAAACTTTGCGATGTGAAAAGGAGGAGAAATTATGGGAGTAATAGATAATATGTGGAAATGGCTGGGGGTTCAGTCAGAAGTCGAAGAGGAATATGAGTTTGAACAACGCCCCCCATCACAGGAGCGAGACGGCAAGTCAGCAGCCAACATTGTTGCTTTACATTCCGGCAAGGGCATTAAGGTAGTTGTTTGTGAACCGGAACGATTTGAAGAAGTACAGGCTCTGGCGGATCATCTTAAGAATCGCAAACAAGTGATACTAAACTTTGAAGCCACCCGTCCTGAAATATCGCAAAAAATTATTGATTTCATCAGTGGGGCAGTTTATTCTTTGGACGGGCATAGCCAGCAATTGGGACAAAATATATTTCTTTTTGCCCCTTCATCAGTCGAGATAACTGCTGAAACCAAAAACCTGATGCGGAAAAACGACTTCATACAGACTGATCCCTTTGGAGGCAAACGCTAATGCCCCTTAATCTGGGTATAATTGGCTGCGGAAAAATGGGATATGCCCTCTTGAAGGGGATTACCCAGGATGCAGGAGCCTATAATGCCATTTATATGTGTGACCCGGATGAGGAACGAATGAGCTTGTTTGCTCGTGAATTTGGAGCCCGGGCGGCCGCTCATCAACAGCTCATTGCCAGTGCAGACGTCATAATTCTGGCGGTGAAACCGGCGCAGATTAAGTCAATCCTGGCTGCAACCAGGGATGTGTGGAATAATGAGAAGCTGCTAATTTCCATTGCCGCGGGGATAAAGATTGCTGCGATAGAGAAAGAACTGGGCCAACCAGTGCGAGTGGTTAGAGTTATGCCCAACACACCCTGCCTGGTAGGTGAGGGTGCAGCAGCCATTGCGGGAGGCCATCATGCCAGTCCGGCTGATCTGCAATTGGTGCAAACGATGCTGGATAGAGTGGGGGTAGCCATTATCCTGGAGGAAAGCTATATGGATGCAGTTACGGCAGTATCTGGCAGTGGTCCTGCCTATGCATTCCTCATAGTTGAGGCAATGATGGACGCGGCCCTTAACCTGGGCTTAAGCAGCGACATCAGTCGCCGTCTGGTTTTACAGACACTTAAGGGCAGCCTAACCATGTTGGAAAAAACCGGAGACCACCCCGCAGTCCTGAAGGCCCAGGTGACTTCTCCGGGCGGAACCACCATAGCCGGTTTACGGGAGTTGGAAGCCGGTGGTATTCGGGAAGCTATTTTTGCTGCGATTGAGAAAGCCCAGCAGCGCTCTATGGAATTGGGTGCCGACTAAATATTATGGGAGGATAAACAATTGAACCCAATACAGATTATCCAAGTGGTAGATATTATTTTTGAAGTATTGATCTGGCTAATTATCATCCGCTGTATTTTATCCTTTGTTCGCCATGACCCTTACCAACCGCTGATCAGGTTTATTTATGATGTGACAGAACCCATCATGGGACCTTTTCGCCGCCTCGTCCCGGCAGCCGGAGGAATAGACTTTTCACCTATTGTCGTTTTACTGGCACTTACCCTTTTACAGGGGCTGGTTACGCGGCTCTTATGGACACTGCTATAAAAATAATACCAAAGGAGTACGGTAATGCCTCTGCATGAATTGGAACTGCTGGCTCCGGCCGGCAAAATGAACGTGCTGCACAGTGTTGTAGCAGCTGGTGCTGATGCGGTCTATTTGGGCGGAAAAAGATTCAATATGCGCGCCCTTAAAGCCGAATTTAACTTCACCGATGATGAGCTAAAATATGCGGCCGATTTTGTTCATAAAAACAACCGCAAACTCTATATTACCGTCAACAACCTCTATGACGGCAGGGAGATAGATGAGATAGACAATTACCTGCTATTTCTGAACGACCTGGACATCGATGCGTTGATTGTTCAGGATTTGGGGATAGCCGATGTCTGTGCAGAATTGAATCTTGATATACCTCTGCACGCCAGTGTACAGATGGGAATTTCCAATCTGGAAGCGGTAAAAATTTTGGAAGAAAAGGGTTTTGAAAGGGTCATACTTTCTAAAAATGTTTCCCTGCCTGAAACCGCTCTAATATCGGGCGGAACCAAGTTGGGGATAGAATTTTTTATCCATGGGGATTTGTGCATCTCCCATACCGGACAGTGTTATATGAGCAGTTTTGTGGGCGGCGAGAGCGGCAACCAGGGCAGGTGTCGCAAACCCTGTCGCTGGCGATATGAACTGCAAGGCGCCCAGGAAGACGAATTCGCAGGTCTTAGACATTACCTGGCCCACAAGGATCTGTGCCTTTACCCCTGTCTGGACCAACTAATAGAGGCGGGGATCAGTTCCTTTAAAATTGAAGGGCGTATGCGCAGTGCAGAATATTTATCTCGATTGGTGTCCATTTATCGCCGTGCCTTGAACCGACTGATTGAGGACCCGGCCGCTTACCGAACCGATGAGAAAGAGATGCTTGATCTCCAGGAACTCCGCATCCGCGATTATACTGAAGGCAACCTTCTTAAACCCCTGGATTGGACAGTGGTAGGCTTTGACGGCCAAAGAGAGCCCTCATTCATTAGTAAAACAGCCCAACAACTATCTCGGTCACAATTAATGGATCCTGTAGATAATCCGCCTATCCTCTCTAATCAAATTACGCCAGAAATAACAGTCAAAATTGGGGGTCTGGATAGTCTGGAAGCCATAAGAGAATCTGGAGTTAATAACGTCATTCTGGGTTGTGATATAATTCGCCAAAACCGGCAGAATTGGACTACGTCGGCTATTTTGGAGGCTTCTGAAATGTTGCAGGGCAGCCCCCTTAAAATATTCCTGGAGACCCCCCGGATAGTCAGCCAGTATGATCTGTCCACCATACATGAAATCAAGCAGATAGCTGATTCAGCTCACATATGGGGGGTAATTGTAAATGATTTAGGGAGTCTGAATATATTCAGGGATTCAGGCCTGCAAATATGGGGAGGCTATGGCCTTAATACCTTCAACCATAATGCGGCTGCATTTCTTAATAGTTTAGGCATCAGCAGGATAACCGCTTCCCTGGAAATGAAGGCTGATAACCTGAAAAGCATGCTTAATTCCGGTTCCCCCACCGAGGTAATGGTGCACGGTCCGCTGCCCTGTCTGGTGAGTGATTTCTGCATAATCCGCTCCGCTCAATCTGAACGGGATGGGGAATGCCCCATGTATTGTCTTCAGGATAAGTATTCATTAAAGGACAACTGGGGACAGAGATACAGGATTAATACCGACGCTAATTGTCGCAACTATTTATTTTTCCCCTATGACTTATGCCTGTTGCAGTATATGCCGCATCTTAGCTGCTGGGGAGCCCAATCGTTTCGAATCGAAGGTCAATATTACGATCCGCAGCAGCTAAAACAGGTAGTGGAGGTTTATCGTGCAGCCGTACAGCAGCTAACCAGGGGTGAATGGGAACCGTCCGACAATTACCGCAGAATGTTGGACCTTTTCCCGGAGGGTCTGACTACCGCGTTACTAAATGCAACTCAGCAGCAAATATGAGCTATGGCTTGAACAACTCAATTTTCCGTGGGGCTCAAGTCCTATGCGGTCCAACTATTAACCGGACCGGTGAGCACAGTTAAGCACCGCATCCCTCTGGATTCATTCAGGGGTAGTTCAATAATCGAAGGGTGTGATAATTTGATAACTGGCATGGAGATAAGGAATCAGCAGTTTCCCAAGTCTATCCGGGGATACAATGAAGAAGAAGTCAAGAGTTTTTTGCAGCATGTGGCCCAGGATTACGAAAATCTCTATGGTGAAAACTCCCAATTGCGAGAAAGCCTGCAAAGATGCAAGTTTGAATTGGATAAATATCACAAAATAGAAGAAACCATGAACAATAGCCTAATCTTGGCCCAACAGACTGCAGAAATGCTAAAAGTGAATGCTCAGAAGGATGCCGAAAGAATTTTGGAAGACTCCAAGCGCTCTATAGCAGAAATGCTGACTGCTTACCAGGAGATCATGAAACACCTGAACTTATTTAATCTGGAACTTAAATCACAATTGAATGTTGAATTGGAATTATTGGACAAAAATATTAAGAAAAATGAACAAATGGCCGGCTTTTTCAACCAACCGGAAGTAAGAGACCTGGTGGAGAATTTGGGCAATATCAACCTGAAAGTGACCGATGATGCTGCGGATAACTGATGCTGCCGGGGGAGTGCGTCTGGAGGTTAAGGTGCAGCCCCGTTCTTCGCGGAATCAAGTAGTAGGGGAACAAAACGGGGTGCTGAAAATCAAGTTGACTGCTCCGCCGGTAGATGGCGAAGCCAATGATGCCTTGGTTGCTTTTCTGGCTAGTTCTCTAAAAGTACCTCGTCAGAATATAAACATTTTAAGGGGTGAAACTTCGCGCAATAAGTTAGTGGAGATAAATGGTATCAGCTCCGGGGAATTAATAAAAAAACTGGGCCTCAAGAATTCTTCCTAAAGAGGATGGATAAGAGCATAGCCCCGAGAATCAAAGCGGCCCCCACTAGTCCCAGGCGGGTGAGCCGTTCCCCGGCCCAAAGACAGCCAACCAGAGCCGCAAAAACCGGTTCAGATGCCAGAACAACTGCAAAACGGGTGGGGGTACTGTATTTTTGCAGGTAGTTCTGCAGAAAAAACGCCAGCGCAGTAGCAAAAACGGCGGTTATAACGATAGCGAACATAGCATTAAACGTAATTTTAGCCGGAATAGGTTCCACAACCAGAGCGATCGCAAGACATAATAGCCCTACGAATAATACCTGTATACCGGTTATGGCCAAGGCATTATGCTGATGGGAATAATAGTCAACATAAATGATATGCAGGGCGAAACCGAAAGCCCCTATCAAGACCAGAAAATCCCCATAAGCAAGAGTAAAAGAGCCTAATGGAACGGATATCAGAAAAAGCCCTACAGCCGCAATAATAACCGTCAATACAGTCTTGGCAGAGGGCTTCTTTTTATGCAGCAATGAATATATGATGGGGACCAGGACTACCGACACGCCCGTTATGAACCCGGCATTGGACGAAGTTGTGTACTTGAGACCTATAGTCTGAAATACATAGCCGATGAACAGAAACAGGCCCAACAGACAGCCGACACTGACCGTAGAACGGCGAATCCTTATAATATCGCGGTAAGAAAGGGCCGCTAATACTAAAAAGGCCAGGCTAAACCGGATTCCTACAAATAGAAAAGGACCAATATCGACCAGCGCATTTTTGACGATTACAAAAGTAGTTCCCCAGATAAACGCTACCATTAACATGGATAAGTCCGCGCGAGTGCGCATACTAAATTTTTTTGACATCTCTGCAACCCCATTTGCGAAATATTGGTTCGTCTGCGAAAAGTTTATTTATAAGCTATACGACGGCGAAGAGGAGACTTCAGTCTGTGCGATATAGCGTAGTTATCTAGTCGGATACTAAAATCTCCATTACGTATATGAGAACCGGCTTTTCGCAAGGAATTAGATATAATAACCTCACTACATTAACAGGAAAGTACGGCAAATTCAAGCGGACCATGGACAAACTTTTCAGGAAGGAGGAGTCGATATGGCTTTCTTCTTTTTTTGTGCCTATTTATTATCGGATATTTGCGAGCGGTTAAACTAAACCCCTGGTTAGAAAAACTAAACCCCAACGGTGCAGCTTTTCTAACCAGGGGTTTAGTTTAATAATTCCGAG
>Ga0172377_10008962_pt1 | contig 10267 bp, 10 predicted proteins | sample Pumphouse3metaG_FD_119749 | JGI IMG/M metagenome (GOLD analysis project Ga0172377, IMG submission 119749) | Leachate microbial communities from a municipal landfill in Southern Ontario, Canada - Pumphouse #3 metaG | ecosystem: Engineered > Solid waste > Landfill > Unclassified | place: Canada... | reverse complement strand
AGTCAAATCTCACAGGCGATTGATTTATTTTGTGCTGAAGATAATCCCGGGATCATTGATGAGTTGGGACTTACAGCTGCACCTTCCATCATTGTTGTTGAAAACAGCAAGGTGATAGAAAAATATCAGGGCTTTGAAGAAGTCTCCAAATACATCAAGAATGCATCCTTAGTTCAGAACTAACAAAAAAATAAAACCTCTATCACAGATGTTTAGTCTGTGATAGAGGAACTTTAAGTTTCGAGTGTTGTTACCGGAATGATTCTGTTTTCAGAAGATCAGTTACATCAATCAGCCCTGTGTATGGGGTAGGTGGTGATACTGGGATTTCTTTTCCCAACACAATCTCTGCCCATAGCTTATTGATGCCGAGGGCAATCGATTGCATCGACTGTATATCTTCTTTGGAAGAAGATGTACTTTTGTTTTTTCCAGAATTGATGAATCCGGTAAGACATGCTTGAAGATGCTTCCCTTTCTTTTTCCATGAATAGTCAACAGTATCACGGAAACGTTTTGCGACACATGTACGATGAACCGTATAGTACATGTACCAGAAAGGATCCCATTGAAATCGCAACTTTCCAGTACGATCCATTTTAGTGATGTATTGGAATGCTGATGAAAATGAAAGTTCGTTGTAAACGACCATTTTCAATTTGTCGATATCAAGTTTGAAGTTTGGGCATCTCTGCATTGCTTTCGCATCTTGTTGGATCGGTTTTGCGATTTTTAGTTTATCGCAAATAATCGGGATCCCGAAAAAGTTCTGCTTCCACACATTTTTATTGTGTTCACAGAGGGAACATGGATTCCCGAATAAAGGATCCAGCCGAAATATCGTTTCTTGTTTCTCTTTGGGAACTTGTACCTGTATTGGCGCAAACATCACACATGAGACACATGATAAAGTTTGCTTATTGTAGTAGCCACAGGTGCTTGCGATTTCCGATGACATTCCATTGTTATCGGCATTATTCCAGTGAATACAATTGAAACAGATATGCTCCATTGTTTCTTTGGATGGGATTACTTCGCAAACAAGTTTCTTCTCTACTACTATAGGCTTTAACTCTTCATTTGTGAATGCTCTGGAAGGTGCTTTTGCATTGAGTGTCTTCCAGAGAAATTTACCCAGTGGAGTGAGTGCACGGCATCCCTGCTTATTTTCTTCGATCAATTCAAACCGAAGACCTTTGAAACTTGAATCCAAAATTGAATCGGCCGTCTCATAAAAATTAAGACGTTCAACTAAACGTTGGTTCTTCAGAAGATTTTCCTGAAGATTAAATTTCGGAATTTCAATTCCCTCGGGTATGACTCTGAATTCGGGACGAAGATTGAGCAGAACTGATCGCAGAACTCGCTCCTCAGTAAATATTTCATGGTAAAGAGTATTTGTATTGAGCAAACTCTTAACCAAGGTTTGGTTGAGGACTTCGGTGTATGGTTCTACAATTTTGAAAAGCTCTGCACAGGACGCAAGATACTGTTCTCTGGCCTTTTTTCCAACATTGTTTCCAACTGAAATAACTCTTTCCCATTCTGAGCGAATAAAATTTTTCTTAACTTCAGTTGTATCAGCTGGATAGAGAGTGTAGTTAAAGTTAATTCCGGATTGTGGCAGGTAGGATGCCGCAATATAAATGTGGATGTTAGCGTTTTCACCACGCTGTTGAATTGTACAGAAGACGAGATATTGATCTTTTTGTAAGGAGCAAAGATCATCTATCTTCTTCTGAAGAGACTTTGCGATGTTGGCACAGATCCATGCCGTGTAGGCTGGCCTTGGAGGCTCCACCTCTAATATTTGATATACTTTTTTTCCAAAGTTATATCTTCTCTGAATAAAATCTTGTTCCATATAAACCTTCCTTTCTTGGTTGTTTCATTGATGTAATATATGGTTATTTTTGATTTCATCTGCAAAAAAAAGACACTATGAAAATTCAGAGTGCCTTCGATAATCAGAGATTTAAAATATTAATTGATTGGTTCGAACGGGATATCTTTTGGATGATGAATCCACCAAAAGTAAAGTTCATCATTTAATCTGCCAACATTCTCAAGTCTTACCAGTTTTTCATTTGGAAGACGAACATAGAATTGTGTTCCATTTATGATTTCAATTGGTAAACTGAATTGTGCATTCTCTTTGAGTTTTAGAGTCATTGAGCATGAGCAAATACGATAAGAGGAATCAAATACGATTTTTACTGGGGTAAACATTGAAACTCCCTTTTTGTTATAGGTTCATTATAGTAATATATATTTTGTTTTTTATCGATAAAAAAAGACACTATGAAAATTCATAGTGTCTTCACGGAAATCATTCCGCTTTTTCGGTGGGTTCCGTTGGCTCTGCCTCGGCAGTATCGCTGAGCTGAACCAAACGAGAAGATTTCCTTCTCGCATGGCTACAGTCTTCCAAGATATACTTGGCTTCATACATCCCATCGTTTTCATGGGCGACGAAGCGAACTCCACGGCCTTTGCTGGTCTCCACACAAGAAAGCATCTCGTTCCATTCGCGGATAATTTCCACAGAGAGACGTTCCGTTCCGAAGACAGTCGATGCGACATAGAAGTCGCACGATACATTGTACTTCCCAGTGTAGTGGTTTTTGGCCAGCTCTCCGAGGGGGAGGTATCGCCGATGTTTCACGGACAGGAAGAACCGGTTTGCGCCGTTCCTGATAAAAGTATGAATGTCTTTTATCAAGAGAGTTTGGCCACTGTTTCCAATGCCAACACAGAGGAACATGTTGGCACGGACATTCTGCTCCGTGTAGAAAAGGCCGTTTGGGATGAGGTCACTCACCGAAATGTCGAAGATTCCATTTCGTACCAGTGCCCATCTGATTGTGTCTCGCGTGGTGTCAATTTGACTTTTGGTGAATCTGATCATTTTTCTCCTTTAACTAAGTTGTTTGACAAGGTCCTCGATCTTTTTCTTTTTCTCCAAGAATTTTTCCTCCGATATTGTTATGATTTTTTGGCGTCCAACTAGAGTAACAGTTCTATCGGAAATACTGCGAAATATACTTCTAGTGCGCACGGTCACCCTATATCCAATAATGATTGGATTTTGATAGTTGGGTAATTCATCCTGGTTTATGGTAATTAATGGCCCGTCCATGGAGTTTTCTCGAATAGCTATTTCCGGATTTACAAAGCCGGTCATGTATATTTGTTTCAAAAGAGTTACAGCACACATTCTATCATCATTGGTGAAATTAGATAGATCTGCCGATGCAGTTAATGCATTGAGATAACCGAATTGATTTCCAAATACATAACGTCCTCTTATTTTGACGGGAATATCATACCACTTACAAAGTCTCCAGAAATTGATAACAAAGTTTAAACTGGAGACATTTGTTTTACGACATGCAAAACCGAGATCAGTAAGACCTTTTGTTTTCAAAAATGCATATGCTGCTTGAACTTGTTTTGGAAACAGCTTCTTAATCTGCTGTATAAATTCTTGTTTTCCATATTGTCTATACAGCGCCTGGAAAGTTTCTGCTCCAGTATTCAAGAAGATATCCCATGTTCCTGGGAAGAAAACATCCGGATTTCTGAATTGAACATCGAATGCTCTGTACTCTTTGGTGAGCATATCGAAGATTCGGATTATGAACGTTCGTTCCGTTGTTTCAATTGACTTGATAAATTTCGTCCCAGCGAAAATATCAGTGAGGATCCCGTTGACAGTTTCCCAGAGAACTGCAAAATCGAAATTGGTTAAAAATTCGGTTATGGGAATTACAGTGAGTCGAGCTTTCGCTTCTTCAACCAAACTGTCCATGTTCTGTTCAAGTAATGCCTTCATATCAAATCCTTACGTTAAAAATTAAGTTTTAGTGAACATTTCATGGAAGTAATATATGTCTAAAATAAAACGAAATACAATGGAGATCTATGGAAAAGAAATTATTTATTGCTGACAATGTTTCTGGAGTTGAACATTGTTCTCTTGTAAATGGAATTGGTTTGCGTACAGTAGTCTGGTTTCAAGGATGTTCACATCACTGTTGTGGATGTCATAATCCAGACTCATGGGATGTCTCAAAAGGATTTCCAATCAGTGTGGATTCCCTTTTGACATTGGCAAAGCCAAACTGCATGGAGGATGGCATCACACTGAGTGGAGGAGATCCATTTGACCAACCAAATCTAGATCTTGTAGTTGAATTCCTTCAAAAGTATAAAAAAGAAAATCCAGATAAAACTGTTATTGTTTATACTGGCTATACTTTTGAACAATTGATTCAGCCAAATGAGAATAGGGCAAAACTTCTTGGGTTGGTTGATTGGGTTATTGATGGACCCTTCAATGCGAATCTAAAAAGCGATAAGGTTTCTTGGAGAGGTTCGTCTAATCAACGGATCATTGATGTTTCTAAGTATATTGCAAATGGTTTCATTGTTTCGATGAGTGATTTTTAACAATTGAGAATATTCTATAGTGAAAATAACAGTCAATTACGATTGTTATAAAAACAAGGAGACATGAAAATGTCAGAAGACACAAGCTCCAAAGTGAAAGCCGGATGGTTCGGTCTCAAATCGATCTGCACCGGCGTTCTGGGTACTCTCCTCGCCACCGGAATCACCATCGGGGTGGTTGATGTTGGGAAGATCCAAGACACCATCTCGAAGGCTCAGGCCCGTCAGGTCGCAGTCGCTGCAGCCGCTTATTCAGCGGAACAGGCAGCCACGTCGGTTCTTCAGATCGTGAAGTCCGATGTCACGCTTGCCGAAAAGGCCAAGGCGATCACCACGTCCGTCAATTCCGCCGTTGCGAATACCAAGCTGGCGGCCGACACCATCATCTCCGGCGCCATCAGCGATGCCAAAGACAGCGGGGTTACCAAAGAAAATTTGGAAGCCGTTGGTGAAGGCGTTACTGCGGGTACCACTGCTGTAAAAGACAATATTGTTGCTACCGTCGATACAGTGAAGTCCGATGTCAAGGAAAAGGTTACCAATACTGTGGATGCAGTGAAGGCGGTTATCCCTGCCAAAACACCCACCAGTACGGAACCAACCGTACCAAGCGAAAAAAAATAAAACCCCCGGCCGGCGACAATAGGTATACCACAGGTCAGATGACCTGTGGTATACCTTATTTGATGTCATATGAACATCTGAATAAGTGGAAGGTTGGATAAATCCGTTCCTTCTTCACCACATGGGATTCCAGCACGTTGTAAATCAACGAGTGATGCAATCTTGACAATTTTTGTAATTCCGTTTTCCCTTACACCATGAACCAGATTAAAATCTTTAATTCTTTGGTCAAGAGTTGGAGCATCCCAAAGCTCATAGGCAAAGGGATCAGTTGAATCAATATAGAAGACTGGAGGCTGATCATCGGTTCTCATAATGGGAACCAATTTATTCACTGCATTTTTCCACAGTGGGCACAATAGAAACTTCGTTGCCGCCACCTGAAGGATAATAACCTTTGCGAAATAGGTTGTTTTCCTATCCGGACCGAGCAACCGAACGACGCCGAAAGAAGAGATTTGTTCTTTGCTTTCCATACTCCACCTATTAACTTAGTTTAATACATCTGTAATTTTTTGATATTTGTTTATAGATGCGATCTCTTGTTTTGAAATGTCTAACTTGACTATCAATCATTCGATCTACATTATCGACAAACTCAGTGGTGATATTTGGAAGTTCTCGAAGTCGACCAAACATCTGTTTAACAAGTCCCTCACTATCGATACTTACAAAATTCATTGCAGAACGAAGTTTGGGAATATCACATCCAGTTCCAAGTCCTCTTGGTGTGCCAATGTAAATATCAAATTCAGGATCAGTCAAGACATCATCTGGAACTCCAGCAATCTTTGGCTTTACTGTGATGTTGTATTTTGATAGCTCATTTGTCAGGTAATCTGATGCAGCATTAATCATTTTCACAGTTGAGAAAAATAACAATGCCTTTTCACCTGGATTTCTTTTCACAACATAATGCGAATATACTTCGGGAAGAACAGTTGTCTCCAAATAGTCCTTTAGTACAAGGCTTCTCTTCAGTATGTATTGTTCATATCTGACATGCGAGTATCCTCGCTTTCGCTTAACAAAATTGGGAGGTACGTTACCTCTATATGCATAGACGTAAGTATCCGTATGTTTAGAAACAAGACTCTCACCATATTGCATATCGTATGGATAAACCGTGTTAAAGATACGACTTGCCTGAACTCCATTCTTGATGAAGGTTGCAGTTAGATAAAAGTTGTTTTTAATATTTGATTTGAGATCCATGCGATTGATTGCATGAAAATTCTGATGTGCTTCATCGACGATCTTCGTTCCAATTCCATATTTCTTTTGAAAACCATGGAAATCAAAAGGTATGTTATTGTAGGAAGGTTCTCCATTGGCAAAATCACGTAAGGTTGCAGTGCTACAAACAAAGATACTTGGATACACATCATCGGCAACTAAGCGACGAATGGACTCAGCACCACAAATGATATACACCTGTGAACCAGATGCTTTACATTGATCGTTGATATCACGAACCCATTTGTAATTATCTTTGTAAGCTTTGCTGTCAATATATTTAAAATGTTCTGAGATGGACGTTTGATCACTAATTGCTTTAACCCACTGACCAATATTCATCCCAGTGATTATCATAGTCGCATATCCAATCGTGATTGCAGATCGGATTGCAATGAAAGTATTATGCGTTACAATGTAGTTATCTGTCACATAACAATGTCTTGGATCATCCGTAGTGATGCACTTTGCATCACAGGTTCTCGAATACATAACAACATCAATTTGAAGTTTTTGATTTTTGAAACGCAATGGATCAATAAACTGATCTTGTTTTCTTTTGAGAGAAAAAAGCTTTCGCTGATCCTTAACTCGAATCATAATGCTAAATCCATTGGATCGACACATAACTGTAGCTTTTCCACCAAGAGAATAAACCAAGTTGGCTAGACATAAAGCAGTTCTCTGTTTCCGAACTAGCACATAAACAGAATCATCTTTAAGAATAGATCCTGATATATCCAACAACCCCTGAAGCAAGGAATAACGTTGTTGAATAGAACCATCCTCAAATTGTTTAATCAGATCAACAGTAAAGTCATCCTCATCAGTTATAAGCATGGTTCCAACGATATTTGGATCAATTGGAAAGTCTATTTCTTTTGAGTCATATGGTTCGGCTAAAGAAATAAATAAAGATTCATTCGAGAAACATAGCATCGAATAAATTGTACGTGTATCTAAAATTTGTGGAGTACTGTCTGGGGTTTTTACATGCACTTCCCACAGATGATCCAGTCCGCATTCAGTAACTCGTCCATCTTTAAAGTAAACCAAATAGATTTCTTTATTGGCATGTGGATAGGTAGCAGTTACTTTACATACATTTCCATCAGGACCAAGAATCTCAGAACCACAGCAGATATCCTCCATCGTACACCATCCATGGGGTGTACGAATTTTAGCATCTAATGGTTGCATTTTTCCTTTGCCCGTCTGAAGTTTAATTCCTTTTCTTGGGCGAGGATCATTTACAAGAAAGTCGATATACTCAGCTTGCTTCTCACGAGGATTCCAGTTTTTATCTGGCTTGATATCAATACTTCTCGGTTCAATACATGGAACCTCATGTCGATTAAAGATATCTTTATAATCAAAGTTAGCAAGGTAATCTTCGAGTACAGGAAGGAAATTGATTGGAATAGTAATACTTTCCGCTTCTTGTTTCCAATCTGCGTAAGAGCAGATAAAGTTGTATCGATGTAACCGAGTGTCATATTCAAATTCTGATAATGATCGGTTAATGAAATCAGTTACAAATCCTCTGATCGGAGAGATAACGCCTATTTGAAACTGGGCACTTGTAGTAGTACAATATACGGGTACGGATCCCAATTTAAAACCTCCTATCCATATTTAAGGGGTTTATTTACCTCTAAAAAATTTATCTATAACATAAGGGAAAAGAGTAAGAGACTACCAAATTCTTGGTAGTCTCTTATTGAATATTACGCTAAGGTGAATACCCCGTTTTTGTAGTAGTATCTTTTATGGTTTATTTCAGCCATATCCCCATCAATATCGAGGCCATGGATCATAAACTTGTTATATCCAATTGCTTGACATTGATATATGCTTTTGTTTTTTCGTTTGAAAAGTGAAAAGAATTTGAACATTTTAAATCTCCATGTTAAGTTGACAATACTGGTTCAACGTTTTCAGGGGGACCGAAATTGAAAAACGCATCGTAGTATCCATATGGTCTCTTTTCAGTATAAACCTCCGGATCGTTCAGGAAGGTATTCACATATTGGTAACTGAACTTATTGGAAATACTTCGATCGCCAAGAACTTGATCAGTTGATCCAAAGATAATATCATTACACATACCGGAAACAGTTTCTTTTGTGATTTGGCCCATGATAAAGGCCTTTAACACAATTTCCATATCGAGGAATGGAAGCTTTGATTTTTGATATAGAATTGCAGCAAGCTCTTGCAGACAACCACTGATGCTGGTATGTGCGGTAATTTTCTTTCCGAAGAAATCAATCAGACGTTTACTGAAAGCAATCATGTCGTCATTGATCGCCAGATATTTGAGAATTGGTGTTTTCCAATCAAAACCTGTCAGAGGAATGAGAACACTGTCTTCTTCTTCATCAATAACGATATCGTTATAAACGGTTCGGATATGATTGAGGAAGCTCGATGCTAAGAAAGGACAAAGCCCTTCGTTATTCAAAGAGAAGATTTCGAGAGGTTTCCACTGACCTCCTTGCTTGATACAGAATTGTACACCGCTTATCTTACTGAAGATGGAAGCTTCAGGTAGGATATCAATTCCATCCAAGTGAAGGTCAGTTAGCTGACCAAGAAAATCAGAAGCAACAAATTTGAATGCACAATCGCTATATCCACGATTGATCAATTTTGGATGGAGATAGATTCCAGTTCCTTTACAGGCAAAATAGGTTCCTGCAGCAGAATTCATGAAGTACAACTTGGTCGCAGTCTTAATCAAATGTTTCGCTGACAAAACCATCTGTGAAACTGATCCAGAAAAGAAAGCTGCAGCGAGATTGCCAATATGGATATTTGGTGAGAAGAAAGCTTTCACATGTCTGGAGGCCAGCCCCATACAATGCTCACAAACACCATCTGTGTGAAAACAGGTAATAGGGGAGACTATCTCAACACGTTTTCCAGCAAACTCTTTTACGTTTTCCTTGCTTAAGGAATACTCTTTTCCTTCAAAGAAAAATCTTTTTCCAAACATATTTTTCAGAACAGAAAGCTTTGAAGAAAGAATAAAGGGAATTGACAAGCGATTGCCGCAATCGCCTTTATAGATATAGCGAATACCATTTGTACACAATCGTTCTTTTCGATTGAAGTACTGAGTATCTTCGATAACTGTACGGCTATACAGTTTAGATTTCTTTGCAGACAGAGATTCAATTGCAAAATCATCTGCTGTTTTCAATCCACTCAAGGTAGATTCGCTAATAATGTGCTTTGCCAGTTGGTCTGTGACATCCGCACGTGGTCCATATCCAACATGAAGCTGGACCATCTGTCTTGGATTGAGGATGCCACATTCCATGAAGTCGATCATTGGATTGAATTTTAGTTTGCCCCGAGTACCGAGCAACTCTATTAATTCAACCATTGCTTTTTCAAGTCGCATTTCTGCGACATCTGTTCCTTGTTCATCCGGAAAGGTCATATCTGCAAGTTTGCGTAATTCTGGCTGTTGATTCATTAAAAAGATATCAAGAGCATCTGCAGATTGTACGTAGACTTCGCGCTCACCGAAGCTCAAATTGAAAATCCAGTTCATTGAATTCCATGGACCTGTGATCAAAGTGGAAATATCAAAATCTGGATAATGGTCCAATGCTTTATTATAGAGCTCGGTAAGTTTATCGATTAAAACATCGTTGTTTAATTTTGTTATGTAAATCATATCCTCTTGCATCGGAGAGAGATTAACAATCCGGAGCACATCCCAGAGGTAATATGAAATAATGAGATCTTTTGCATGAACAATTTTACGTCCATCAGCAAACTCAACATCGACAAAGAATTTACATTCGTTTATCTCAAGTAGTTTTTTGTCCAAAAATGGACTATTCAGATCTGAAAGAGATAAACTTAATAGTGGAGATTCGTTGTTCATAACAAATCTTCCCTCCCTTGTTCTTTTCTGAAGTTAACGTAATCTTCCCACGCT
>Ga0172377_10008961_pt1 | contig 10268 bp, 10 predicted proteins | sample Pumphouse3metaG_FD_119749 | JGI IMG/M metagenome (GOLD analysis project Ga0172377, IMG submission 119749) | Leachate microbial communities from a municipal landfill in Southern Ontario, Canada - Pumphouse #3 metaG | ecosystem: Engineered > Solid waste > Landfill > Unclassified | place: Canada... | reverse complement strand
TCCAGCATCCTCCCGTGTTCTTCCATGCCGTAGCGTGCGGTCCGGACCCCAGGGGCCCCGCCCAACGCATCGATGCAGATGCCCGAATCATCGGCGAGCACAAGATACCCATCAGGGGCAATTGCCTTCAGTGCACGTGCTTTTCCGAGTGCATTCTCCGTAAACGTCTCCTTGTCCTCCTCAAAGTCAAAGCGAAGAGAAAGCTCGCTGGGAAGTACAAGGGTATGGGAAGTGAGGATTCTTGCGAACTCCTCCTTCTTATGGGGATTGTTGGATGCCAAGAGAATATTCATGTGCCTTAAGATACTCATTGTCCTAGGTTTCGTCCAGACACTGGGAGATGAGGCGTTTCATGTAGTGCACGGAGCTGTCCACCGTGCCTTTTGGGACGTTGAGCAAGGATCCGATCTGGCTGTGGCTCAGATTGAATTCCAAGCCCCTGATCTGTTCCACCTTCGCTTTGTAGACTCGTTGCGTCCACTGTCGAAGTGATTCGAGCTTGGCTCGTTTTGCTTCATCTGCTTCCCGTTCCAGCTCGCTCTCAATCTCAAGGAGACGTCGGAAATGCCGGTTGCTCAACGCCTCAAAGTCAGTCTTGCATTGTTGTTTCTTCTCGAGCATCAGGCAGGCGGTATTCAGGTACCTGCTCAGCAACTCCTCCTCAACATCAAGCAACGATGCCAGGTCCTCCAAAAGATACGTGCCCGCAAGGTCTGGTGATACGGAGAGGACAATGAGAAATCGCTTGCGGTTCGCCCCTCTCTGCAAGGCGGTTTTGAGCTTTCTCAGAGGTTCCGTATCCATGACATGCGGTTTTGTGGAGGGTTGCAGCAACGAGAGGAAGAGTTGTGGCAAACGTGTGAGCTCGGTCTGCTCAATGCAGCGGCTCGTGTGATAGTACGCCTGCTCAACCACGTCGTCCTCTTCCTCAAGCGTATACTCATAGTACTGGCACTGGGCCAACAATTGCTCTTTCTTTGTCTGTGAACTCTTCTGGGAAATGAAGAAGCGGCTGCGTTTTTTCACCACCTGCACCAGGTACCCAAGGTAGGAGAGTCTTCCCTCCCGATACATGGAGAGAAAATAATCGATGGCATCATAGCAGTAGAAGAAAAACTCACAACAGTCTTCCTCATCCAGCAGATGGAGGTAGGAGGGCAGGGCATAGAGCAACTGTTCGGTCTGTGAGCGGATGGTTTTGTAGAGTTGCACGTCCAGCGGATGCTCCTTGTAGAGCATGACGGACTTGGTAAGTGAGCGCGAGGCTTCTTCGGAGAACGGAAGACATTGCATGGTAGGCTCCTTGTGCGTGATGCACACCTACATGCAATGTGTATGCCAACCTATTCGGAGAGGAGTTCTCCCACTGCATCGATCAACTGCTTTCTGACAACCTTGATCTCGTTCTGTACGGTTGCTCCTGCAGCTTTCTTGTGACCGCCGCCACCAAAGCGTTCCGCCAAGGCTCCCACATCGATGGTACTCTGATGGGAGGAACGGAACCCAACTTCGGTTTTCCCTCCCTCAAGTTCCTTGAAGAAGAGCACAGCCTCTACACCTTTTACAGAGAGCAGCATGGCATAGAGCGAGTCACTGGGCTTGTCTGTGGTGATGTAGGTGTCGCGATCGCTGAGACAACTTGAGGAAATCATAAGTCTGCCGTCGAAAAAGCTCTCGCTGCGATCGATGAGTTTTCCCAGGTATTTGACATACCCCAGGCTTTTGCCGCCGGTCATACGGTCAGCCATGGTGTTCGGGGAGACCCCAAGATCCACCAGTTCGGCTGCAAGACGCAAGGTCTCGCCCCGATAGGCATTGATGAACCGGAAGAACCCACTGTCGGTGGCAAACCCGAAGAAGAGATGCTCTGCAACCTCCTGCGAGATTTCGACATCAAGCGCCTTGTACAGTTGCATGACGATCAGGGTGGTGGAAACCGATCGGGGAACAATGTAGCGATGGGTCCCGAAGAGCTCACCGCTGCTGTGATGATCAAAGATGATGGTGACCAGCCCCTCTATCTCCTGGGCGAGATGCCCGAGCCGTTCGGGGGAGGAACAATCCACCACCACGGCGATGGGAGCCCTGTCAAACAACTCCTTGTCGATGTGGGAGAGGAAGTCCGCCCGCAGGTGGGAGATCTCAGATCGGTCGAAAGGACCGGCGTTTGCCATGTGCACGGTCTTCCCCATCTTCAGCAGGAGGGAGTTCATGGCCATTTGGCTGGAGAGGCAATCCCCATCTGGACTGATGTGGCCCAACACAATGAACTCGTCCTTGCTGCGGATGAGATCGAGAATCTGATCATCGATAGGAGGGTAGCTGAACATTTCAGGCTCCACGGATAACCTCTGGAAGCGTTCCATTGAGCACACAATCCCTTCCCACGATGACTTGTTTCACCTGTTGGATGGAAGGAATGTCATACATGATTCCCATCATGATGTTCTCAACGATGGACCGAAGTCCACGCGCGCCAGTCTTCTGCTCAAAAGCTTTCTCGGCAACGGCCTCGATAGCTTCCGGTTTGAACACAAACTCAATGCCATCGAGGCGGAATGCAGCCTCATACTGGCGAATGATTGAATTCTTGGGCTCAACGATGATCCTCATCAGGTCCTTCTTGGAAAGGTTGTCCAAAGCTACATGAATCGGCAACCTTCCGATGAACTCGGGGATGAGACCAAACTTGATCAGGTCATCCGGCATCAGCTTGCTGTAGAGTGCATGCAGATCTTTTTGCGCGGAGTTGATGATCGTTGCACCGAATCCCATGCCATGGCTCGATACACGCTTCTCGATGACCTTGTCCAAGCCTACGAACGCACCACCACAAATGAAAAGGATGTTGCGGGTATTGATCTTGAGCATCTCCTGGTTGGGATGCTTCCTTCCTCCCTGGGGAGGTACGGAGGCATCGGTACCCTCGATGATCTTCAGCAAAGCCTGCTGTACACCCTCACCACTGACATCACGGGTGATGGAGGGATTCTCTCCCTTCTTGGCGATCTTGTCGATCTCATCGATGAAGATGATCCCGTATTCCGCTGCCTTGATGTTGTCATTGGCGTTCTGGATCAGTTTGAGCAGGATATTCTCCACATCCTCACCGACATACCCAGCTTCGGTGAGCGTGGTTGCATCGGCGATGGCAAAAGGAACCTGCAGTTTCTTGGCCAAGGTGGAGGCAAGCAGCGTCTTTCCGGTTCCGGTAGGCCCGACCATGAGAATGTTTGACTTGTCCAGCTCGACGCCTTGTTCTGAAATCTGCTTCTGGAACTTGACCCGCTTGTAGTGGTTGTAGACTGCCACGGCAAGGACACGCTTGGCATCATCCTGGCCGATGACATACTCATCCATGTACTCCTTCAACTCCTGGGGAGTAGGGATGCGTTCAGGCAAACCTACTGCTTCTTCCTGGAAGGTGGGGTCTCCTGCAAGCATATCGTTGCAGACCTTGATGCACTCATCACAGATGGCAACTCCAGGCCCGTTGATCAGTCTCTTTACTTCTTCCTGGCTTTTGCCGCAGAAGGAACAAACTTTCGCGTTTCGTGCCATCAGTTACTCCTTCTCATTACGGTATCGACAATCCCATAGGTTACCGCATCATCACTGGAGAGGAAGAAATCCCGCTCCACATCCTTGGACACTTGCTCGAAGCTTTTCTTGGTGTGTGCCGCGATGATGTCGATGGTGAGTTTCTTGAGGCGCCCGATCTCCCGGGCATGGATGGAAATGTCGGTCGACTGTCCCTCAACACCACCCCAGGGCTGATGGATCATTACGCGTGCAGAGGGGAGGATTGACCGTTTCCCCTCTTTGCCGGCACAGAGCAGCAAGGCTGCCATGCTGGCTGCCTGGCCCATGCAGATGGTCTGGACATCGCTGTGCAGGTACTGCATGGTATCATAGATTGCAAGACCGGCTGTCACCGACCCGCCTGGGCTGTTGATGTACAGGCTGATATCCTTTGTGGGGTCCTCAGATTCGAGGAACAGCATCTGGGCTACCACGAGGTCGGCAGTTGCATCATTGATCTCCCCGTCAAGGAAGATGATGCGGTCTTTGAGAAGTCGGCTGAAAATATCATAGGCACGTTCGCCGACTCCCGACTGCTCGACGACCATCGGTATGGTGGATTGCATCCTCGAAGGATGAGTATTCATGACAAAAGCCCCCTTTCTAACTTGGGATTGAAAAGGCGGAACCTGTGAGGACCCGCCTTTTCACGATTAATCACATTGTTCACAGGAACCATCAGGCTCCGTAGGTCTCGCTCATGAAGACATCGTACGCAACCTCTTCGCCTTCGGTGAAGGTGTTGTTCTCCTGCAAGAACGGTGCAATCTTCTGGAAGCGCATATCGTCTTCGATCATGGTCTTGTAGTAGTCACGCTGGCTTTCGTCGGTGATGTCCTTCAGCTGTTCGGCAAGCACCTTGTTCAGTTCTTCCTCATCGAGGGGGAACTTCTCGGTTTCCTTGATTTTCTCCATGATCAGCTGGATGCGCAGGCTCTTCTCGGCAGCTTCTCTCCAGGGTGCGACCACGTCTTCCTTGGTCTTCTGCTGGAACTGCAGGAACTGAAGGATCTGCTCCTCGGTCAGGCCGGTCTGCTTCACGTAACGGTTCCAGCTCTGCTCAATCTCAAGATCGATCATGCTTGCCGGTACGGCAATGGTGGTGCCTTTCAAGAGCTCATCGCTGAGTGCATTCAGCTTGGCTTGCTCGAGTTTGGCCTCGAGAGCCTTTTCCAGCTTCTCACGGGTTGCCTTGAGCAGATCTGCGACCGTCTTGTACTCTTCCTTCACGTCCTGGGCGAACTCGTCGTCGAGTACAGGGACATCACGGAACTTGACACTCTCGACATTGACCTTGAGGGTGATGGTCTTTCCTGCGTAGCCCTCAACGGTGGAATCCTCGGCGTAGGTCTTGGAGAAGGTCTTCTCCTCGCCACTCTTCATACCGACAATATCACTGTCGATCTGGTAGAAGTTGTAGGTGCTTCCGAGGGTGAATACGAACTCCTTGCGCTCGGTACCGGGAACCTCGTTGTTCTCAGCATCAAGCTCGACGTAACTGACGGTGACGATGTCACCCATGGCAGCTGCATCATTCTTGTCGATGACCATGGCATTCTGCTCACGAAGCTTGTCAACTTCAGCGTTCACCGCCTCATCACTGACCTGTACCTTGGGGTAGGAGACGCTCAAGCCCTTGTATGCAGGCATCTCAAAGGTCGGCATGACATCATATTTGACGGTGAAAGTGACATCGGAGTTTGCCTTGAAGGGCAGCAGGGTCTCTTCATCCTGCAACTCAGGAGTACTGAATGAGAGGGGCTTGTACTTCTCTTCGACACCCTCAAGAACCTCTTTGAGCGCCTCTTCGATGGTATTGAAGGTACTCTCCTCACGAATTGCTTTGCCGAACTTGCCTTCCAGTACGGAAATGGGGGCCTTTCCCTTGCGGAAGCCCTTGAGCTGGATGGTGGAAGCGTACTTCTGCAGCGCAGCCTTGTAGTCGTTTTCGATGGTGTCAGCGGTCACAGTGACCGTCAGCGCGACGGAGGAGTTCTCCAATTCTTTGATACTCTTATCAGCGATCATCCTATGTTCATCCTTTCGGTCCAGTGTAAGGACCCTGTATATCCTTAGGCAAAGCCCTTTCGTTGCATCATTGGGTATGCGAACGCTTCTGAGTATACTACAACCAGAAAAGCTCGACCACCCTCTTGTAGGGAAGAATGGGGAAAACCCTTTTCCCGGAAACATATTGTATATAGCAACTTTTTGCCGTTTGGTCTAGGGGAATGAGCCGATTTATCCGATTGCGGCAACCATCCGGCTCTGCTAGGATAGGGTAAAGGGGGAAGCTATGACCATCTTTTGTTATCCTCGCTGTTCGACCTGCGCCAAGGCAATCGCCTTTCTTGATGCCAAAGGCCTTTCCTATACCTACCGGGATATCAAACTCAATCGTCCGAGCAAAGAGGAATTGCGTTCTCTCTTCCAAAGAAGCGGTTTGGAACTCAGACGATTTTTCAACACCAGCGGACAACTCTATCGGTCAATGGAGCTGAAGACCAAACTCAGCAGCCTTTCGGAGGATGAGATGCTGCAGCTGCTCGCAAGCGATGGCATGTTGGTGAAACGACCTCTCCTTGTTACGGAGAAGACCGTGTTGGTCGGTTTCGATGAGAAGAAATGGGAAGCACTGCTCAGCTGAATGTCAACACCATGATGGCCAGATCCTGATAGGACCCATCCTTGTATTTGAAGCCATGGGGAATGGAGCCGATACGCACAAAGCCGAACTTCTCATACAGGCGGATTGCCCACTCGTTGGAAGCGACTACCTCAAGTTCCACCTGTTCGAAGCCCGCCAGCCGGGCCTGCTCGAGCATGAGGGAAAATATCAGTGAGCCCAGGCCCCGATGTGCAAGCGTGGGTGCAACTGAGATGGCGCATTGGCCGCGATGGCGGAGTTTCTGATTTGCAGACACAGGCAGGCAATCGGTCAGAGCAACCAGCCTTCCCTCTGAAAACGCGCCAAGCATGATCCTGTTGGGTGCTTCTTCCGTACCTTTCAGAAACGCTGTTTCCTCATCATGAGAAATCTTCCACTCCTCAGGATACCGTGCCAGGAAGGGAGAGGATGCATACATGGACCCGACAAAGTCGATGACCATGGAAGCATCCTTTGGCTCCAGGGAACGAACGGTGATGACCAGCCCGTCTTGCAAACGATGTTCACTTTGCGCTCTTTTCATGAGAGGAGCATAGCAACTCTTGTTTTTCTCTGCAAGAAGCGGACAAACCCCTACGTACCGTCCTTCCTGAAATGACTAGATCAGGAACAGCACCTCTTGCTGGACATAGATCACCAGATACGCTGCAAGTACGACCAACAGGGAGATGATGAAACCGTGTGCCATGGCCGCCCCTCCCGATGTTCTCAGGTCGCCCAGACTTGTCTTCAGCCCGATGGCGGCCAGGGCCGTGACCATGAGAAATTTGCTGAGGGTTTTCAGCATGGCTGACAAGTCCTGGGGGATGATGCCCAGGCTGTTGAGCCCTGCCATTGCCAGGAACAGGAGAATGAAGTACGGGATGCTGGATTGCACTTGCCCTTTTCGGTTTTTCCCGACTCCCTGCATGTGGAAGTGTATTGCACCAAAGATGAGCACGGTTGGGATAATGGCCAGCGTTCGGGTGAGTTTGACCATCACCGCATAGTCACCGGCAGCTTCGCTGAACCCGTACCCGGCGGCAACCACCGAGGAGGTGTCGTTGACCGCCGTCCCTGCCCAAAGACCGTATGCCGTATCGCTCATGCCCAATGCATGACCCATCAGGGGGAAGATGAGGATCATGACCATGTCGAAGAGGAAGGTTGCACTCATGGCGAATGCGATGTCCCTGTCCTCTGCATCAATGACCGGGGCAATGGCTGCGATGGCAGAGCCACCGCAGATTCCGGTGCCTGCGCTGATCAGGTTGCTCATCTTCCAATTGAGATGCAGGGCTTTGCCCACAAAGTGTCCGATACCGAAACAAGTTGCCAGGGTAAAGAGCATGATCATGAGCGACCTTCCCCCGACCTGCATGATGGTCGTGATGTCCAAGCTGGCCCCCAGCAGTACGATGGCAATCTTGAGCAAGCGTTTTGAGGCGAAGCCGATGCCTTGCTGCAGCTGCTTGCCCGGTTGTTTGATGGTGTGCAGCACCATCCCCAGAAAGAGAGCAATGACCGAGGCACTGATGATGCCGGAGGGTATGAAGTGTGCAAGCCAGGTGGCAAGAACAGCGAGAGCGAGAGCGAGCGAAAGACCAGGCAGATAGGGGAGGGGTGAAAGACGTTTCAACATAGCGGCATCCTTGGTTCCTTGATTATTGTTGGTGATGCTACTACGATTGATCAATAATTACCAATGAAACATTTCTATGAAATGATTACAAAAAGTTATTGAAGGAGGCTGTTGATGGATACCCGCTTCTCTACGTTTCTCTCGCTATGTTCCACCTTGAACTATCGCAAGACAGCTGAGGATGTGCATCTTTCGCAACCAGCGGTAACCAAGCAGATCCAATCGCTGGAACAGGAGTACAGCACCAAACTGTTTGACTATAAAGGAAGAAGCCTTTCCTTGCGTGAGGAGGGCATGTTGTTCAAACGCTTTGCGGAAAGCCAACGGTACAACGAGCAGGAACTCATATCCGAACTGGCGTGCAAACCACAGGACACGCTGCGTCTTGGGGCAACCAAGAGTATTGGTGACAGTGTTTTGGATTCCTACCTGATCAGCTACCTCAAGCAAGAGAACAGAAACATCTCCCTTATGGTGGAGAACACCACGGTTCTTCTTGCCCAGCTGGAAGCTGCACAGCTCGATTTTGTGGTGTTGGAGGGACTGTTTCCCAAAAAACACTATGCATACCGACTGCTCAGGCGGGAGACCTTTGTGGGCATCTGTGCCAAGGACCATCCTTTTGCGGGCAAGAGCATACCGGTTCCTCTGTTGCAAGGGCAGAACCTGATAACCCGGGAACCGGGATCGGGAACACGGAACATCTTCGAACGGGAACTGCAGCGTCAGGGGTATGATCTTTCACTCTTCCCGCGGGTCACTGAGATTTCCAGTTTCCAACCATTGAAGAAGCTGGTCTCGAACGGTCTGGGTATCAGCTTTGTCTACCAATCGGTGGCCGATACCGATTCAGAGCTTGCACAATTTTCGCTTTCCCATATGGTGACAGAACATGAGTTCAACATCGTATGGCTCAAGCACACCTCAGCTTCCCGTTATGTGGATGACTTTTTCCAGAGTTCAGAATCCTGAAGTCGGGATCATGCATTCCTCAGTACCATACAAGTAACCATGCAAGTCAGGATACAAGATACCGTACAAGTCAGGCACTACCGCAATCGTGCCCTGTATTTTTGTAATCGGCTATTTGGTTTATCAGGGAGGGTCATTTCCACGCAACCCAATTCCAGAGCGGGGTGAAGGTATACACGCATGAATGATGGACGGTTGGACAGGCCCATAGCCTGCATGATTTCTTGTGCAGAGAGCGTTTGTGTTCCCATGGCTGCAAGGAGTTTTTCCACGTAGGGAGAAACCTGCATCTTGCCAGGTGATAACCCACCCAAGGCTTCATCAATCGCTTGCAACATGAAAGTTACAAACGGGGCGGTATTGTTCTGCATAGTCGAACTGTTGATGGCTTCATAGTACTGTTGTTGCCGATCCTTGACGATTTCTTCCACTGCCAAATAGGAAAACAGGGGGTTCCAGGTGGAGAGCAACAGAGTCTGCCACAGGCGCCCCATACGGCCATTCCCATCTGCAAACGGGTGGATATACTCAAATTCGTAGTGGAAGATGGCACTTTTGATGAGCATCGGATACTCAGCATCTTTCACCCATGCAAGCAAGTCAGCAATAAGATGCGGTACAAGCGAGGCGGGAGGAGCAACATGGATGACCTGCTGTTCTCTCATGACGCCTACAGAACCTGTTCGGAAGCTCCCGGATTCTTCAGTCAATCCATGCATCAAGACCGCATGTACAGAGAGGAGATCTTGCACATTGAAAGGATCCTTCGCATACAATTCGTGATATGCATTGATGGCATTCTTCACTTCCAATACATCTTTACGCGGGCCTGCAATGTGTTTGCCATCTACCAATGCTGTCACTTGATCCAACGTGAGTGTATTTGCTTCTATCGCAAGGGAGCCTTGGATGGTTTTTGCCATTGTATCGCGTCTGAGCTTGGGAGAATCCGGATTGAAGGTCAAATGATGGGAAAATGCATGCAACTTTTCCAAAATGGTTGTCGTCAACATGAGAATCTCATTGGTGGCGTTGAAATTTGTTTGATACGTCGACATGGTTTTCCTCTGTGGACAGACTACTACAGGAGTCAGTTTCCAACAACAATTGAGCAAAAAAAAGCAGTCAGATTTCTCTGACTGCTTGAGAGCGAAAGACGGGACTTGAACCCGCGACATCCACCTTGGCAAGGTGGAGCTCTACCACTGAGCTACTTTCGCAAAAACCATCTTTTGTCAGACAGCCCTTTCGGATTGTCCTTTGCGAGAGAGGGGACTTGAACCCCTACACCGTAAGGTACCAGATCCTAAGTCTGGCGTGTCTGCCAATTTCACCACTCTCGCGGTGCATGTCTTGCCCCATTACGAGGTTCGCCATGTTTTGAGCCGCAAAGGGATCGAACCTTTGACCCGCAGATTAAGAGTC
>Ga0172377_10008955_pt1 | contig 10272 bp, 13 predicted proteins | sample Pumphouse3metaG_FD_119749 | JGI IMG/M metagenome (GOLD analysis project Ga0172377, IMG submission 119749) | Leachate microbial communities from a municipal landfill in Southern Ontario, Canada - Pumphouse #3 metaG | ecosystem: Engineered > Solid waste > Landfill > Unclassified | place: Canada... | reverse complement strand
CTCCAAAGTAATTGGACAATACCGAGATAACCAATAAAGTTAAAATGTTATTGGTATCGTAGAGCATAGTGGATGAAAACTATTTATAGAGTATAATTCCGCCAAGAGTATCCGGCACGAGAAATCCCATTTTAATGGCTTATGAATCAACATAAGGTGAAAATATATGCCGAGCTTACACAATGGTAAAGTGTAAGAACTAGAGGATAAAAAGCCTTTAGGATAACAAAACTGAGCAAGATTCGCGGGGCCAGATTACATGTAATATTGATTGACGAAACCGCTTATGTACCGAAATTTATTATTGAAACAGTTGTTAAACCAATGATGATTGTTAAGCGTGGATATCAGGTAGGTAAATCTCAAGATGATTATGAAGGTAATAAATTATTAATGACTTCTACTGCAAGTTATCGATTCAATCATTTATATCCACTCTTTGTAGATTATATACATAGAATGGTTGAACCCGGTAATAAACAATATTTTGCTATGACACTCCCTTATACAGTTGGGGTTAGGGTTGGTCTATTTGATGAAGAAATTGTCAAGCAGCAAAAGGCAGTTATGTCAGATATGGAATTCGAGATGGAATATTTAGGGAGATTCCCAAGATTAGTTGAGAATGCATGGATTAAATATGATGATATTCAGGCTTGTTCCGACCTTATGCATATTGAACTTTCAGGTTATGATAATTTTGATTATGTTATGAGTATTGATGTTGCCAGAGTTGAAGGTAGTGATAATACTATTATAGATGTATTCAAACTGCACTGGTTCCCTGATCACTGTGAGGCGGACCTTGTTCTTACAAAATCTCTTAATGGCGCAACATTCAGTGAACAGGCTGCAACTGTACGTGAAATGTTAAGAAAGTTCCCTAATGTTATTAGAATTTATCAAGATACCATGACAATCGGTCAAGGCCTGTCTGATGAATTAGCAAAAGACTTCTATTGCGTGGAAGATGAAAAATGGTATCCTCCATTGGTTGATATGAATGATGAAGCAGCAGTTGAAAAGCTCCATCAGACAAAAGGCATCCCAATTATATATGGTATCAGAGCTACACCGGAAATTAACCATCGTATGGGGTATGCTGTAAAGACTTATACTGAAAAGCAATGGTTGCATATGTACCCAATACAAGTTGAAGAAAATAGAGAACTCACATTAGAAGAACGAACACTTGTCCATGAATCTGAAGCTACAAGAATGGAAATCATGAGCATGGAGACAAGGGGTTTGTCAAGTGGATGGATTCAATTTACAACAAAATCAAGAAGAAAAGATAGATGGTCTGCTATGGGGATGGGATTATATGGGATTCAGATAATTGTTGATGAACGACTGAATAAAGAACCTGATATAGCTCCAATGATAGCATTCGCAAAAAGATAAGGAGGAGTTATGGCAGAAGATTCAATTAGGGATGAACTCGTCTTAGGTGCGGTTAATACTTTTAAAACAAGTTATAGTACGCATTTTGAAGAAAACTTTAATGTAGACGGTTCTCCTGCAAGTGTTGACCTTGAGAAAATATTTAACGCTCCGCAAGATTATATCTCAGATATAGTTGGGTATTCAAAATATTGTTACCGTAAACACGGTATTATTATGAGAGTTGTAAATATTATCAGGGATTTTGGTGCATGTGGGTTTGATTTAAGTTACCCGACAAAAGCCAAAAAAATTGAAGAAGTTATCACCGCGTACAATAAAAAGGTTGATCTTGATCAGTTAATTAAGGATATGATCTTTGAACTGGCATTAACCGGCAATTTAGCCTGTTATGACCGGGATGGTGAAAGGGTTGATATTTATCCAATCAGTCAAATAAAAGTTATTCCATTGATTAAAAACAATAAACAGATGATTGCTTATAAAACACCAATTAACACGATAAGCTATGACACATTTAATAAACAGATCGATACATTAATTGAAAGTGCTTATCCGAAGGAAATTACAGAAGCACGTAAAAAAAATCTTGAATATGGAATATTGGATACCAATAAATCATACTTTGCTAAAATAAATGCTTCTCAGTATGAGTCATATGGTATATCAGTTATTTTACCTGCTTTTGAGGATCTTTCTCACAAGAGTTTATTAAAAGAAGCTGAGAAATCCACAGCAAATGATATCATTGATAAAATTATGCTTGTACAGGTAGGTGATAAAGATAATAAACCGAATAAAGATTTAATTAAACAATATGATAGTTTATTTAATGGTATTTCTGGATCTGTTCGTGTGACCGCACCTTATTATGTTGATATCAAATGGGTCGAACCTGAAACAAATATTTTTGGCGAAGAAAAATTTGTGGAGATAGACACGGATATTTTAAACACGCTGGGAGTTTCATTGACATTAATTCGTGGTGAAGGTGGAGGGAATTATGCCGAAGGTATGTTGAATTTTACTGGATTAACAAGAACAATCGAAGGTATAAGGTTACAAATACCGAATATCATTGAAGGATTGTATCGATCAGAATTGGAAAGAAATGGGTTGAATCCTGATCACTCTCCAATATTTTCCTTTAAAGAAGTTGTGATAGATAAAGAAGCTAAATTAAATCTTGTTAAAGAACTTTTCACAACTGCAGGTTTACCATATCAGGTTTTATATGAACAGTTTGGTATGGATTTTGATTATATAAAACTTATTCGTGAGGATGAAAACACAAATAAGGTTGATGAAACATTTAAAGTTAGATCCCTACCCTTTCAGGGACAAAATGGGGATAATCAAAATAATACTGAAGGTCAAGAAACTCAACCGCAAGATAAAGGTGGTGCGCCAAAGAAAACATCATCAGAACGAAAGACAGATAAAACTGCTTCAAATAATGATGCGCCTAGAACTGGTGCAAAAGGAAGAACTTAAAATACTCATTTTTAAAGATGTTATTCACACAAAATAGCATCTTTTTAAATTATTTTTATTTTTTTTGTTTTTTGTCTATATTTTTAGTGAGCATTCAACATATATAGTGTATGAAATATTCGCATATAGAAAAATATTATGTAATACGAGGTGGTGACTAAAAGATTTTGGATGAAAATGAAAAATCGGATATTGGTTTTGAATTATTAAAAGAAACTGACAAATTTGAAATAAGTTCTGTGAAAGATATTGACTTAATGAAGATTAGATGTTTTGCAACTCATGAAGGACTCAATGCAAATGGAACAAGTTTTACAAGAGAAATGCTTTTAGAATGTTATCCAAGTTTCATTGATAAACCACTTATCCTTGTAGAAGATGTTAATGGTAGGCCTACTGGTCATGGTTTTAATTACGACACACGGACATTCAACACTGAAGATAGAAAAAATGTTGGACATATAATAAATGCTATTCCATGCGTTGTTGATGATACGGGTGTGATTCAAGATGTATCTAATATACAACTAGAAGATTTTCCTGAAGGAGAATTTAGAATCATATGTGATTTGGTTGTGTATAAATATTACCTTAGAGAAATGTCAGAAATTCTTTTAGATTTACATGCTAATGGAATGTTGAATTTTTCTATGGAAGGACTTATGGACTGTTGGACTGATCTTAAAGGAATACGACATTGTACAAATATTCAGTTTACTGGATTAACAATTGTCAGAAGACCTGCTTTTATCAATTCATATAGTCTTGAAGTCGCAGAAAAAAAAGAAGGAGGAAATAATTTGGATTTTGAAAAGATGTATAACGAATTGAAAGCTAGTAATGACACACTAATTAGTGATCATGCTACCGCAGTGTCAGAATTAGCTTCTGTTAAATCTGATCTGGAAACTAAGAAAACTGAACTGGCTGAGCTAAAAGGGGTTGTTGAAACAAAAGATGTTGAAATCGCCGAAGCTCAGGATAAAATCAGTGAACTAACACCATTTAAAGAACAGGTGGAAGTTGCAGCCGCCAATGCTCTTGGTCAAAAACGTCATGACCGTTTGGCAAAACTTGGTTATACTGCTAAGTCTGTTGAAGAATTAAGCACTATGGATCAAGCAACCTATTCTGCTTTATTGGAAGACGCTCTTGATGCAGTAGCAAATAAAAAGAAGAAAACACCAGAGAACGCAGAAAATCAAGATAGCTTTATTGGTGTTATTGATGTTGAAACTGGATTTAAATCAAATAAAGACAGATTAGCTGAGCTATTGTCTGATTTTTCTAAAAAATAAGGAGGAAAATTAATGTTACAAAAACGAAGAAGTATTGCTTCTATTCCTGATGGACTACAAGCAGTATCTACAGATATTGTTAAAGGTAGTGCTGTTATTAGAAAATATAACGCAACTACAAAGGTATTTGAACTTGCTCTGCCAAGTACAGCTGATGAAGCAAAATTGATCTATGGCTTTGTTACTTTGCGAATTGATGAAGATGTTTATAAAGATTCTTACTATGATACGATTGCAGCCGGGACTAAAGCTGTTGCATACACTCTTGTAAAGAATGAAGAATGGGCTACTACAGAATTTGTAGGGAATTTGGCAGTTGGTGACAAATTAACAGTTGGTTTTACTACTGGTACAAATGCAGGTAAGTTAATCAAGGTTACGACTGAAGATCCTATGTTTGAAGTTATTGGTGTAACTCCGGCTATGGGTGGGTATGAATCAGCAATGATTAGTTTCAAAATTCTTTAAGAAGGGGGTTTAATTAATGGAATTTAATATAGTTGCACTGGCTGAAAAGCTACAAAGAAATGAATTAAGAACTGATGATAAAAAAGTTCTTGAAGCTCAGGGTATTATCAGAGATATGATGAAAACTGAGACTGGCCGGGATGAATTGGCTGAAGTTATTATGCTTTCTCTTGAAGATAGTTACAATACATTCGATATTTCACCTAGAATTTTCGATACTAAACATTTTAACTATGGTGATAAACCAATGTTTAAAACTCACAAGAAAGGTATCACAGCATATTGGACAGCCCCAAACTCTTATGTACCTAAATCAAGAAATTATGAAACTGAAATTGGTATGGAATTTGAGGGCCTTGGTGTTAGACCAGAAGCTTTGCTTTCAGATTTAAAAACAGGTCGTCTTGATTCTTTGGCTTCGTTAATTTCTGATGGTAAAGATGCGATTGAATTAGCAATTTATCGTAAAGTATATGAAGTGTTAGCTCAGGCTTACAATGCTACACATAATACTTCAAATTATAAAGCAGTAAATGCTCTGGATAAAGCATCATTGGATGCAGGGATTAATTATATCCGTAAAAAAGTCGGCGGTTCACCTACTATTATTGCTGATTTCGATGTCTGTACAAAGATCGAAACTTTTGCTGGGTTCTCAACTTGTGAATCAGTTTACACTGAAATTCGTGATAAGGGTTTACTTGGTCGTTACAGAGGTTGTGATATTTTGTATTTACCTGAAATTTTAGATCCTGTCACTCAACAGTCTATTGTCCCCACTGATAAACTTATGATCACTGGTAAGAAAATTGGTTACGCAGCTACTTATGGTGACACTGATTTTATGCAGGAACAGGATATTAACGATAAATCTTGGAACTGTCGTATTGATAAAGAAGCTGGATGGGTTGTAACCAAACCAGAAGGTATTTATGTAATTGAGATTACTGGTTAATATTTGTATTTTTATGAGGGGGATTCCCCTCTTTTATTTTTTTGTTTAAAAAGGAAAAGGAGATTAAATGTCTGAAAAACTGGTTAAGGTAAAAAACGTATCAAGAAATGATTTTGGATTGTCTTTGGATTTTGTAACACAAGGCAAACATTTAGATTTAAAGCCGAATACGATTGTGGCTCTTTCTTCTGATGAATATACATATTTAACTACTCAATGCCCCGGATCTTTTGAAAAGGGATTCCTTGAAGTTATCGAAATCGATAAGAGTTTGGAATCTGAAAAGATTGAAAGCAATAATGTGATGTCTTCAGAAGAAATATCAAAACTGCTTGATTTAACAATCACAAAATTTAAAAAGGATATTTCTGGAATTAATGTTTTAGGTTTGTTAAGAGATATTCGATCAGCGGCTGTTGAAGCTAATAAATCTGATAAATACATTGTTGAAATTGACACTCAAATTGAAAAAAATGCAAACGGAAGTATTTTACTGTAAGGAGGTAAATCATGGGAACTTCACTTAAAAACGTGATGGATATGATGATGCCACTTATCCCTGATGATTACAAAACTGATATAGCTGAAGATATTGATCTTGCTAAACGTGGTGTAATTGAGATGGGTGTAGCACTCAAACAGGAATATATGTTTACAAGTGTTGTTTCTGATGATGATGGCACTGTAACTGATGTAACAATTAATATTGATTTATCGATGTTTGAAACTTTTTTAGCTTCGCATTACGCATATAGAGCTTATTTAATGAGACTTAAAGATGAATTGAATCGTGATGCTATTAATTTTAAAACATTAACATTTGAAATCAAATCTTTGGAAAAACGACCTACTGCAATTAATGATTCATTATATTCTCTTAATAGGTATTTAGCTGATACAGTTGCAATGGTCACTGGATCTAATTCAACTGCAGCAGTTGTTACACAATTTGGGAGTACAAAATAATGAATAAAACAAAAGACGAAATATATTCTGAAATGGTTGGACTTTTAGATGTTTTAGAAATATCAATTGATAATGAAAAAGCTTATCTGTTTGTCAGAAAAAAGATACTTGATGCTGCAAATGACATAAGAAGGTTGGGTGATGATGATGGCTAATCAATCATCCACAGTAAAAGTAATTGAAAAAGTTATTGCTCAGGCACGTACCAGATATAATGATCTGATGCAATCTGAATATATTTCATTCAATTTAAAGATTGATGGGATATCTACCAAAGGGCAATGTCAAGATAATAAAAGACAGACAAACATTAAAGAAGAAAACACAAAACAAATGACTTGTACCTTAGATGTACCGGTTAAACGTGGGAGCCTTGTTGAAATGATGTCTGATCCTAAATTATTAACCTATGATTTAAAAGGTATTGTTATTTCAACTCCTACTGAAACACCTGTTGATTATTTCTTTTCAACTTTATTATTTAATACTGTTGTTACAAGAAAAAGAAACCAATTTTTATATAACGAAGATGGTGATGTTATAGATAATAGTCCTTTTGTTGATGAAAAAATTGATGCATTCGTACAAAGAGTTGGTATGAGAGAACGTCAGATCGATGCCGGAATTGATAGAAACAGTGTTAATCAAATTATTGCTACGAACGAATGGGATATCAAAAAAGACGATATCTTATATATTGCAGATGATAAATATAAAATAACAGATCTTGAAGAACTAGAAAACGATATGATATCAGGCTTTATGACATATTACAGGGAGTGATTAAATGGCATCTTATATATATGGTGAATTTGATGCGTATAATTTCAAATGTTACTGTAAAGAACTAATAGATGAAGCCATCATGTATTGTATTAATAGATCGAAAAGTCGTTTTGAATATTGGGCAAATGATAATGGCGGATCCACTGATTTTATTAAAAGCAGTAATTCAACATCATTTACTGTTAGAACTGAAAACGCAAAAGCATTTATTCAAGAGTATGGATCAGGTAATTATTTAAATACATCTTCCCCATTTTTTGATCAATACAATAGTAGTGATTATTGGAATCCATCACGAACATCAAAAACAATTGTTGGTCGTCCAGAAGGAAAGTATATATTACCAAATTGGCAAACAGGTATAGGTGAAGAAGAATACATATCAAAAGGAAACATGAATGGAATAGCAATCCCGTGGGCCACCGGCATAAAAGCCAGTCCCGTAGTTGATTATATGCTTGCTGATATTTATAACAAAATTCTTGCTCGTATTGATGGAGTAGTTATACCAAAAGTTCAAATGGCAATTAACTCAGGAGAATATTTCAAAGTGAAGAAAAGTATTAAGGTTTAGGTGGTGGTGCATTGTTTGATTTAAAAAAAGTTAACATTGAAATCTTCAGAGCTATTCGTGATGATGAAAAATTGATTGAATTATTAGAAATTGACAGAAGTAATATGGATAGAGATACATACATTGAATTTTTAAGGAAACAAGTGCTTGACACTGAAAACCCTGATAATTTATTGAATGATTACAGTACAAGAATATGTATCCATGATAGCGCTGGTGGGTTAGCAACCACTATAGAAGAAACTGGATATATTGCAATTGATATTCATATTACACAAGATAAAACGGCAGTTGACCGCCGACATTTAATGATTATAAAAAGGATTATTGAATTGTTAGATACATCTAACAGAAGGAATGCAGGACTTGCCCCACTCCCTATTGGATTGTACGGATTAAATTATAAACGACGAGATCCAAATCAAGAGTCTAATAGTACAGGCTGGGAAAAGCATACTGTAATCTTTGAGTATAAATATTTAATATAAATTAGGAGGAAAATAAATGGCAAAACAGATTATTCATGGTATTGGAAAACTGGTCATGCGTGACTTCAGAGATCCAAAAACTATTATAGGATTTACAGATCTTCAGGATCTATCGGTAGAATCAAGTTCAAGTAAGGACGATATTACTGGTGGTAATAAAATGTTCCCTATCGCTTCATTTAAGAAGGATCAGGCTCTAAAAATCTCAGGTACAAACGCTTCATTTGATTATGGTCTTATGACTTATCTTGACGGTGCAGATAAAACTGTTGGGGTAATTCCTATGACAGATGTTATTGAAGTTCGTATCCCAGATTCTGGAACAATTATGTTACCAAACACACCGGTTGTAGACAGTGTTGTGATTACTGGTTATACTACTGCTGCAGATAAACTAACTGTTGCAACAAAAAAATTCTTTGCTGATCCTGCTACAAAAGAATTAACATTCGCCGTAGATGATGCAGGAGAATCTGTTGTAATTGTGTACCAATATAATTCTTCGGCAACTGCAGTTGAATATAGTATTACAGAAGTCACAATGTCAAAACCATTCTCTTGTGAATATGTCTTCCCTATCTATGATGAAGATACTCAGATCATAGCTCATGGAATGATTAAGATTTACAAAGCTCAGTGTAGCACTGGTTTTAAACTTGATGCTAAACATCAGTCTGCTTATGCTCCTAAATTTGAAGCAGAAGCTAAAGATGCTCAGAGAATTGATAAGAAGATGTGGTCATTCTTTATTGATGGCGTAGAAGTTTAATAATGTTTTATTTAGGGTAACAGATTTTGTCTGTTACCTTTTTTTAGATTTATTTGGAGGTTTAAATGGTTATTGGTCAAGAACTTGAGATGGCTTTAGGTTTGCCTGTAGAGATAACTTCATTTGCTGATGGCGTGCCTAGAAAATGTTATCCCTTTAATTTGAAAACTCTATATCGCGCGAATACTTATCTTAATTTTTTTGATCAAAAGGATATGGTAGGAAATTTGCAACAAGAAGAATCATCTATTGGAATGATGTGCTTTCTTTCAGAATCATTCAAGGATGCGGATACAAGGGAATTATTAACTAATATTACTAAAGAAAATTTTCCAGAAATAATAGAAGATATAAAATTTGTAAACGGATTTGTAGATTCATGTGGTGAAAAGGATTTAGATGCTGCTAAAGAATCAATAGATTGGCTAACATCAATTAATGCAATACAAACTTATACGTCAAATACTGTTGAAGAAATTTCAAAAATGAGTTTGTATCAATTCAGTACATTGCTTAATTTTATAGGCAAAAAAATTAATTGGGAATATAAAACTGGGATGTTAGATGTTGTGGCAGAACCAAATGATTTTATTGAAGTTGAAGATCATCCACTATCTAATAGTTCAAAGATTGAACATAAAAATCATATGACAATGGAAGATATTATGGGGCTTTCAACTTTGCAGAAAGGGAGTGAATAACCTATGACAATGGAAACAAAAGGATTGAATTTTGGTGTTGAGTTTAATATTAATGATAAAGGTGATATTGAATCATTATCAGAAAATATAAGAAAAATTAATACTCAAAGTGAATCTTTAGCCACTGGTTTAAAAAAGGTTGAAGAATCCTATTCGGCAATGACGGAAGCAGCAAAAGCGTATAATGCTGAGAATGCAAAATCAAACAATAGTGACAATAAAGCTGCTTTGGAAAAATTCAAAGCTGAAAAAAACGCAGAGCTTAATGTATTAAAAGCTCAATTAAAACAACAAGAAAATTTAATTAAGAATTCAGACGCGCTTCAAGAAAAATCTCACCAAGATACTTTAAAAAGGCGTAACAATAAT
>Ga0172377_10008954_pt1 | contig 10272 bp, 6 predicted proteins | sample Pumphouse3metaG_FD_119749 | JGI IMG/M metagenome (GOLD analysis project Ga0172377, IMG submission 119749) | Leachate microbial communities from a municipal landfill in Southern Ontario, Canada - Pumphouse #3 metaG | ecosystem: Engineered > Solid waste > Landfill > Unclassified | place: Canada... | reverse complement strand
CCTAGTAAAACGGCTCCTGCAACTGCACTCGGCATGGCCGCCATGAGTCCTCCGATGTTACCAAAGAAACTCATCACGATGAACGCAACACTAGCAATCATTAAGGAGATGCGCGAGGCGATGCGAGTCAACAAGACAAATCCTAAATTCTCGCCATAGGCAACATTACTAGGAACTCCGAAAATAGAGGCAATGACGCCTTCGACAAGGCCAAAGAGTCCAAAGTAACGCCGTTCATCCTTTTTGCTCATTTTACGACCAACAATTCCAGAATAGCCTTGAACATTTCCATAAAGGTTGACCGCAGAAAAAATATTCACAATCAACATCGTAAGAATTAAATCAAAGGGAGGGATGGAAAACCCATAGGGGAAGATTTGGGGAATGGTGACGGCAGGCATACTTGTAACCAAGGCCCAATCAAACTCCCCAATCGCCATAAAGACCACATAACCCAAAACGATAGTGATAAGGACAGGAATGCTGGCAAGCATCCCTTTTCCACGAATGGATAAATACCCACAAATTAAGGCGAGAGCAATGCCAATGAAGAATGGAGCTGTTGCATTTTGGGCACCAATTAAGCCAATCCCTACGGTGCTTGTTGATAATCCCACCATAAGAATCATGGCACCCGAAACCAAGGGCGTCCACACCTTACCAATGTGTGAGATGATGCCACTAACCCCCAATATGGCGACGACGACTCCAGCAATGATGTAAGCATTAAAAGCTTGTTCGGCATACTCGCGACCGCCGATGGACATTGCAGCCACAATCGCCAAAGAGGGAATGATATTGGGACCTGAAACCATGGATAGCTTATGACCGACGGCCACCTGAATCAAGGTCGAAATCCCAATAATAAAGACCACTCGAACCATGTAAAGACCTAGTTCCTCGCCACTCATTCCTAAACCAAGTCCAACAACTGAATAGCCCCAGACTACGGGATAAAACATGATCATCAACCATTGGGTTGCATACACGAGCGTATCTTTCCACGAACGTGGTTTTTCATCGACATCATAAAGCAATGGAATGGTTGCTTTTGTCTTTTCCATAGCATCCCTACTTTCTTTTTGCATAGGATTCGTCCCCTTCGGGGTAATGGTCCTTGAAAGACCATCGACCATTCGCTGTCGATGGGAAGTCCAACCATGATCCCAAGCATTTCTTTGATGGTTTCATTGTACCATGCTCGCTCCTATTTTTAATTGTCGATAAGTGATAAATCGACCCCCATTATTTTGGGGTTATTCTACAATAAGCGACAAATAAAAATAGAGGTCGCGTTACCTACCTCTATTTTTATGGGGGAAAATTCGAACTTAAGCGAAGCGAATGGTGGTGCCCGATTCGCCTCGAACCGCCGCAGCGGCTTTTTCGAGGGATCCGATGATGGCAAAGCGGTTGGGGCCGCTTTTAGCAAAGGCAATCGCTGCCTGTACCTTGGGTAACATGCTACCGGGCGCAAAGTGACCTTCTTCACAATAGCGTTCGGCTTGTGCCACGCTTAGTTCCTTTAAGAATTCTTGTTGCGGAGTTCCAAAGTGAATGGCGACTTGGGGAACGGCAGTTAGAATAATTAATCCATCCGCATCAATAAGTTCCGCCATGGTTTCACTGGCCAAATCTTTATCAATCACGGCAGCGACACCGTGAAATCCTTGTTCGGTTTTTACGACGGGAATGCCTCCTCCGCCAGCAGCAATGAGGAGAGCCCCTTGCTGCAACAAGGAGAGAATAATTTCGCGTTCCACAATTGTTTGGGGTTTGGGGGAAGGAACCACACGACGATATCCCCTTCCTGAGTCTTCAATCATGACATAACCTTGTTCGGTTTGAAGCCGTTGCGCTTGTTCCAATGAGTAGAAGGGTCCGACAGGTTTGGTAGGATGTTGGAAGGCCGGATCGTGGGCATCCACTTGAACTTGGGTTACCAAGGTAACGACCGGTCGCTCCAACTGTCGTTGGATAAGTTCATTTTGTAAAGCTTGTTGAAGATGATACCCAATGTATCCTTGGCTCATCGCTCCGCATTCTGGAAAGGGCATGGGGGGAATTTTGGAATTGGCTTCGTGGGCGACTTCAAATCCAAGATGAATCATTCCCACTTGGGGACCATTGCCATGCACCAATACCAATTGATGGCCATCTTGAATCAAATCCAATAAGGCCTTTGCAGTTTCTTTGACAATGGTTTGTTGTTCTTGCGGCGTGTTGCCGAGGGCGTTCCCGCCAAGCGCGACAACAAGTTTCATGGTTGCACGTCCTTTCGCACTTGCTCCACAAACGCCAACAAAGCTTTGGCAAAACATTCATAAGGAGGATGGACCAATCCTGCCCCCACTTGACCCACTCCTGCTTCTTTGTGGGCAATGCCAGTATTAATGATTGGAAGTACATTGGTTTCAATTACTTTTAAGACATCAATTCCAAAGGCGGTGGGTCGAAAATCAAGGGTTGGAATGGTAAAGTTTTCGTTTTGATCCAAACAAATCTCATTCATTTGAATGGAATAGTTCAACGCGTCTGCCACACGCCCACCCACAAATTGGACAATTGCTGGAGCGCTGCCCATCGCAAATCCGCCAATGCCACGAGTTTCAGTAATGGTAGAGTCACCTAAATCACGCGCTGCATCTTCCGCACGATAGCCCGAGAACAATAATCCTTGGACATAGTTGGCCTGATACGTATACCACTTGGAGCCTGTCGCACTGATTTGTATGCCAAATTCAACACCATTACGAGCCATTGAAGTGACTAAGGTGGAGAACGGGATTTCACGAGCAGCGTCCATGCTTACTTTGGCAAAAGGCATGGATAGATTTAAGAAATAATGTTCATTTTTTCGGATGAATTCGACCACAGCCAGTTGTTGCTCACGCGAAGCATGGGTGGACATAATGGAGCCTACAATCTCACGCAAGAACAAAGCACTGGAGGCTTTGTTACGGTTATGACATTCATCGCCCATTTGAACGGCTTGGGCAACAAGATTTTTAATATCAATGCCTCCGGAAAGTTGAATGGCCTCATCCATCACGGGCATAAAGACCTCTTGGATCCACCGTAATCGCATCAAAACAGATTCATCATTGGCGCCAAAACGCAAGACTTTTCCTAGTCCTTCGTTGACGGTGCAATACGCATAGTTGCCGTAGGTTTCATTGTAAATCACATGCACGGGCATGGAAGGAGACATGACACCAGCCATTGGACCGACCGCGGCATGTTCATGACAGGGTTCATAGGTGATGGTATTGGAAGCAGCTAACACTTCAGCTTCTTCAAGCGTTTGGGCCCATCCTTCATAAAGAATAGCTCCGGCAATGGCACCTTTAACAGGACCGGCCATGTCTTCGTAACGAATCCAAGGCCCCGCATGAAGAATCATGCGATCTTTCAGGTTGGGGACAACTTCTTTGGCAAGTTTTATTCCTACCAAACGAGCTTCACTTTGCTTGACTCGTGTTACGGCTTCTCGATTGGCAGCATCAATTTGATCCCGATAAGGTTCCAACTCGGATAAGGCGCGAATTAAGGCAAGATCGCCATTGGCAGGGGGTTTCCAGTCCAAATGAATGTGATCAACGCCTTGAAGGTCATAATCTGCGACAAAACTGGGCGAACCAATGTTAATGATTTTCAAAGGTTGTTGGAATAAATCTTGAATGGCCATTATTGGGCGCCTCCTTTCGTCAAAATATGCAACGCCATCCGGACCGTTTCAGCGTTGGTCCGTCCGACCAAAACACCCGCTTCTTCCAAACGACGGATTTGCGATGCTTTGTCTTGTTTGTCGCCTTCACTTCCCTGAACATAGGCAACAAAGGCGAGTTCACGTCCCTCGCGGAACGCCAGTTGTTGGGCCTTCTGCAAAGTAGGTAAGGTTACTCCTACGGGATCGGCATGTGAGCCATACCCAATTTCAAAGTCTAGAAGGATAACTTTCACAGTGGGATCCGCCGCTTCTTGCAACAATCGCTCCAAGCGATTGGAAGGTTCAATCATGGGGTGCGGTTTCCCGTTGGTAAAGTAATCATCCCCCATATCTAAAACCACATGACCGCTACTATGCAACACATCGTGCAATTTTTCGTGTTCTTTCTTTGCAACATTGCTTTGAATAGGAATCACTTTTCGTGCCAAACTAAGGGCTTCTGATGTGAGGGTCCCCCCACAAAATAACCCTCGTAAATACTGTTGAGAGGGGGCAAATCGATAAGTCTTGGCTGCGGCTTCTTGGAGTTTTTGATCATCGGGAGCGGGCAAAGGAATCCCGGAACGAGCACAAGCAAGATAAGCGGCTTCCGCGAGCTCGCTTGCATAGTCATATTGGGGATGTTCAGGATCGGGTTCAGCGTCCAAGAAACAAAGCACGACAGGTTTGGAGCTTTGTTCCAAGGTGGCCATGATTTTCGCCTTGACACTTGGATGAGGAGGTTTGGAAATCAACACAATGGTTTCAGTATTAGGATCTTGCTGCAACGCTTGAATCCCCTCAATCATCATGATTCCTCCTACTTCTTTGCTCAAATCACGACCGCCTACTCCAATGGCTTGGGAGACGCCTCCCCCTAGTTGATCGATAACCACCAAAACTTCTTGGAGGCCTGTGCCACTTGCGGCGACTAAGCCAATGCTACCAGGACGGTTATGATTGGCAAAACATAACCCGACATTATTGAGAACGGCAGTCCCACAGTCGGGACCCATGACCAATAAACCCTTGCTGCGGGCATACGTTTTTAGTTGGATTTCTTCTTCGATGGATATATTGTCACTAAACAACATCACATGCAACCCGCGTCGTAAGGCTTGCATCGCTTCCCGTGCCGCATAGCGACCTGGCACAGAAATGACCGCGAGGTTATATTCCCCTTGCTCGGTGGCGGCAGCGATGGAGGCATAGCGTACTTGTTGGGCTTCCCCACTGGCTCCGACTGGTTTTAAACCTTGGTCAATGGCGGCCAACACCGTCTCCATTTGTTTCTCTTCGTCCAGTGATAAACCGATGACCAAATCATTAGGGGTGGCAGATCGGGCTTCTTCCGTCAATAATCCCGTCTGAGCCAAAATATCGAGGTTCATGTCAGTGGCCATCGCAATGACCACTTCATGGACGCCCTCAATGCCTTTGATCTTGGCGGTTAACGACATAAGCGTCACGGAATCAAAATACGATTTCTTGCGAACAATGGTTTGTTGATGCATACATTTACTCCTTTTCATCTATGGACACGGCCGCCACACAACCCACAACAAAGTCGAGTCCCGAGGTATGGCCGAGGTTTTCAAGTTCAAGTAGGGTTTTCCATAAAGCAACCGGATCGTTCCCAAACCACGTCTCTAAAAAATGACGATGGAGTTCGGTCCCTGCATGTTGGAGAAACACCTGGTACATCTGACGAGTCACATCCCCCGTTTGAGGATAATGGGCTTCCACCTTTTGGATGGTGCGTTGAAGTCGCTTTTCCTTAGGAGCGAGGGCTTGGCGAGTGTAAAGAAAACCGGCGAGAAAATCATCTCCGGCGGGCGTAAGACCGCGTCCTAAGCCCATTAAGGCTTGGACGCTTTCTTCCATCCCTTCATTGAGGCGAAAGGCTTGCACGAAGTTGGTGATGGCAAAACGTAATCGCTCATCCATCACATCAAAAGGGGCAAGCGACAGTTGGTGAAGACTACGATAATAATGCAGACTACCGGTCCGTTTTCCGCTTTGGCGAAGAAACGTAAGCAGCGTTGCTTGATCCGGTTTCGCACCGCGGGCGAGGCGGGGAGAAGGCGGATTGTAAAGAGTTGCAGGCTGCAAATCGACCACGATGGAACCCATGGTTAACGAGTCGGTACGTAACACAGCGATGTCGCCAGGGCGCAACTCTAATTGGGTAAAATCAATGGTTTCTTGCAAACGACAGTGAAAAAAGGAAGCAGGGACCGTCGCACCACTCAGCGTGTACAGCTGATGCCCGTGGAGGAAATTCACCAGACGACGATAAACGCTATGAACCGTCAGCGTTGGCGAACGCTCGGATAACAATAAGCGTTGAAACTGTTCGTCATACCGTTCGGCAGTGAAGCGCATACGATCCCTCTTTCTTTGTTTAAATCATCAAAACGTTAGGTATTAGAGAATGCCAACGATCAGCCCAATGACCGCAACAATTCCACCCACGATAGGGACAAATTTCATGTTGCCTTTGATGATGTCAAAGATGGACACTTTGAACCCATCGGAGAGAGCTGCCACGTTGATTTGCACAGGGCTAATTTGAGTACCCAACCCTACCGAGATGGCAATTAAACCAAAAGCGAGCGGGGAGAGCCCAGGAATCAAGGATAAGGTTGGAAGAATCAAAGCCAAGACACCAGCCGCAAAAGCGCCCGAAGGGATGGCAATGATGAAGGCTAAGACAATGGCAAGGAAGGTCACTAACCATTCCGGTGCTTGTCCAACCAAGGCTGCTAAGCGATCAAATGTTCCAAGGAAACCAATCATATTGATGAAGCCAAGGAAGATTCCGACGCCAAACAGGGTGGTTAAGATGTAGCGCGAGCCGTCAATCAAATTTTCACTGACTTTATTGGGAGAAACTTTGCAGAAGATGACGCAAAGGACGGCAGCGATTAAGACATTGATAAAGGGGAGGAAAATGGGGATGGGGAATAAGGCGTTGAGTTTGCCACCAACAATGACGAGCACCAAGAACACGATGGTTGGAATAACTTTAATCCAAAGTTCTTTGGTGGGAGTTTGAGCAAATTCATTTTCAACTTCTGCACCAGCCCGTAGCATGCTACCTTTTTTATAAACGCCATAGAAGGCTAAGGCGGCACCCACTAAGAATAACACGATGGTGAATGGAAGCATCATATTGGCAAAGTCGCCAACTTCCATCCCAGCAGCGGTTGCTGAGAAGGCTGTTTCCGTAGAGGCAGGAGAAGTGGTAAAGCCAACAGCAGTAGCAATGGCCATCCCAGCGACGACTTCGGGTAAGAACCCAACCGCAGCCGCCATCAAAGGAGCGATAACCATGGTGTTTCCAGCACCCATCCCGGCCATGTAGGTTGCAATGGCTTGAATGAGCACAATGGCAGCGGCCAAGTAGGCCATTTTGCCTTTGAGGACCCGGTTCATGGCTTCCACCAACGCTTTGATGCTACCCGAGCGGGCAATCATCACAGCACCAGCGGCATAAATAACGGGAGCTAAGTATTTGGAGAGCATGTCTTTGACGCCAATGTTGACGACAAAGTTGTTGATGTCGCTTGGCTTAATGCCCGTCTCGAGCGTGCCAGTAGCGACCAGAATCCACGAAATAATCAAGGCAGCAGCGCCCCCTGCAAGTCCGGCGACCAACATGTGCTTTTTCATCACAAGTAAGCCTAAGATGACTATGAGGGGAAGAATCATTAGAATCAGTTCCATAATTGATATCCCTTTCTATATGGTTGGTATCTATTCTTTTTTGAGAATAACAGCAACAGGTCCGCCACCGTCTGGTCCTTGGTGTTCGCCCCCACCAGAGACATAGACCATTGGATCGTGTACCACGGCTGCAATCACCGCATTGACCACGGCCCGTGCATGACGGGTGTGGTTGATGTCGGAATCGGTGAGCATCGTATTCCGACGTCCCCGCACTTCACCGGTCGTACTTGCTTCGGCTTTTGCCAAAACATTGACGATGCGCTTGCGTTGTTCGGGAGTGGGGAGTTTATCGACTTTCATCCCTGCGCTTTCCAGCGCTTCGATCACGGCTTCCAAATCAATGGCATCTTGCATGACACTATGTCCAATGGTAAGATCGGACGCTGAGTCATAGGAGTTGCCCATTAGAATGATTTCACAATTCATCAATTCAATCCCTGCTGAGGTCGAGGCAACCTTGGAATACAAGGACCAGTCATGGCAAATCGCCGCTTGATTAATTTTTTCTGCAGGCACTTCTCCAAGGGCGACAGCGACTCCTAGTGCCGAAGCCCCACGGGAGTAACCCATGGATTTGTAGGTATCGGTAACCACAACTTCTTTGCCACGATGCTGAGCATCTTGAATGCGCTCCGAGGTGAGGAGTGGGCATTTGATTTGGACAAAGTGCACATCTTCTGAATGGTGCAGTCCAGCATCCTTCATCAGGTTCTTGACTACACGCGCAACCTCTTCTACCATCACTGGGGTTCCAATTTCTTCAGGAAGGAAGTTACGAGTATAACCGGATGATGCGACAAGACTCTTGGTTGCTCCCCGTGGAGCATCGACCTCGGATTTGGTGAAGATGGTTGCATGAGGAGCCATGACTCCTTCGGTACCACCGGACATGACAAAGGCCACTTTGTGCATGACGTCGGCTTCACTCATCTTCAAACGTTTGGCAAGCGAGGCGCGGAACGCAAAGGTGGAAAGGGCACGAGTAAAGTCGTTAACACAACCATTCCCTTCCGTTTTGCCTAGAACCGCGATGATTTCTTCGGGGCGAATGACCTTCTCGTCCATGAGTTTTTCAAAGGAACGAAGGTCATCGGGCGAAGACATCGAAATACGACGAACATTAATTTTTTGCATGATAAGAAACACCTAGCCTTTCTGTTGATTCAAGTATAACAAAGCGACTCACGAAAGTAATTGGCGATAAAAGACGAAAGAAAAGGCTTTCATCCATAGAAAAGAAACAAGCAGGGGGCTTGAAACTTACGATTCTTCCCGTTATGATGAAGACGAAATGGATGTGAACCCTCAATGATCACCCTTGATAAACTCCTAACCATTAATGTTCTGGAATCCTATGAAGTCGTTGCAGGAACCAAACACTTGGACCGTCGTGTTTCCAGTGTCTCCGTACTGGAAACCCCTGAATTTGAAAAGTATATTATTGAGAACTCGTTAATCTTAACGACCCTTTATCCCATCAAGGAAGATGTCAATTTGTTTAAGAAATTGCTCCACGTTTTAAAAGAGAAAAATAGTTCAGGAATCATCGTTAAAATTCATCGCTACATTGAAAAAATCCCTGAAGATGTCTTGGCCATTGCGGATGCCATCGACTTTCCCATCATTACCATTGATTATGATGCCAACTTATCCACCATCTTTAATGCAATCATTTCCGAAATTCAAGGGAGCGAATACTCAAAGGTGAATTCCACCTTGTATTCGGATTTATTAAAAGCTATTAGCGCCAACCCCTCCACGCAAGAATTGGTGCGAAGTGCAGAAAACATTGAAGATCTGGAAATCTTAATATTCAACCCCACCAATCAAGATTTGTATTATTCCGCCGAACGTATCAAAACCTATTATGATCGTTATGTGGACTCGGCCAACACCTTAGTCAAAGATGGGGATTATTTACTTTACCTTACCAACATTGAGTATCAAGGCGAAGTCATCTATCGTTTGGCGTTACTCACCAACAAAGACAAACGATACATTCTCTATAACTATGCCGAGATCTATAAGATGTTGGCTGTCTTTATTTACCAACGTAAGCGTGAGACCTTCTTGCGGCAAAACCAATTCTTGCTTGGCTTTGTTAGCAACATCACTTCCAACTACAACACCAACGAAGAATTGATTGAAGTTTCCAAGTTCTACGATTGGAACGTTCAATTTCCGTTGTTCTTACTGCTCTTCTCCTTAAAAGGCAACTACAATGCCACTCAAGCCGTCTTTACCATTCTTCGGTCGATTGTCAATGAATTTAAGATCGACCGCAAGAGTGTTCGCTACATCTTTATGGATGATTTTGTCTTATTTATAGTCAATACGACCTACGAAGCGAATAATACGTTGATGGTGGAGCGCATCTATGACCAAATTATGAATGATATCCCCCACATCGATATGAAGATTGCTTACTCCAATCCCATTGATCAAGCCCATGAAATCCCCAAAGTCTTTGCCATTTTATCCAAGACGGTCAACAATGCCAATTTACGCATGATTGATCTTAACATTTTTAATGAAAATCATGTTCGTCTCATTACCTTATTGAAGTCGCTGAATTATGAGGAATTACGTAATTTCTCCTACCCCATCATTGGTCGCTTGTTGGATTATGAAAAATCGACCAGCTTACCGCTGGTCAATACCATCTATAAATACATTCAATGTCGCTTTTCGTTACGTAAAACGGCTGAAGCTCTTTATATTCATCCCAACTCCTTGAAATATCGTTTGTCTGTCGCCGAAAAACTTGGCTACCGTCTCGACAATGAAAAGAGTCATTTCTTTGATTTGTATCTTGCCTTATATGTTCATAT
>Ga0172377_10008952_pt1 | contig 10272 bp, 5 predicted proteins | sample Pumphouse3metaG_FD_119749 | JGI IMG/M metagenome (GOLD analysis project Ga0172377, IMG submission 119749) | Leachate microbial communities from a municipal landfill in Southern Ontario, Canada - Pumphouse #3 metaG | ecosystem: Engineered > Solid waste > Landfill > Unclassified | place: Canada... | reverse complement strand
TACCGCGCTCAACTAATTGATTTAAAACCTGAAGCAACATTTCAATATCCCGATAATGAAGACCGGTGGTGGGCTCGTCTAATAGATAAAGGGTGCGTTGACTGGTAGTTAAACTTAACTCCTTGGCAATTTTAACTCGCTGTGCTTCCCCACCCGATAAAGTTGTCGCCGATTGTCCTAACCTTAAATACCCCAAACCAACGGCCACTAAAACCTTCATTTTATCGGTAACATAGTGGTTATCGCCAAAAAAGGTAATCGCCTCATCAATCGTTAAATCCAAAACATCGGCAATGCTTTTGCCTTTATATTTAACCTGAAGAGTCTCGCGGTTAAAACGTTTGCCTTGGCAGACATCGCACTCCACATTAATCGCCGGCAGAAAATGCATTTGAATTTGCGTTTCTCCCGCCCCTTGGCAAGCCTCACAACGACCACCGGGAACATTAAAAGAGAAACGAGAAGGTGTATAGCCGCGTTCTTTAGCCTCCGGCAACTCGGCAAAAAAATTACGCACCGCCGTAAAAAAGCCAGTGTAAGTAGCGGGATTAGAACGTGGCGAGCGCCCAATCGGCGACTGATTAATAACTACAACCTTATTAACGTATTCCGCCCCCTTAAACTCAGCTAAATCCGTCAACTGGATTTTGCCACGATGCGCTTTAAGGCGGCGTAAATTCTGATATAAAATATCGTGCATCAAGGTTGATTTTCCTGAACCGGAAACGCCACTGATGCCCACTAATCGCCCTAAAGGAATTTCAACCTTTAAATTCTTGAGATTATATTTATTCGCACCGACCAGTTTAATTGAGCCGTGATTTTTACTACGACGTTTTTCTGGCACCGCAATCTGAGTGGCGCCACTTAAATATTTTAAAGTTAAAGATTTTTCAATCGCTTTCGGATTAGCTAAAAGTTTATCTAAATAATCAGCAACCATCACTTCACCGCCGGAAACGCCAGCTAGAGGACCAATATCAACTAGATAGTCAGAGGCTAAAATACTGCGCTCGTCATGCTCCACCATAATTACGGTGTTATTTTTATCACGCAAAGTTTTGAGTGTTTCGAGTAAACGATCAGTATCGCGCTCGTGCAGACCAATCGTCGGTTCGTCTAAAACATAGAGGGTGCGCGATAATTGCGAACCAATTTGCGATGATAAGCGGATGCGCTGCGCTTCCCCGCCGGACAAGGTTTCCGCCTCCCGGCCTAAAGATAAATAGTTTAGCCCGACTTTATTTAAAAACTCGAGGCGATTTAAAATTTGAACAACAACATTCTCGGCAATTGTTAATTGGCGCGGGGCCATTTTTTGATAATAACTCCAAAAGAAATCTTGAAGTTCCACTAAGGACAACTCATTGACTTCGGCTAAATTCAAGCCGCCAACCTGGACCGAGAGCGCCTCCGCCCGTAAACGCTTACCTCCACAAGCAAGACAAGGTTCTTTGGAATAAAAATTAGCCCGCCCTAAACCAGTACAATCTGGACAGGCGCCATGCGGCGAATTGAAAGAAAAAAGGCGCGGCTCAACTTCCGGAAAAGCAAAGTTATCATGCGGACAGGTCCAGTTAGCGGATAAAAGGAGCTCCTCATCTTTAAATTTTACAATCACTAAACCGTTAGAATAATCTAAAGCACTTTCCAGCGCTTCAAATAAACGTGTTTCATCCTCCACCCAAACATCATCAATCACGATCTCAATGCTATGTTTTTTTCGCGCCGCTAATTTAATCGGCTCACGTAAAGAATGATACTCGCCATCAATACGTGCTTTGTCATAACCCCGGTTTAAGTAATTATAGAGCAGTTGATAATACTCACCGCGGCGATCCCGAATGACCGGACTAAGAACTTCGGCCGTCTCTAAAGACTGACTTTTCATTTTAGTTAAAACAATATCCACCATTTCTTCGAGAGTTAACTTTTCAATTTTGCGGCCACACTGCGGACAAAAAACTTCACCGACACGCGCATAAAGCAGGCGTAAATAATCATGAATTTCGGTGAGCGTGCCGACCGTCGAGCGCGGATTATGAGAAAGCGCTTTTTGATCGATGGAAATCGCCGGCGCCAAACCGATAATCTCATCAACGGCGGCGGGTTTTTTCTGTCCTAAAAACTGGCGTACAAACGGCGCTAAGGATTCAACATACTGCCTTTGCCCTTCAGCAAAAATAGTATCAAAAGCCAGACTGGATTTTCCGGAACCGGAAACGCCAGTGATAACTGTTAGTGTATTATGGGGGATGCTTAGGTTAATATTTTTTAGATTATGCATCTTCGCCCCTTTGATGATAATTTTATCTTCCATGTTTTTTAGTTTTTTTAGGTGCGCGACCGCCCTTTTTTACCGGTTTAGCATCAGCGGTCGGTACAAAATCCAAAAAATCTTCAACCGGCTTCTGGATAGTTTTGGGATTAATTTGGTATTTTTTATTATAAGCCAATTGTTTTTCGCGACGCCTAGTCACGGTGGCGGTCGCCTTCTTAATTGAGTCGGTAAGCTGATCAGCGTATAAAATAATGCGCCCAGAAACATTACGGGCGGCGCGGCCCATTGTTTGCATAAGTGAGGTTTCGCTGCGCAGGAAACCTTCACGATCGGCATCTAAAATCGCCACTAAGACCACCTCCGGCAAATCCAAGCCCTCGCGCAACAAGTTAACGCCAATTAAAACATCGAAAACGCCTTGCCGAAAATCTTTTAAAACTTCGGTGCGGGCAAAAGTTTTTACATCCGAATGGAGATAATTACTCTGTACACCTTTTTTAGTCAGATAGGCATGTAAATCTTCCGCCTGTTTTTTAGTTAGCGTATTAACTAGCACTCGACCGCCGGCCGCAGTAATCGTTGCAATCTCCTCTTCTAAATCATTAATCTGAGTACGATTTTTTTCCCGATCAAAAACCGGTCTAATTTCAATCTCCGGATCAACTAAACCGGTCGGCCGAATAACCTGTTCAACTATTTTCTGAGAGTGAATCTTCTCATACTCACCGGGAGTAGCGGTCGTAAAAACTATCTGTCCAACCCGCTCTTCAAATTCTTTAAACTTTAAAGGACGATTATCTAAAGCTGAGGGTAAACGCCAACCATATTGAACCAGGTTCTTTTTACGCGCCTGATCACCATTATACATCCCTCGAATTTGCGGAATGGTAATATGCGATTCATCAATAATTGTTAAAAAATCGGGCTGACCATCTTTATCTTTTGGGAAATAAGCCAACAGCGAATCCGGTGCCTCACCCGGGCGCTTCCCCGACAAGTGCCGGGAATAATTTTCAATGCCATGGCAATAGCCGATAGTTTTAATCATCTCTAAATCATAACGGGTGCGCCGACCAATTCTTTCCGCTTCTAAAAACAAACCTTCGTCTTTAAAATATTGCTCGCGCTCTAAAAGTTCTTCTTTAATATCGGTCAAGGCGCTATCAATTTGTGGTTGGGTGGAGATAAAGTGTTTCGGCGGGAATAAAACAATTTCCTTAAGTTCTTCTTTAATTTGCCTCGTCTCCTCATCAAGAATTTCTAAACGATGAATCTCTTGACGGGTGAGCTCGATTCGATAAAGCACCTTTTCGGCCATCGGCCGAATCTCAATAATATCACCGCGCACCCGAAACTGGCCGGAATCAATATTACCAGCCACTCTTTTAAATTGTAGGCGCACTAATTGTTTGATTAAATCAGAGCGCACCAACGCTTGACCAACACTAAGATGGAGCCGCGCCTCTAGGTAGTTATCGGGCACACCTAAGTTATAAATACAGGAAACGGAAGCGACCACAATCACATCACGTCGCGACAAAAGTGCGGCAGTGGTGCCATGGCGCAGACGATCAAGTTCATCATTAATCATCGCCTCCTTATCAATATAAGTATCAGTGACCGGCAAATAAGCTTCCGGCTGATAGTAGTCGTAATAGGAAACAAAATAGTGAACGGCATTATCCGGAAAAAAGTTTTTGTATTCGCGATAAAGCTGAGCGGCTAAAGCCTTATTGGGAGCAATCACTAAAATCGGTCTGTTTAATTCGGCAACAATATTAGCGATGGTAAAAGTTTTTCCGGAGCCGGTGACACCTAAAAGAGTTTGGGCTCTAAAACCAGCCTTTAAGCCCGCCTTTAACTTAGCGATCGCTTCCGGCTGGTCGCCCGCTGGTGCAAAATCTGATTTTAACTGAAAAAGCGGGTCCATATTTATTTTTACTATTGAATAACTTAAAGTTTTCCGAGCTCTAAGTAATCATCAATTCTGAGACTACGAACAAACTCCTCCATGTGGCTGACGATAATCATCGGCCCCGCAAAGTTATTGAAAGCCTCCGCCATAACGGGCAGATGGCGAAAATTTATATGATTGGTCGGTTCATCTAAAACCAGCAGGCCGGGTCGCATCAGCACTAGGCGCGCGAGGGTGAGCAAGCCTTTCTGACCTTCTGATAAAGAGCCAACGGTGTGCCCCATCAGATCACCAGTGATTAAAAAACCGGCGGCAGTAGAGCGCAACTCTTGAACATCATCACGATCGGGCATTGCTTTTTCCAAAGATTCAAAAACAGTATCGTTGAAATCCAGGTTCGCAAAATCCTGACTGTAATAACCAACCCTTACTCCCGAAGCAATCTTGGCGCCTTCGGCGGTGCCGGAAATTAAGGAGCGCAGCAAAGTGCTTTTACCAACCCCATTCGGGCCAGTAACTAAAACGTGCATTCTTTTGGTAATCCGCTTATTTAGTGAAAGAATTACCGGCTCGTGATTCTTAATAATTTTAACAGAATCAATCACGACAATATCGCCGCTTAATTCTTCTTGGGCCGGAATCTCAAAAGGGCGAATCGTTTTATCTTCATGGCGAACATCAACTAAATCTTCTTCCAATTCTTCGGTCTCCTCTTTCATTTTCTTAGCCAACTTACGCATCTTGCCGCCTTTATGAGAAAAGAAATTCGCCTTCTCTTTGCGGTCAATAATCATTTTATGAAGCTGGGCATTTTTGCGGCGCTCTCTTTCAACGCGATCGGAAATCTCTTCCACCACCGAATAGTAGTCGCCAACATAGGTTTCGGTTTTCTTGGTGCGCGCATCTAAATAAATAACCCCCTCGGTAAAACAGTTTAAAAAATCAGCATCATGAGAAATTACCAAAACTGTTTTGTCATACATGATTAAAAATTCCAACAAGTGATCAATTCCCTCTTTATCTAAATTATTCGTCGGCTCATCTAAGAGTAGAATATCAGGAGTACCAATTAAAGCACTGGCCAGCAGCAAGCGGGCTTGTTGACCGCCCGATAAATCACCAACTAAGCGTTCGGTAGGAATCACTAGATTCACCGCCTCTAAAGATTTAGCCACTAAACTGCGGATATTTTTAGGGACCACTTTAAAACCTTTAGCTAGATAAGCCTCAACGCTTAAAGAAAAATCTTCCGGATTCACTACCTGAGGAGCGGCACCGATAGTGGCGCCATTGGTAATTGAAATCTTGCCGCTTTTGGCTTGGAGTTCACCTTTAATCAAACCAAAAATCGTACTCTTGCCGGCGCCATTTTGGCCCATCAAAGTTATTTTTGAGCCGGTGCGTACGGAAAAAGACGCTTCGTCAAGAATCGGTTTTTTCAGGACGTACTCAAAAGTCACCTCATCAAATCTTAAAATTACTGGTTCCGCCATGTTTATAAATTTATTTTTTTAAACAATCTCGGTGAGACCGTGGGCCACGCTTTCTTTCAAGCCAGCACTGGTAATCTCCACAAAGTCTGCCTTCCCTTTAATCGCCTCAATAGTCTCGGCGCCCATATAAGTCATCCCTGAGGCCAGGCCGCCTAAATATTTCTTGACCACATCTTCAACGGGGCCAGCGGTTGGCAAAAGCGTCATCTCGCCTTCGACGTGAACAACCTCTGAAACTTTTTGTCCGTCTAATGATAATTTTTTTAAAGTCGCCGCATAACTAGCCATCCCGCGATACTCTTTATAATTTCGGCCATTTTTTTCAATCATCGCTCCCGGAGTTTCGTTGGTGCCCGCAAAGATAGAACCACTCATAACCGTATCGGCGCCCGCACCGATAGCCTTAGCTAAGTCTCCCGGGTGTTTAACTCCACCATCAGCACAAACCGGTACTCGCCCCTGGCTCGCCTCATAGGCTTCCATAATCGCTGTAATCTGCGGCACTCCAGCACCAGCCATGACTCTGGTGATACACATAGAGCCTGGGCCAATACCAACTTTGATGGCGTCGGCCCCTTTATTGATAAAATGCTCAGCTGCATCTTTGGTGGCAATGTTCCCTACCATTATATCAATTTTTGGATAAGTTTTCTTTAAATAATCAAAAGCGAGATCTGTCCGTTTGGAATGACCGTGGGCAACATCCAAAACTAAAATCTGAACACCGGCTTCTACTAAAGCCTGGGAGCGCTCTTCATAGTCTTTAACACCGATAGCGGCGGCGGCCAGCAATCCCTCCGCTCGCACGGCTTTGACCTCGCGGGCCTGATCGGCAATGGCTAAGAAACGATGAATTACCCCTAAGCCGCCTAAGCGCCCCAAAGCAATCGCCATCTTGCTTTCGCAAATGGTGTCCATATTCGCCGCCACGAGCGGAATATCCAGAGAATAATTCTTAGTCACTTTAGTTTTAAAACTGACATCCTTACGTGAAGCCACTTTATTGTATTTGGGAACAATTAAAACATCATCAAAAGAATAAGCTTTGCCAACAATTCTCGCCATAGAATAAAATAATAATTTTTTAGACAACCGACTCATTATAGGCAAAAAGTTCTTTTTTGACAAGTCTTTTTAAGGGGTTTAGCAGCTTGATTTTTTTAGCTTTTTATGTTAACTTTAAACCAAATAACCGTTCATTAAAAAAATAATATGGAAAGAAAGAAAAAAATTTCGGCCACCCCGGAGGAAAAGGCCAACACTAAGAAAGGCAATGTAATTATTGTTGACACTAACGTGTTGATTAATGATTATACCGCCATTGAAGAATTCATTAAGGGCGATAATCTTTTGATTATTCCAAGAATGGTGATTCTGGAATTGGATGGATTGAAGAAGAAACCAGAAGTTAGTCATGAAGCGAGAATGGCTTCTAATCTAATTTTAAAGTATCACCAGGAAGGCAAACTACAAATCCTGTGGAGTGAAAATTTTTCAAAGCTAGGTTTAGACAAGGAAATGCCGGACAACCGGATCATTGCTTGTTTGAATCATGTCGTGAGATCAAAAACCAACTCTTACCCCGATTACCAAAAAATAAAATTGGTAACCGATGACACGAGTATGTTGCTTCTAGCCTCTAGCTTCTTTGAAAAAAATAAGCTCGTGGAAGTGGAACGCTTTAAAAACATTCGAGTGAGTGTTAAATTGGAACCCCGCGCTGAACTAGAAACTGTTAAAATGCGGGATACTGATTACGAGGGGGCCGATTGCAAAATAAAATTTTGCAAGGAACGCTTCCCCGAATTAAAAGCCAACGGCGGCATAATAATCAATGAACAGGGAGATTTATCTCTAGCCTACAGAAAGGGCTCAGAGCTAAAAAGAATTCCTAAATCAATTTCGGCTTGTGCGGTTAAGTCGCAGAATGAAGGAGCCAGAAATTGGGAACAAGAATTACTTTTAGCTCAGTTGTTGGACCCGGAAATTCAGGTGGTTCTGGCTTCCGGCAGCGCCGGTTCCGGCAAAACTTTGCTAGCTCTAGCTTCGGCCTTAGAGCAAAGAAGTAATTACCGAAATATTATTCTGACCCGTCCGACCATTTTGATTGGCGACATTGACCGGCTCGGTTTTTTACCGGGGGATATGAATGCCAAGATGGCTGAGTACATGGATCCTTTCTTGCAAAACCTGGAAGTAATTATTGATGCCAATGCAAAAAATCCAGATTTTTTCATGCATGGTTTAATTACTCCCGACAGCGGCACTACAAACAGAAAGAAGACTTCAAGCAACGAAGAGCTGCTGCGAGTGCTGCGAAAAAGGCCGTTTGAATTTCTAGCCGAACTGGGAATTAAGGTAAACTCTATCCAATATTACAAAGGTAGAACTTACCACAAAACCTGTTTGATTATTGATGAGGCGCAAGACTTGTCGCCGATTGAGGTTAAACAAATTATTACCCGCATGGGTCGTAATTCTAAGGTAATCTTAGTTGGAGACTTAGGCCAAATTGACCGGCGTTTTTTAAATGCCGACAACTCCGGTCTTGCTTATGCGATGGCAAAAATGGAGGGTAATCCGATGATTGGCGTGACCCACCTAACTCATACAGTTAGATCTGAGGTTGCCGCCTTCGCGGAAAAGGTATTATAAATTTTATTAAGACGAGTTCAAAAAAACTCGTCTTTTTTTATTAAATTTAAGGAAAAACCCTTCCTTTATTTAGAGTGTCTTGACAGCCTAAATACTTTTTGCTAGAGTAGAAATCTTGTAATTTTTTTATTAACAACATAAAAACACAGCAAAATGTATGATTTTTATTTAGTCCCGCCTCCGCCAAAACCGAAGGCCCCAGGGGAAGATTTCTTTTCTGATTGGACGCCATGTCCGCCAATATCTCAGAAAACAGCTGAGACAAAAAGTCCGTAAATAATTTTTTCTTAAACAACCTCCTCCCCTCTTCCTTGAGCGACTGTCGTAACGACGGTCGCTTTTTTTATTTCCTGAAGACTAAAGAGATGTTATAATAAGAAAATGAAGAAAAAACTAAAGGCTTTCACTTTAATTGAATTGTTAGTCACGGTTGGCATTATCGGCGTTTTAGCTAGCGGCGGCCTCTTTGGCTACCAAATTTATCGTCAGAGTTCTCGCGATGCGGTGCGCTTAATTGATATGAAGCAATTAGTGATTGCTCTTGAGGCTTACTACGATGATCATAACTTCCAATACCCTGATTGCACGGCCTGTGATAATGAAGCGGCTTGGGAAACTTGTTTAAAAACAGAGCTTGCGCCTTATCTAGCAGCACTGCCCAAAGATCCTAAAGGGGTTGTTCCTTATTGTTATAAACGACTCACGACCGCCAAAGCGGATGGTATTTACCCGGCGACCTTAAGCTTTGCTCTCGAGCGAGAAAATTCCGACCATGATGACGCTCAACCGATTACTTTACCGAACACCGACGACTACTATCATTATCAATTAGAAATCTATTAAAAAAGGCCCCGTAAGGGGCCTTTATTTTTTAAGCGATTAGCGCCCGCGCATCTTTAGCCATTTCTTTCATCTCATCGGTTTTAGCAACCACCACTCTAACTTTGCTTTCTGGAGCGCTTAAAACGACCTCCACACCGCTGGAGTTATTATTTAACTCCTCATCAATCTTCACGCCTAAAAAAGCCAGACGACGACAAATGCGTTCCCGTAGAATAAAGGAGCGTTCGCTGACGGTACCGGCCAAGATTAATAAATCTACGCCATTTAAGGCAGAAGCGGACCGAGCAATATGCTCACAAACCCGATCAACATAAACTTCTAAAGCTAAGGTGGCATCTTTATCACCGGCCGCCTCTAATTCTAAAAGCTGACGGATATCCGAACTCTTACCAGATAAACCGAGCAGGCCGCACTGAGAGTTAAAATAAGCTTCAATTTCATCACTATTCATTTTTAACTCTTCCATCAAATAAAGGACGGCCCCAGGGTCAATGTCGCCAACACGAGTGGCCATCACTAAACCATCTAAAGGAGTAAAACCTAAAGAAGTTTGAATGCTTTCACCATTAGCTAGAGCCGTAACACTAGCACCACCACCTAAGTGACAAACAATGGTTTTAGCGGGAATTTCTTTTAAAGCTTCTTTGGCCTGAGCAGTTACAGACTGGACCGAGATGCCGTGATAGCCAAAGCGATACAAGCCTAAACGGCGACTATCAGCAATTGGAATCGCAAATAAACGCGCTTTTTCTGGCAAGGTGCTATGAAAAGCCGAATCGGAAATAGCCGCAATTTTTTGCTCCGTACCAAAGAATTTTTTAACGCTTTTTATTTCCACCAGTGCCGGGGCTAAGTGTAGAGGCGCTTTTTTAACAGCAATATCGGCCATCTTTAAATATTCATCATCAAGCAAACGATGCTTTAAAAAATATTCTCCTGGCGCCACAATGCGCACACTCACCAAATCAATGTCTTCGCGCTTAGAAATAATGCCGCGTTCAATTAAAGAATCCAACACAACCCCCACTGACTCGACGTAAAGATTGTCATCTAAGCAGCGCTTACTTTTTTTATCACCCACCGTT
>Ga0172377_10008951_pt1 | contig 10273 bp, 7 predicted proteins | sample Pumphouse3metaG_FD_119749 | JGI IMG/M metagenome (GOLD analysis project Ga0172377, IMG submission 119749) | Leachate microbial communities from a municipal landfill in Southern Ontario, Canada - Pumphouse #3 metaG | ecosystem: Engineered > Solid waste > Landfill > Unclassified | place: Canada... | reverse complement strand
CAGGTCGCAATACTTTCCCCATAGAGGGAAAATACCCGCTCAGCAGCCCTAAAACGATCCCTAGGAGGCCACTGATAGAAAAGCTGATGATAATCCTTAGTAAGCTCCAGCCTAAGCTTATCCAGGCCGTTTGGGTGCCAAGAAGGGAAAACATGGTTCCCAGTGTTTTGAAGAATTCCGGAAGGAAGAGCTGATTAGTGCTTAAGGCGATGACTTCGTAAATCAAAAGACATAATAAAAGCCCGAAAAAGAAAAGCATGGCATTTTTGAGATGAGGGTATTTTTTCTTTTCGGGCTTAGCCATACATTAATCCTGATAAATTGACTTGAAGACTTTGCCGGGAATCAGAGTCTCACCATAGGCGACAGTATAATCGCTTTTCTCAAAAGTGGCGTTGTCGTCATTTCCGGTGGCGACTAGATAAAGGTTTCCGAAAGTTACCATTCTGACTAAGGAATAGCCATAGCTCTGACTCTTGATGGCGTTGAGGCCATTGACGGAATCAAACATGATGAAATCGGCTTCGCCTTTAGCTAAAGCGGCTTTGACATTGGCAGGGGAGGTAATAGTCAAGTTAGTTCCGGAAGCAAACTGGCTGAAAGCAGCAGCTGGGGCACCTGAAGGGCAGACAACCTTATAGTCAAGGGTGGTTGCCTTAGTGGTTAAGGTGCTAGTCGACTTAGTCGGATAATGGCTGGAAAGAAGACTGTCTGTAACGGAGAAGCCTAAAGGAGAAGTGAACTTATCAAAACCGGCCACATCGGGGTTTTTAGCCTTGCTGATGAACGCCAGCTTATTGCCGCTGTCCTTCTGGCAAAGATTCAAAACGGCGCTCTTAAAGCCGAATCTTGCAGTCTGCTCGTCATCAGTCCCATAAGCCTTCATGTTGGCGATAGCTTCGCTTCCGCCGCTGATTAAATCATTGATAGAGGCATCAAAGGTGTTTAGGAACTGATCAACGCTGTCATTCTTAGAAGAATCGGTGCTAAGGCTGTTCTTAATGAAAAGACCGGCTTGAGGGAAACCATCGGTTCCGTATTTGGTTCCAAAGGCGGCTCCTAAGTCCTCTTTTACACTTAGCTTAGTATTCTTAGCTAAAGCATTGGCGACGACCGGATAGGAAGAAACGACATAGTCGACATCAGTTCCCTCATACTGGCCGGCGATCATGATGCTAGCTGTTCCACTGACATCGCTGACCCAGGCTTTGACATAACTTTCAGAAGCCGAGGAAGTTGAGGAAGCTGAAGCAGAAACATCCTGAGTGGATGAAGAAGCACTATTGCTGAGTTGGGAAGAAGAGGAAGAGGCCAAGGATGAATTATTGGTTCCACAGCTTAGTAAAGAAAAGGCACTTACCAATGACAATAAAGCAAATAGATTTTTTTTCATTAAATTAATGTAACCCTCTTTTCGAAGCATATTATAGACATAAAAAAGTAATTTGTAATTAATAATGATTTCAAACTACAAACAAAACCGCTTCCCATCATATCAACAGGAAGCGGTCAATTGATTTTAGCCCTTAGTTACCGGAGTGGTTTCCGGAGTGACATCAGGATACTGTTCACGTTTAGCATTGTAGGAAGTGTGCAACAGTTTTTCGGCTAAAGGTGAGCCCGGACGCTTAAGGTAATCAGCATAGAGCTTCTGAATATCCGGATTCAGATGACTTCTTCTGATCGGTTTACCCTTATCTTCATCATAGAGAACCTGAGCTCTCTTTTCGCGGTAGGTATTCCAGATATCAGTGTCCTCATGCGGTAAGAAGACAGGGAAGACGTATGGCTGACCGCCACCGTTGATGCAGCCGCCTGGGCAGCCCATGACCTCAATGAAGTCATATTTGCAGGTGCCGTTAACGATCTGATCAAGGAGAATCTTGGCATTCTTCATGCCGGAACAGACAGCGATATTGATGGTAGAGCCGTTAATCGATAAGGAAGCATCCTTGATTCCAGCTAGGCCACGGCAAGGCTGGAAGACAACAGGTTCCATCTCTTCATTTGTGAGAATATGGTAAGCCGTTCTGACAGCAGCTTCCATGACACCGCCAGTGACACCGAAGATGACACCGGCACCGGAATTCTCACCAATGAAGTCATGATCGAACTCTTCATTAGGAAGACGAGACCAGACAATACCCGATCTTCTCAGCAACTGACCTAATTCACGGGTAGTCAAAACGACATCCACGTCTTCGATTCCGTCAACATTCATTTCCTTGCGGGCACGCTCATACTTCTTAGCGGTGCAGGGGACAATGGAGCAGACGCAGATCTTGGAACGGTCAATCTTATGAGCCTCAGCATAGTAGCTCTTAATGATGGCTCCCATCATCTGCTGCGGAGATTTGCAGGTGGAAAGATGAGGAATCAGACTTGGATAATTAAGTTCAATATAGTTAATCCAGCCAGGTGAGCAGGAGGTAAGCATCGGATTAGCAGTATTGGAAGAGAATCTCTTAACGAATTCAGTAGCTTCTTCCATGATGGTTAAGTCAGCGCCGAAGTTGTTATCGAAGACCTTGAAGAAACCAAGACGATGCAAAGCGGCAGCTAATTTGCCAGTGGAATTGGTGCCAATCTTATCACCGAATTCTTCGCCGATTGAGGCACGGACAGCCGGAGCCACAATGCAGATAACAGTCTTGCCATCAGCAAAAGCCTTATCAATAACCGGAATATCATTATGTTCCATCAAGGCACCAGTCGGGCAGACTAAAGTGCACTGACCGCATTGGATGCAAGGAACATTAGCAAAGGAGCGGTTGGCAACCGGTCCAACAATGGTCTTAAAGCCACGGTTCTCGAATCCTAAGATGCCGATTCCCTGAGCCTGTTTGCAGGCTTCGATGCAACGTCCGCAGAGAATACATTTTGAGGTATCACGGACAATGCCAGGAGCAATCTCATCCAAAGTGGTAGGAGTTTTATTTCCAACATACATTTCCGGACGAGCGCCGACTTCTCTGGCAGCTTCAAGTAATTCGCAGTGGCCGTTCTTACGGCAGGATTGGCAGTTATAGTAGTGATTGGAAAGCAAGAGTTCAACGGATGTTCTTCTAGCGGCAACGGCAGCAGGATCATTGATAAGAACATGGAGTCCGTCACGGACAGGATAAGCACAGCTAGGTACCAATCTTCTTTCACCGTCGACATGGACCAGACAGACACGGCAGCTAGCTAAAGAGCAAGCATGGTCTCTCCAGTTGCAAAGGTTAGGAATATTGAAACCGCAGATTTTAGCAGCTTCCAGAACGGATAAATCATCATCGACAAGGTAGGGGTGATTTTCAATGTAAATAGTTATTTTCTTAGCCATTTTGCTTACTCCTTGTAAATAGCATTGAAGTGGCAGCCTGCTAAGCAGGTTCCGCACTTGATGCACTTCTTCTGATCAATGACAAAAGCTTCTTTGCCGACTACTCCAGTGATAGCCTGAACTGGGCAGTTGCGGGCGCAAAGAGAGCACTTACGGCATTTGTTTGGATCAATATGATAGGAAATCAGCTTCTTGCAAACACCGGCATCGCACTTCTTATCCTCAATATGACGGACATAGACATCATGGAACTTATTCAAAGTGGAAAGAATCGGGTTAGCAGCTGTCTGACCTAAGCCGCATAAAGCACCAACTTTAATGGATTCACTTAAAGCTTTAAGTTTGTCCAAATCGTCCATTGTGCCTCTTCCTTCTGTAATCTTAGTCATAATTTCGAGCAATCTCTTAGTACCAATACGGCACTGAGAGCATTTACCGCAGGATTCATCGCAGATGAACTGCATATAGAACTTGGCGACATCGACCATGCAGTTATCTTCATCCATGACAATAGCACCGCCAGAGCCCATCATTGAGCCGTGAGCGATTAAGGAATCATAGTCAATCGGAACATCAAGTTCATCGGTAGTAAGACATCCGCCGGAAGGACCGCCAGTCTGAATGGCTTGGAACTTCTTATCATTCTGAATGCCACCGCCAATATCGAAAATCAATGTTCTTAAGGTAGTTCCCATCGGGACTTCGACTAAGCCGACATTCTTGACCTTTCCGCCTAAAGCAAAGACCTTAGTACCATGAGACTTTTCAGTACCGATCTTAGCATATTCGCTAGGTCCGACACGGACAATGTAAGGAACGTTAGCTAAGGTCTCAACGTTGTTGATGACCGTAGGCTTGCCCCATAATCCGGAGATAGCCGGATACGGCGGCTTAGGTCTAGGCATACCACGCTTGCCTTCAATAGAATTCAAAAGGGCAGTTTCCTCACCGCAGACAAAGGCGCCTGCGCCGTATCTTAAGCCGATACGGAATGAGAAACCAGTTCCTAATATGTTGTCACCTAATAAGCCAATCTTCTCCATTTCGTCTAAGCAGATCTTGATACGTTTGCAGGCAATAGGGTATTCAGCACGAATGTAGAAATAACCTTGTTTGGCACCAATGGCGTAACCGCCAATCATCATACCTTCAATTACGGAAATTGGGTTTCCTTCCAAAATGGAACGATCCATGAAAGCACCCGGATCGCCTTCATCACCGTTGCAGATGATGTACTTAGTGTCATTTACTTGGTTAAGAGCAAACTGCCACTTTCTTCCAGTGGGGAAGCCAGCACCGCCTCTTCCACGTAAGCCAGAAGCGGAAATCAAATCAATGACTTCCTGCTGCTTCATTCCTAAGCATTTCTTTAAAGCCTTGAAGGCATCAAAGCCAAGGGCTTCATCCATGTTCTCAGGATCAATGACACCGCAGCCATGCAAGGCAATACGGAGCTGCTTCTTATAGAAGTTGATATCATCCTGTTTCTTAACTTTCTGATGAGTATTGGGATCTTCATAAAGAAGAGCATCAACGATTTTTCCGCCAATGATATCTTCCTTGATAATGGTCTCCGCATCAGCCGGCTTGACGCCGTGATATAAAGTATCTTCAGGATAAATCTTAACGAAAGGTCCTTGTGAGCAGAAACCAAAGCATCCAACCTGGTTTACAGTAACCTTGTCTTCAAGATGGTTGGAAACAATCAGCTTCTTAAAGTTTTCAAAGATAACCTGAGAATCAGAAGATAAGCAGCCGGTTCCGCCGCAGACGACAATATGACGTTTTCCGTCTTTACCGGAAAACTTTTTGCTTAAACATTCAGAACAGGAAGCCATTTTCTTATCAAGGCTAGCCATCGTCTTGATAGGTTCGAGTTTTCTCCCCGCTTCAGAAGTCAGAGTCTTTTTAACAGTCTTAGCCATTACTTGCTCTCCTTATCCTGATATTCCTTAATGATTGAAGGAATTTCAGCTAATGTAACCTTCGGATAAACCTTCCCATTGATGCTGATTGCCGGAGCAATACCGCAGGCTCCTAAGCAACGTAAGCCATCAAGAGAGAATAGACCATCAGCAGTAGTCTGACCAGGTTTGATTTTCAATAATTCGCTGAACTTATCAAGAACATTCTGTCCGCCTTTGACGTAGCAGGCTGTTCCGATGCAGCAGCCGATCACATACTTGCCCTTAGGTACCAAAGAGAAGAAGTTATAGAAAGTAACGACTCCGTAAATCTCGGCGACTGGGATGCCAGTCTTAGCTGAGATGACTTCCTGAACTTCAAGAGGAATATAACCGTATTCCTTTTGAACATCAGAAAGAATCAACATGAGTGGCGACGGTTCGTTTTTGTAACGATTACAAATATCGACAATCATGGTGACAGCTTCCGTTCTAAGTGTCATAGAAAAGCCTCCATTTATCTCCAAACCAGTATATTATACCTTAAACCCTCAATTTTGTCTCTTTTTTCTTTGCTTATAAATGTGCTTATAGCTTATTAAATTAGTATGTTATATTTTAATTGCTCAATTCAATTTTGACGTGCAAATCCTAAATTTCATAAAGTAAAATTTGATTTTTGCCTCTTTTGCTTTATTTTTTTGAAAATTTTGTTGTTTTTCTTTCAAATCAAAAGTAAATTGACTATTTCATATGCTCATTTCATTTTTAAAATGCGTATTTTGGCTCTTAAGAAAGCATTAAATTGCTCATTTTGCATACTAAAAATTCATTTTTAAGTCCAAAGATTTCTCCTTAAAATTTTAATTTTCGTACGGATTTTCGTCTTCTTTGGGTTGTTATAAGCTCAATTCTGCTTCCACCAATAAAGCCCTCTTTGGAAGACAAAGAGGGTTTTTTTCAGACTCGGTTTTTACTTCAGAAGTTCTTCAATCGGATACCCGATCATATTGGAAGAAGGTTTCAATCCAAAGTTCTTAAGAATAGTGGAACCAATGACAGCAAAAGTATCGGTTTCATCAATCTTCCTTCCTTTAGTGTAGCAAGGAGAATAGGAGAATAAAGGAACTCTTTCACGGGTATGATCAGTTCCGGTATAAGTGGGATCGTTTCCATGGTCAGCCGTAATCATCAGCAGGTCATCGTCTTTCATCAAGGGAAGAAGCTTTCCAAGCTGGACATCGAAGGCCTCAATGGCTTTGCCATATCCAAGCGGATTTCTTCTATGGCCGTATAAAGAATCAAACTCAACCAAATTAACGAAGCAGAGACCGGTAAAGTCACGGTTTTGGGCAATATCAATCGTTCGGTTCATGCCGTCTTCATTGGACACCGTGTGGACGCTTTCGCTGCAGCCACAGCCGTTGAAGATATCATGAATCTTGCCAATGGCCAAGACTTCTTTTTTGTTTTCGGTAAGGATATCCATGGCTGTCTTGCCGCTAGGAGAAAGAGCATAATCACGGCGATCGGATGTACGGGTGAAATTGTCTTTGTTATCGCCGACAAACGGTCGGGCGATGACTCTTCCTACTCGCCATTCCGGACGCAAGGTAATTTCTCGGGCAATTTCGCAGTCACGGTACAATTCATCAAGCGGAATTACTCCGACATGGGCTGCAATCTGCAGAACGGAGTCAGCTGAAGTATAGACAATTAGGCTTCCTTCCTTCATAGACTGCTCACCTAACTGTTGCAAAATCACCGTTCCTGATTCGGCATAATTACCAATTATTTTTCTTCCGGTTCTGACAGACAATTCATCGATTAATTCTTTGGGGAAGCCGTGCTCAGTAAAGGTAATAAGAGGATTAGGCGTTAAGATGCCCATCATTTCCCAATGGCCGGTCAAAGTATCCTTGCCATTGCTTTTTTCTCTCAGGGTTTGAATGAAGCTGTGGGGGTGAGCGACTTTGGATGATCCTTTGACATCAGCTAAGTCGGCTAATCCTAATGAATTAATATTGGGGATCTTCAATCCACCGCAGGCATTGGCGGTATGGACCCAGGTATTAGTTCCTTCATCACCAAATTTGGCTGCATCCGGTTCAGCGCCGATGCCAACACTGTCCATGACGATGACAAAGACACGTTTGAATTTCATAATTTTATCCCTCGTATATTTCTTCAAATATTATACTAAGCAAAAGCCTTCATTACAATTATGACACTTAGCGTTTCATGCTCTTATCATACGAGGAAGTTTCTAAAGTCCTTGAAACATGAGTGTAAATCTGCGTGGTTTCAATCTGACTATGTCCTAATAGAGCTTGGACATCTTTTAGCTGAGCTCCTTTTTCAAGAAGCCTAGTGGCAAAAGAATGACGCAAAGTATGGGGAGAAATGGTCTTATTTATGCCAGCCAGTTTGGCATAGTGCTTGATTCGAAGGAAGAAATACTGTCTAGAAACTCTCTTGCCATCCGGATGCAAAAACAAATAGGGATTTTTGGCCGATAAATCATTGCGGACCTCTTCTAAATAAGATTGAATTGTCATATTGGCTTCTTCACCAAGAGGAACAATTCTTTCCTTTCTTCCTTTCCCGAATATTTTCAGATAACCGCCTTTATAATTTATCTGATCTTTCCGAATATTGACTAGTTCGCTGGCACGTAGGCCGCTTCCATAATCCAGTTCCAGCAATGCCAAATCCAGTTTTCCTTTTTTAGTTTCTTTGTCAACTTGGGAAAACAAAGAATCTATCTCTTCTTCCGAAAGGACATTGGGTAATCGTTTCTCTTTTTTAGGTGAAACCAAATCAGCGAGAACTACGTTAACCTGTCCTTCATTCGTCAAATACTTATAGAATCCTCTTACCGACATGCTTTTTCGTATCAAAGAAGACTTCTTAAGGCCTTTTTGAGACAGGCAATCCAAAAAGCGGATAAAGTCATCCCCATTTAATTCTGAGGCTTCCTTGTCCCCAACAAGAGAGGTGAATTCCTCTAAGTCTTTTTGATAGGCTTTAATGGTTTTTTGACCATCACCTTTCTCGGCGGTCAAATAAGTAAGATAACCTTCAATCGCTTCACTGCTTTTCATTTTTTGCTTTTTAGATCCTTAGCCAAGAAGATTTTTCCGCCGAATGACATGTCCTGATTCAGCTCTTGGATTATGGTGTCTTCTTTCTTAATCTCTTTGTTTTCTTTGACCGAAGCAATCCGTTCCACTACCTTTTCGACCCCAACGCCAATAAGTCTGATTGGTTCGCCTTTATAGAACTTATCAAAAATCATCATGGCGTTAAAGAAGACTTGGTCAGAGCCATTGATTGGTTTTTCAAGACTCATTCGTTTGCTTCTAGTCTTAAAGTCGCTTGAGCGGAGCTTGATGACTATGCTGATTGCATCCTTCTGATAATAATCAAGTTCTTTGGCGACATCCTCGGAACAGCTTTTGATCATGCTCTTAAGTTCATCATAAGAAGTTGAGTCTTCGCTGAAGGTTCTTTCAGCAGAGATGCTTTTAGGGTCAAAAGCTTCAATAGAGACGACATCATCACCATAGCCGTTTGCTTCGCTCTTCAGGTAATCAAACAAATTGCCTAGTGTCTTCCTGACTTTCATATCCGAGCAGTTTGCTAAATCACCAATCGTATTAATCCCTAAATCCTTAAGACGAGGAGCTGTTTTCTTGCCCACGCCATACATCTTAGAGATATCCAATGGCCAAAGCAATTTAGGAATGTTGTCCTGACTCATAATCGTCAATCCAAGGGGCTTTTTATAATCGGAGCCCATTTTAGCCAAAAATTTATTGGAACCTAATCCTATTGAGCATTTCAAATTAGTCACCCGGTATAATTCCATTTGCAAATCAAAAAGGTAATTGTATTCATTGCCTGTAGGGAGGGAATCCGTCATATCGATATAACATTCATCAATGGAAGCTTGCTCCAGAATAGGAAATTTCTTTTTCAGAAATGAAAAGAAATTCCGTGATAAGTTTTCATAATACTGATAATGTCCGGGAATAACTAATAAATTCGGGCAAATACGTTTAGCTTCACTGACCGGCATTCCTGAATGCACACCAAATTTCCTAGCCAAATAGGAGCAAGTTGAAATGACCCCTCTTCTACCATCGTAGCCGACTGCTACGCATTTGTTCTTTAAACCGCTGTCCTTTAAAGTCTCGGCCTGGACGAAGAAGCAGTTAAGGTCTATGTGGACTATCTTTTTCATACAGTATTATGTTAACAAAAATAAAGAAGCAGTGAATTATTTCTTCCGATATTCTTTGATGAGTTCCTGAGCCTGCGTTAAAGCCGAGTCAGTCACTTGGTCGCCCGAAATCATCTTAGCCACCTCTCTGACGCTTTCTAAGGCATTCAAAGGTCGGGCGGTCGTAAAAGTCTTCTGGTCTTTGGTAGTCTTGGTGATCAATAACTGATTGAAGGAGCTGGCTACCACTTGAGGCAAGTGAGAAATGACCAAAATCTGACTGGAGGAGGAGAGAGAAGAAATCTTCTTGGCGACTAAGGAAGCAATCCTTCCAGAGACACCGGTATCAATTTCATCAAAGACTAATAAATCATACGGATCCAGAGAATTCAGAACCGTCTTCAAAGCCAGCATCAGACGGGAGTTTTCACCTCCGGAGGCCGCTTTTGCTAACGGCTGATAGCCAAGACCGGCATTCAAGCCTACTAAGAAAGTGACTTTATCAAATCCATTTTCATTCAATTCCGTCTTTTCAAAACTGACTTTGAATCCATTCTTATTCAAACCTAAGTCACCCATCTGACTGGAAATGGCTTTTTCAAGCAAAGGACCAGTCTTTTTCCGTAAATCCGAAAGCACCTGAGCTTTTTGATTGGCTTCCGCTAAGCAAGCCTTGACTTGCTTTTCCTTTTCATTTTTCAGGGTTTCAAAAGAATCCAGCTGACTGACCTTTTCCTTGTAATCTTTTAGTTTTTCTAAGATATCATTGGTTGATTTCCCATACTTCCGTTGGAGTCCTTTGAGGTCAAACAGCCTTTG
>Ga0172377_10008949_pt1 | contig 10276 bp, 12 predicted proteins | sample Pumphouse3metaG_FD_119749 | JGI IMG/M metagenome (GOLD analysis project Ga0172377, IMG submission 119749) | Leachate microbial communities from a municipal landfill in Southern Ontario, Canada - Pumphouse #3 metaG | ecosystem: Engineered > Solid waste > Landfill > Unclassified | place: Canada... | reverse complement strand
GCTTAAATCTGCTCGCCATTTTTGCCAGAGAATATCAAGGCTTTCGATTTCGTTTTGTATTAAATACAGACTGCGTTTACCCATGCTCTCTCGTGTTGCCTCGTGGAAGGGTGCGTGTGCGCCATTCAGCCGCTAAAAAGGGCGCGATTTGCACAAAAAAAACAACATTATACCGAATAGGGCTTTTAGAAATAAGGAAATGCGCATGGCTTGGCCAGGTTTTTGGTTATCTGTTAATTGGCGCACGCGCTTGCTTTTGCCGTTGGCTAAATGGGTGGCGTGGGTAGCGGCTCGGCGTTTGGCAAGGTTTCGCGCGCAGCCGCCGCAGAGTCAATGCTTGGTGATTGTGGTGGGTAATATCGTGGTCGGTGGCACTGGTAAAACGCCGTTTATTCAATGGTTGGGGCGTCAATTAGCGTTGCAGGGTATTCGTTACGGTGTGATTAGTCGCGGCTATGGCGGGCGTTCACGTGAGTTTCCACGATGGGTGAATGCACAAAGCTCGCCTGTGGAAGTGGGTGATGAGCCGGTTTTGCTCGCAAAAACGTTAGGCTGTCCGCTGGTGGTGTCGCCTAACAGACGTGATGCGTTGGCGTTATTGTGCGCGCATGATGCGCCGCAGGTGGTGATTAGTGACGACGGTTTGCAACATTACGCTTTGGCGCGCGATATTGAGATTGTGATGTTGGATGCGGCGCGCCCGAATAATGGTTTAGGTAACGGTTACTGTATGCCCGCCGGGCCGTTGCGCGAGGCGCCCGCGCGCTTGCAAACGGTAGACTACTTGGTATTTAACGGCGCGCCCGATGCGTTTTACCCTTCGCCCGCTTGTCAGGGGCAAATGGATTTACAACCGGCGTATTTTTATCGTTTAACCGATGGTGAACGTGTGTGCTGTGATGCTTTTTCCGGTCAGTGTGGTTATGCGGTGGCCGGTATCGGCCATCCTGAGCGTTTTTACGCTAGCTTAAACAGTTTGGGGATAGCGCTACAGCCGCTGGCTTTTTCTGATCATCATTCGTATCGCGCGGCAGACTTTCTCGGCTTAGAAAGCACAAAACCGGTCTTTATGACGGCGAAAGATGCGGTAAAATGTGAGCCGTTTGCCAAGCCCAACTGGTGGGTGTTGGTGGTTGAGCCGGTGTGTGACGAGGCTTTTACTCAAGCATTAATGGCGCACATTATGACTCATCCAAAACTCCAAGTCGTTAAAGGAACCGCATTATGACGTTAAACCCACGTTTATTAGAAATTTTAGTTTGTCCTGTGTCAAAAACAAAATTGGTATATGACAAGCAGCGTCAGGAGTTGATTTCAACGGCGGCGAATTTGGCTTTTCCGATTCGTGATGGCATGGCGGTGATGTTAGAAGAAGAGGCGCGTGCAATTAGCGCAGAAGAAGCGGAACATTATCGTCAACAAAAATCTTAAAGGCGTGACTATGTCGTTTAGTGTCATTATTCCGGCACGCTTTGCCTCTACACGCTTGCATGGCAAGCCTTTGCTTGATATTCAAGGGCATCCGATGATTTACTGGACTTGGCGTCAGGCCTGCCAATCCGGTGCGGCGCGGGTGATTATTGCTACTGAGTCAGATCTGGTACGCCAGGTGTGTGAAGGCTTTGGTGCTCAGGTGTGCTTAACTTCGGCGCAACACCAGTCCGGTACGGAGCGTATAGCGGAGGTGATCGATCGTTTGGCCTTGGCGGATGATGAGGTTATTGTTAATTTACAGGGCGATGAGCCGATGTTGCCGCCAACGCTGATTCATCAAGTGGCGCAAGCTTTGGCTGGGCGTCACGATGTGTTTATGGCGACCTTGTGTGAACCGATTGAGGATCTGGAAACGTTGTTTAGTTCACATACGGTAAAGGTGAGTCGCAATGTTGAGCGTTTTGCGATTAACTTTAGCCGTGCGCCGTTACCTTGGGCGCGCGATGAATTTGAACTTAATCCGAAGCAGATGCCGAATAACTGGCACTATACCCGTCATGTTGGACTTTATGCGTACCGAGCCGGATTTGTAAAGCGCTATGTCAGTTGGCCACCTTGTGAGTTGGAGTTGGTCGAACGCCTAGAGCAGTTGCGCGTGCTTTGGCATGGTGAGCGTATTTTGGTTGAGGATGCGCTGGTTGGTGCGGGCATTGGCGTCGATACCCAAGCGCAACTGGATAAGGTGCGTGCTTTAATGCGAGCACCATAGCACGATGCTTAAGTATGTGATGTTAATAGGCATTGCCTATTTTTTTTGGTGGATGTTGAAACGCCAGTGGCGTCACAAGCGGATGGCGTGGCGAGGCGAGCCAGTGCCTATTGATAAGGGCGGTTGGCGTCCCATTACGCTGTTAAGTATTGCATTGGTGGTAATTTACGGTGGCTATATGCTCTGGCACGTGTTTAGTCAGGTGCAAAGTAGTGGCGGATGAGTGAGGCAGAAAAACGTAAATTAGAACATCAAGCTGCGCGTTTGTTTATGCGTCTGTATGAAAAGCAATATGGCGTACGCTTTCGCCATATTTGGCATAATCAGCCACGCAAACCAGATGTTAGCTGTTATCTTGGTGAGCAGAAGTTGGATTTAGAAATCGCCCATTTATATGGTAGTGAGCAAGAGGCGATGCACCGCTTAGGTCGCGAGTTAAGTGCGCAAACACGGCATGAATTATCCCATTTACACAGTACGCCGCCGGACCATCGTTTACTGGAGGCGTTAAATCGGCTGTTGGCATTGAAATCAAATAAATGCTATCACACGCATCGGGTGTGGTTGATTATTCGTAATGCGAATCCTTTGTGGACAACGCAGGATTTTGAGCAAAATCGCCATCTTATCAAACCTGTACAGCCCCATCCGTTTGAACAAATTTGGCTAATTGGTAATTTTGAGGGGCAAGATGAAAGGCTGTTGCGTTTAGACTCAGCCAGCTAAACCGCGCACCAATGAGCGGTTTAGCTGAAAATCGGATGGTTGGTGATACTTACTTACCGCGATATGTAATGCGGCCTTTGGTTAGATCATAGGGGGTAAGTTCAACTTTAACCTTGTCGCCAGCGAGAATGCGTATGTAGTTTTTTCGCATACGTCCTGAGATGTGAGCCAAAATTTCATGTCCGTTTTCTAATTGTACTTTGAACATCGTGTTGGGAAGGGTTTCGATGACCGTTCCCTCAAATTCGATTACGTCTTGCTTTGCCATATGTCCTTTTCTAGGAATGTCCTGGTTAAAAATTGTGGCGGATTATACCACGGCTTAGGCTTTTGAATTCAAATAATTTTTACGAATTGTTTGTATCAGGGCTTGGTAGTTGGCGGGAGCCTGTTGCGGGCGTAATAACCAGCGCTCTAGGTTTTCATCGCTTTCATTGAGCAGTTCGCACAGCGTAGCAAAAAACGGTGGTTTATCCACCGACAGGGCGAGGCTGTCAATAAATGGCGCTAATAATATTTCGGCCTCAAGCACGCCACGTCTTGCTTGCCAACGTAGGGGGTTTAACCAGGCCTGCTGATTTTTGAGGGGCGGTGTCATGGTTTGTCCTGGTGCAACAGGGCGTGTTTGAGTTGGGCAATCGCTTGGCTAGGATTAAGGCCTTTAGGGCAACTGGCACTGCAATTTTGGATATTACGGCAGCGAAATAGGCCAAAGGTATCGTTGAGTTGTTGCAAGCGGGCGTCGTGCGCCTGATCGCGACTGTCAAAGATAAAGCGGCTGGCAGCCAGTGCTGCCGCTGGCCCGATAAATTTGTCTGGGTTCCACCAAAACGACGGACAGCTGGTGGTGCAGCACGCGCATAGGATACATTCATAGCGACCATCTAGTTGTTCGCGTTGTTCTGGGGTTTGTAGAAACGGTTGTGTCGGCTGCGTTAGCTCGGCTTGCAGGTAGGGTTGAATCTGTTCATAGTGTTGATAAAACAGGGTCATATCTACCACGAGGTCTCGCACTACCGGCAGGCCAGGTAATGGACGTATCATTACCGGTTCGCGTAGTGTGCTCAGTGGCGTGATGCAGCTTAAGCGGTTTTCGCCGTTGACATTCATGCCGTCCGATCCGCACACTCCTTCACGACAGGAGCTGCGAAAGGTTAGGCTGGGGTCTTGTTCTTTAAGCGCGTTGAGAGCCGCCAGCAACATCATGCCTGGATAGATTTTATCCGCCGTAAGTTCGAAGCGTTGTTCATAGGGTTCGCTATGGGTATCGGGTTGGAATCGATAAATGATAAATTGCATAGCCTTTCCTTCTTAGCGCTAATAGGTACGTGTTTTGGGGGCAAAACCGGGCTGGGTTAGGCCGCGTAATTGTACCGGTTTATATGCCAGTCGATGCTTTTTGGCGTAGTACAAGGTATGTTTTAACCAGTTTTGGTCATCACGAGCTGGATAGTCAACGCGAGTATGTGCGCCACGGCTTTCTTCGCGCGCCAGCGCGCTGTGTAGGGTGGCGTAAGCAATGGCCAGCAGGTTTTCTAATTCGTAGGCTTGCAGGCGTTCGGTATTAAATACGCGTCCGTTGTCGCGTAAACTGACTTGTTCTAAACGTTGCTGTAGCGCATCGAGTTGGGTTAAAGCGGCTTGCATCGGCGCGGCTTGGCGAAAAACGCCGCAATGTTGTTCCATCACTTGTTGTAAGTCGCGCTTGATCGCACCTAGGCTGTCTTGTGTGTTTTGGGAATGGTTGTGCCAGCGCGCCAAGCGCGCGTTAATGGTGTCGAGTTGGATATCGTTTAATGTTAAGCTTGGGCGCGATTGCTCGCGCAAGTTGGTGCTGATATGGCGTGCGGCCTCGCGGCCAAATACCACTAAATCTAATAGCGAATTACCGCCCAAGCGATTGGCGCCATGTACCGATACACAGGCGCACTCGCCAATCGCATACAAACCGCTGATGGGCTGTGAGGTGCCGTTATCGTCACACGCCACGACTTGGCCGTGAAGATTGGTGGGAATCCCGCCCATCATGTAATGACAGGTTGGATGTATCGGGATTGGATGGGTAATAGGGTCTCGACCGACAAAAGTGAGGCAAATCTCACGAATGCCGGGCAGGCGTTGTTCAATTATTTGCGCATTTAAGCCGGTTAGGTCGAGCTCGATGTAGTCGGCGTGAGGGCCGCAACCGCGACCCTCACGGATTTCGATAGCTATCGCACGGGCTACCACATCGCGTGAGGCGAGGTCTTTGGCGTGCGGGGCGTAGTCGCTCATAAAGGCTCTGCCTAAACGATTGCGCAAAATGCCGCCTTCTCCCCGTGCGCCTTCTGAAATCAACATGCCTAAACCGGCAATGCCGGTCGGGTGGAACTGCCAAAATTCCATGTCTTGTAGGGCTAAGCCGGCGCGTAATGTCATGCCTAAGCCATCGCCGGTATTAATCATGGCATTGGTATTGGTGCGATAAATTTGACCGGCGCCGCCAGTGGCGATGATTAAGGTCGGTGCGCAGAGCAGGTGATAGTCGCCTTGTGCAATATCGAGTGCTAATACCCCGACAATTTGTCCGTGTTTATCATGGATAAAGTCGAGAGTGTAATATTCGCTAAAAAATCGTGTACCGGCTTTTAGATTTTGTTGATACAGGGTGTGTAAAATCGCATGACCGGTACGGTCGGCGGCTGCACAGGTGCGCGCTGCTTGTTGTTGGCCAAAACGCTGGCTTTGTCCGCCAAAAGGGCGTTGATAGATGTGCCCTGAGGGCAGCCGTGAAAAAGGCACGCCAAACTGTTCCAATTCCATGACTGCTTGTGGCGCTTGCTGACACATAAACTCAATCGCATCTTGGTCGCCGAGATAATCACTGCCTTTTACGGTATCGAACATATGCCAATCCCATTGATCGTCACCTACTTGCGCTAATGCGGCGTTAATACCGCCTTGGGCGGCAACGGTGTGTGATCGTGTGGGGAAGACTTTTGACACGACGGCGATCTGATAGCCTTGAGCGGCTAGGGGTAGCGCTGCGCGCAGTCCTGCGCCCCCGGCACCGATAATCAGCGTATCGAATTGATGGAGTTTATACGCCATAGTCGCCTCCAAACAAATGCAGGGTTAAAAAAATGATCCAAGCGCCTAAAAACAGCACGCTCAAAGCAAGCACTTTTAGCGCAAGATAAAGACGCGAGCGCGGCAGGTAATCAATAGCAATATCGCGCAGCCCTAGCCAACCATGCACTAACATCAGTAAGAAGGTGATGAGACCTGGTAGTGCTATGTCGGCTTCGCGCATAAAGGTGATTAGATCGCTTAGTTGTGTAAGTGGCGCATAATACACGCGTACCCCGAGATAAGGCAGCGCTAGAAGTAGATACAGTGCTGAACCAATTTGTGCAAGATAACGTTGTTTGGCGGATATATTCATGCTAACCACCCTATCACGATAGCGCCACAACCCAATAGCCAAAGGCTAAGTTGTGTTTTGGCGGCAGCACGAACAAAGCGTTGGCAAGTCGGATTGAGGCAGAGGTCCAGAAGTAAAAAACGTAAACCGGCTAACCAGTGGAACCATAATGCGAAGGCGAAGAGAAGTAAAAGAATTTGAGTGTGTCGTTGCGTTAGCCATGCTTGGTAACTGGCGAAGCTGTCGGGTTTGAGTAGCACGTGGCTTAAAATGACAATAGCGCAGAATAAGCCGATAACTAACAGTATACCGCTTAAGCGATGAGCGATAGATAACCAAGCATTGAGCGGAAAATGAAAATGGCGCAAGCTTAGGTTTAGCGGACGTTGATCAGGGCGTGGCATCATAAAACTTTCCTTCGGTAGCGTTGATGCGGTGGTTAAGATGATGCTCGTTCAACAACGCAGGTTCAAAATGCCAGGGTTTTGCAATAGCTGGTTGTGCGAGGCCTTGCTGTAGTTGGTGCTCAAATGCTTCACGCGATAAGTTGCACGCGCCCATGCTAAGTAAATGCGGGGTTTCCATTTGGCAGTCAATCATCTCAAACCCCCAGTGCGCTAATTGTTTTGCGAGCATGACCAGCGCTATTTTGGAGGCGTTGGGGATGAGGCTAAACATCGATTCGCCAAAAAACACTCGGCCTATGGCAATGCCATACAGTCCTCCGACTAAACGGCCTTGTTGCCATACCTCCACCGAGTGCGCATATCCTTGTTGGTGCAGTTGTAGCAGTGCGGCTTGTAAATCGGCACGTAGCCATGTGCCGTCTTGCCCGGGGCGTTCGATAGTTGAACAATGGTGCAGGACGCGATCAAATGCTTGGTCAAAGCTCAGTTGCCATTCTTGCTGGCGCATAACTTGGCGCAAGCTTCGGCGCAATTTAATCTGGTCGGTAAATAGCACGGTGCGCGGTGCGGGTGACCACCACATAATCGGTTCGTCTTCACTGGACCATGGAAAAATACCTTGGCGATAGGCAGCGAGTAGCCAAGGCACCGACAGACTAAAGCTAATTGCGAGTAATCCATTGGGTTCGCGCATCGCTAAACGTGTCGGCGGAAAGCTAGGCGTTTGGCGGCTGTCGATTAAAAACGGGGCGGACGAAGTGGCGCGTTTTTTACTCATGGTGCAAGCTTCACAACGTTGAAAGTAGGCGTTATTTTAGCGCAGGCCTGCAGATTAACGCAGTATTTTTTCGTGCAGGGCTGATTCGAGGTGTCCGTCTTTGTTTAGGCATGGCTGGCGCTATCTTGGTATGGTTTATTTGATGCCGTTCGGCTGGCAATATCCTGCTTTTGCCATTAAAATGGTGCGTTTATTTGCGCGCTATGTGAGAGCGGTTAAGTCCCTTATGTCTCAGTTTGTACACCTTCATGTCCATTCGGAATATTCTGTTGTAGACAGTTTGCTCCATATCAAGCCGCTGATTAATGAAGTCAAAAAAGCGCAGCAATCGGCCATAGCCTTAACCGATCAAAGCAATATGTTTGCGTTGGTGAAGTTCTATAGCGCGGCACGCGCGCAAGGCATCAAACCGATTTTGGGCGCCGATGTGTGGCTTGAACACGCCGAAGGCGAGTGCTTTCGTTTGACCTTGTTGTGTCAAAATCACGAGGGTTATCTCAACCTGTCTAAATTGATTTCACAAAGTTATTTACAAAATCAAAAAGTCCATCAACTCCAACAAATTGCCGTTATAGATGCCGCTTGGTTGCACGCACATCATCAGGGCCTGATTGTGCTGGCCGGACGCCAAAGTGATATAGGGCAAGCGATTGCACTGGATAATCGTCAGCTTGCTGAACAACATTTGCAGGCCTGGATGCACCGTTTCGGTGACCGCTTGTACTTGGAGTTGGTACGAACCGGGCGCAGCGAAGAAGAGCGCTTTATTCAAATGGCGCTGGATTTAGCGCAAGGTTTTGATGTGCCGGTCGTGGCAACGAATGATGTGCGCTTTTTACAGCGAGAAGATTTTGAGGCGCATGAGGTGCGTTGTTGTATTCATGGTGGCTATGTGCTCGATGATCCAAATCGTCCCAAACCTTATTCGGAGGAGCAGTATTTTCGAACTTCCGAGGAGATGATTGCGCGTTTTGCTGATATTCCTGAGGCAATCGAAAATACCGTACACATCGCGCGGCGCTGTAACTTGACCCTTGAGCTGGGAACGTATTACTTGCCAAATTTCCCGATTCCGCAAGGGATGACGATGGATCAGTATTTTGATCAGGTATGCCGGGCGGGGTTGGATGAGCGTTTGGCATTTTTGTTTGGTCATTTGCCTGCTGAGCAACAAGCAGCCAAACGTACTGAATATGTTGCGCGCTTGGAATTTGAGCTGAACACCATTTTGCAAATGGGGTTCCCGGGGTACTTTTTAATCGTTGCCGACTTTATTCAATGGGCTAAAAATCATTGTATTCCCGTTGGCCCAGGGCGTGGTTCGGGGGCGGGTTCTTTAGTCGCTTATGCGCTTAAAATTACCGATCTTGATCCGATTGAGTATGACTTACTTTTCGAACGTTTTCTTAACCCGGAACGTGTGTCGATGCCCGACTTTGACGTGGACTTTTGTATGGAGCGTCGCGATGAGGTTATCGACTATGTTTCACGTCATTATGGTCGTGATCATGTTTCGCAAATTATCACTTACGGCACGATGGCGGCCAAAGCGGTGGTGCGTGATGTCGGTCGGGTGCTTGGACATGGTTATGGCATGGTCGATGGTGTAGCGAAGCTGATACCGAACGAGTTGGGTATTAAACTTGCCGAAGCGTTAGAAAAAGAAGAGGAATTAAAACAACGCTATAACAACGATGAAGATGTCAAAACCCTATTGGATTTAGGGCTTAAACTTGAGGGTACAGTACGAAACGTCGGTAAGCATGCCGGCGGCGTGGTGATTGGCCCCAAACCGTTGGAAGCGTTTTGTCCGATGTACTCCGAAGCGGACGGACGCGGCGTGGTCACGCAATTGGATAAAAACGATGTTGAAACCATCGGCTTGGTGAAGTTCGACTTTTTGGGTTTACGCACACTCACCATTATCGACTGGGCGCTTCAAGCGATAAATGCGGGCAAAAAACCGGGGGATGAAGGCTTTATTGATATTGCGCGGATTCCGTTGGATGATCGTGCCGTGTTCGACTTGATTAAGACCGGACGTACAACCGGGGTGTTCCAGTTAGAATCGAGCGGGATGCAGGATTTGATTCGTCGCTTAAAGCCGGATTGTTTTGAAGATATTATTGCGTTGGTGGCGTTATTTCGCCCCGGCCCGTTAGAATCGGGAATGGTGGATAACTTTATCGCACGTAAGCACGGCAAAGAAGTGGTGTCTTATCCGGATGCACAATATCAACATGCGTCGTTAAAACCGATTCTTGAGCCGACTTACGGCATTATCTTGTATCAAGAACAGGTTATGCAGATTGCACAGGTATTGTCCGGTTACACGCTTGGCGGGGCGGATATGTTGCGTCGTGCGATGGGGAAAAAGAAACCCGAGGAAATGGCGAAGGAACGTGGCAAGTTTGAGCAGGGCGCAATAGATAACGGCGTGGATGGTCAACTGGCGATGAAGATTTTCGACTTGGTTGAAAAGTTCGCTGGTTATGGTTTTAACAAATCGCATTCGGCGGCTTATGCGTTGGTGTCGTATCAATCTGCTTGGTTAAAAACGCATTATCCGGCGCATTTTATGGCAGCGCAGATTTCATCTGACATGGATAACACCGATAAAGTGGTACACATGATTAACGAGTGTTATGCGATGGGTTTGAAGTTAATTTCGCCGGATATTAATCGCTCGGATATTCGTTTTAAGGCGTTGGATAAAAACACGATTGTATATGGCCTAGGTGCGATTAAAGGTGTCGGTG
>Ga0172377_10008948_pt1 | contig 10278 bp, 9 predicted proteins | sample Pumphouse3metaG_FD_119749 | JGI IMG/M metagenome (GOLD analysis project Ga0172377, IMG submission 119749) | Leachate microbial communities from a municipal landfill in Southern Ontario, Canada - Pumphouse #3 metaG | ecosystem: Engineered > Solid waste > Landfill > Unclassified | place: Canada... | reverse complement strand
TTATAATATAGGTGCCAAACAATTCTAAAAAGGAACTACAAAAGCGAGTATTTTGTCCTTGAATTGTTTGGCGACGTTCCTTAGGATGAAGTACTCGCTTTTGTAGTATAAGGAACGCTATGTCAAAAAAAATACATTGCCCAGAATGTGGTACGTGTGATACTACTATCAAACACGGAGCTACAAGAAATGGAACACAGAGATATCGTTGTAAAGCTTGTGGTAAAACATTCATAACAAACACATCGCCAACAAAATATCTTAAAAACAGTGATTACACAATAAGGAAACTAATTGGATATATGATTGATGATGTAGCTTTGGATGTAATTGCCAGAAATCTCAAGATAAATATTAAAACAGCGCACTACTATCGCTATTTGGTATTTCACTCTTTAAAAGGTTATCAGGATGAGATAAGACTATCGGGATCAATTATGATCGATGAAACGTTTATGAGAATCAAAGAAAATGAATATAAGCTGAAGCGAATGGATGGAAAAGGCATACGCGGCCTATCTTTCAACCAATTGTGTATCATAACTTTAACCAATCTTCAAGGGTTATGTACAGCGAAGATATCTTCAAGAGCGATGGCGATGCCAGATGACTACAAAAGGTTATTCAATCAGAATCTATATAAGGTAAAGCGCTTTTTGCATGATGGCAATCCAAGGCAAGTACAATTCATGAATCAATTCAGCTGTGAAAAGATTGATACAAGAAGAGATGAATCTGGTGATTACTCGACAGATATTATTGATTCATTGCATAGTAATATAAAAAGATACTTATTCAAACATGCAGGTTATCGGATGAAGAACCTTCAACATTATTTAAACTTCTTTGTTTATCGTTATAATCAGTTGATTTTAGCATGTTCAAATAATAAAACACAACAACTAAAGGCTAAAAATCGTATAGTTGATGATTTGTTTAAAAGAATTATAGAAGGACCAAAAGTTATCACATATCAAACTTATCTAAATGATAAAGGAATAATGAACATATTGGAGAGTAGACTAGATTAACAACACTCTTCACCAAACGTCAGAAAAAAAAAGTAGAAAGAAATAAATCTTTCTACTTAACTCAAAGAAACTAACTATTCTATATCTACTATTCTCATAGTATTTGTTGAACCATGTTTTTGGCCCCAACCAGAAGTAATAACCAATGTAGCTCCTTTTTTAAATCCAAAATCCTTAGCTACTTTTATAGCCACCTCATCATGATAACGTAAATCTGTAATGTTTTCTCCTATTGTCGCAAAAACTCCCCAGTAATAAGAAAGTCTTTGACAAGTTTCAACACTATTAGTAATCGCAATAATCGGTACTCCCGGTCTAAACTTGCACATTCTTTTTGCGGTACCACCAGTTTCTGTAAAAGCAATAATCACTTCAGCCTTAGGTAATGTTATAACCGTTTGACTCACAGCAATACCAATCGCATCATTTGTAGTTGCGTGGGAAGTTTTAATAGATTTTTGTAATCTTTCTTCATAAGGAATAATATCCTCTATAGTCTTGGCAATTGTATCCATAGTTAAAACCGACTCAATTGGATAAACACCCGCAGCTGTTTCTCCCGATAACATTATCGCATCAGAACCATCCAATATCGCATTAGCCACATCACTAGCTTCAGCCCTGGTCGGTCTTGGAGAGCTCATCATTGATTCTAACATATGTGTAGCTGTTATTACTGGTTTACCAACTTCATTAGCTTTTTGAATTAACTTCTTCTGATATATAGGAACTAATTGAGTTGAAACTTCAACACCTAAATCACCTCTAGCAACCATTATGCCATCAGCCACAGTAAGAATTTCATCAAGATTATCTACCCCTTCTTGATTTTCAATCTTAGCTATTAACTCAATAGTCTCTGATTCTTCCTGTTTTAAAATCTCTCTAACCGCCAACACATCTTCTTTTCTCCTAACAAACGATAAAGCAATCATGTCCACTTTATTTCTACAAGCAAACCTAATATCTTTATCATCCTTTTCCGAAATAAATGGCATCGTCAATTTTACATTAGGTACATTTACTCCTTTACGGCTTTTAATAACCCCAGAGTTATTAACAACACAAGTGAAATCATCAACTGATTTTTCAGTAACAGTAAGACGCATTTTTCCATCATCAATTAACAAAAAATCTCCTGCTTTAATATCATCAAAAAGTTCTTTTGCGTTAATGTGAAATCCATCTTTATTACCCAACACTTCTTCCTTATAAATCTTTACAGTATCTCCGGTCTTAAACTCCGCTTGATTATTATCAAATAGACCAGTTCGAATTTCAGGACCTTTAGTATCCGCCATTATTCCGATAAATCTATTAAGTTTTTCAGCTTCCTCGCGAATCATTTTAATTCTATTTTCATGTTCTTCACTTGTACCGTGTGAAAAATTTAGTCTAGCTACGTTCATTCCTGCGTTAATAATCTTTTTAATCATTTCCCTTGAATCGATAGCTGGGCCAACAGTACATACAATTTTTGTCTTTCTTTTCATAACTTGCACCTCACTTGTCAATATTATTATACTATAAAAATCATTAAATCAATAATAATTAAAAAAATAAAAAAAGGAGAAACTAATACTTCTGTTTCTCCGGAATAACTCCCCTAACACCTCCGCGAGGGTCATCACAATCTTTATTATAACGAGGAATCAAATGAACATGCAGATGCATTATAGTTTGCCCTGCACTTTCACCATTATTAACTCCTATGTTGTATCCACTAGGATTATAGAGCTGATCTAACTTTCTTTTTAAAGAACAAATTGCTTCATCAAGCGAAAACAACTCATCTTTTTCAAGCTCAAAATAAGTCTTGATATGTCTTTTCGGTATTATTAATATATGTCCTTTATTAACAGGAAAACTGTCATATATCGCGTATACCAAATCATTCTCATAAATTATTCTTTCTTTTTGTTTTAATAAATCACAAAAAAGACAACTCATCTTTTTAAAAATAATCCAATACCCAAAACAATTAATACTCCAGGTAATAGATACCCTTCAAAATCAACATCATATTCTCTTAAAAGTAATAATCCACCAATGACCAACAAAATCAAATTACCTGTAGTTACCCCTTGTTTTGACATTGATATCAATGCAGGAACAATTAGAAACAAAGTCCACCATCCTTTAAAAAAGATATTAACATCAATTACTCCTGTAGCATTTAGTAAGAAAAAAACTCCTAACAAAATAAGTATAAACCCAAAAATTTTACGATTGCTCATAATTTACTCACCCTCTTCTTTTTTAAAATTTTATCTAAAAAAGTACGATTTGTCAAACAATTCTTTTATTCCCACTCAATATTAGCACTATTTCTTTTAATTTTTACGGAAGCAACATTACCCGCCACTAAAACTTTAAACTCTAGTCGTCTTATGTCGTTAGGATTAAAAGAATCAGCGGACAATAAATATTTATCATGTCTTAAACAGGCCATTCCGTAAACTAAATAATTATAAATGGCAGCGCTTAATCCTAAATCAAGAAAATTTTGTTCTTGATTTATTCTATTTGCATCATCATAGACATTAAGACCTAGATAAGATCTAAAAAGCTTATTAGCTTCTCTTTCTTCATCTTGAGATATTCCCACAAAACTTAAAATAAACTTTCCTAATACATCAGGACTTGAAAACTCTTTATAATAGCGATAGCTCTCTCTTTTAACTATTTCTTTAAAATCGTTTGGATATAAGAAAAACAAATTTAGAACATCAGGATTTGATAACTTTTTGGTAGATTTAAAAAAACCATCATAGCACTCAATTAAATTATCAACGTTCGGCTGTTGAAGATAAAGTTTTCTTCGATACTCCCTCATATCTTTAATCTGTTCATCATAGTTGTTAACCTTAAGAAAGTTCTCTACATCTACTCGATCTTCTGTCTTAGCTAAAGCTACCAGATTATTCGCTTTACCCAAAGCATCTTTAATCAAATAATTCAAAAAAGCATCATTATCAATACCCTCAATCGTTCCATCTAAAGTGGACACATTTGTTGCTTGATAATTTGTTTTTTTTATATTTGGTTTTAAAAACTTCAAAATATTTTTTGAAATCTCTAAAACCATTGTTAACCCGCCTTCTCTCAACAAACTACTATCCATAGACCTTTCAATATAATCATAAAGATTGATAATAATCAAAGAACTAAGATATAAATTACTATAACAAGCCCCTTCATTACCTATTAAAGCTTTATCTAAATATCTAATTCTACTAGATAAACTTAATCTTGCCAAACTATAATCAGTATTTAAGAAAAAACGAAAACCATATAATTCATAAGTATAATCATCTACTATCTGAGAATCAGTTAAACCATAACGTGAATATCGGAAATTTTCGTTTTTTGGTCGATGTTGAATTAACTGAAATTGATTATAATGAGAGTATCTTTCAACTAAACTATTATTTACAATATCAACCTTTGCAGTTCCCCAAAGTTTATCCCAAACTTCATTATTCTTCTCTAACAAACCATAATATCCAACTTTTTTTGCATTCTTAATTCCCTCTTTAAGTGAATCAATATCTCCAGTAGTTGAAAGTCCTGCATATTTAATTATTTCATAGTCTCTTTCCTCTTCAGTTTTAATAACATAAGATATTTGATGAAAATCATTTAATTTATTCTCTCTATGCCTAAAATTTCTATCAAAACTATAAATCATATCTAATGTTGTGTGATGGTTTGGTAATGCAGAGTGCAAAAATATATCTTGATCTATGCTAAACTTTGAATCTGCAATTTCTTTTTTATAAAAATCAATTAGTTCAACATCAAATCCATGAGTCAACTCAACTTCAATGGATTTGGATGTGAAGAAAATATATTTTGAATAAAGAAAATTAAAATTCTCTTGATCCAAAAATTTCTCACTATAAATTCTAATGTCAACTCCATCTATTTCATAAACTGTATCACGTTTTAAGATACCTTTATCTAAATCTAATTCTTGAGTATGTCTTTTAGGAGTAATATTTTCAGGATGAAGGATAATGTCATTTACTTTAATTGAAGTATAGAAAGGATTATAAACACTAAGATACTTCTCTTTCAAATCTTCTTTAACGGTTAATTGATTAACCTTTAAATGACAAAAGTCTTTTTGTCTAAGTTCATCCAAACTTCCTGTTAATCCAATAAATCCATTAGCTAAAAGAAACTTATTATTTATATTTTCTAAATCTTCTAAAACAAAGCCATGCATCTTAATAATTGACATAAAAACCTCCTAAAAAAAACTACTATTTGTAACTATTGCTTAAAACCATGCTATATACTAAAAATAAAATTTTTATCTGTTGCTTTTTCATCCCTTATTTGTTAAAATATTTACGCAATTACTAATGGAGGTGAGATAATGGCAAATAACAAACAACAGATGAAACGTAATATCCAAAATGAAAAAAGACGTCTTGCAAATGCTTCTTTTAAGTCATCTTTGAAAACAGCGATCAAGAATGTTGAAACTGTAGTAAAAACTGGTGATAAAGAAAAAGCTGTTGAAGCATTGAACTTAGCATACAAGAAAATTGATAAGAGCGTTGCTAAAGGCATACATCATAAAAATTACGCTAACAGACAAAAGTCTCGTTTATCAAATAAAGTTAATGCTTTGTAAGAAAAAAGCCAAAGGGCTTTTTTTTATTTTCTGCCAATGAAATAAAGTTCTGGTCCAATATCTTTATCGATCTTACCAGATTTTATTTGATAATCTAATTCTGCTAAATAAGAGATATTGTCAAATAAAATCTGTTCAGAAGTTTCTGAAGCATTCTTCATCATATAATATACTCTGCCTGAAGAATAACCAAAAAACTTCTCAATATCAACTTTGTTATACTTTATCTTCATTAATGATTTTGTATATAATATCTCCAAAAATTTGCTTGCGACTACAGATAAAATCTGAGTCGCTTTTATATTATGGTCAAGCAAGTCATAATAGACTTTAAAAACCTTATCCTTATCTTCTAATAACAATGCGTTAACTAAATCAAAAATATTATCTTCAATCTCTCTAGTAACTATTTGAAAAACTGTTTCAGAATCAATCTCATCTAAATTGTATGAATAATAAATCAATTTTTGTAACTCATTATTAAGATTATCCATATTGACATTAGCTCTATTAATAAACTGAGTAAGCGCATAAGGCTGTATTTTCAAATTGTGCTTACTTAACTCATTCTTAACATACTTATATACATCAAATTCTTTATCATTAACTACATATTTTTTTACTACAATATTTTTATTCAAATACTTTACAAGCTTGCTTTTAAAATCAAGATTACTATCACTAACTTGTATTACTAAAATCGTTTGATCTAATTTCATCTCACAAAAACTAATAATTTTTTCAGCTTCTTGAGAACTTATTGATTTATCGGCAGTAAGAAAGGTTGCGTTTTTAATCACAACACCTTTTTTGTCTGCTAAAAAATGTAGAGTCATCGCATTAGTTATTGCACTATCTATCCCTTCTTCTTCACCATCATAAACTTCAATCATTGTAAGATCTATTTCGTTTTCTTTAAAAACCAAGTCAGTTTCTTTTTTTATCATAAAGTGGTCTTCTCCATAGAAAAGATAACAATTGCGATTCATTAAACTAAAGACCTCCTTTTGCTACTTATTATTTATACTAAGATATTATACCAAATTATTCATACGTTTGCACATAAATCCTTAAATATTTATCCAGTATTTATCTCTTCTTCCTAAAAAGCAAGTATCAATTATTGACAAGTCAAAGAGCGGATAGTAATTAAAAGTAATAGTTCCATCATGATGAGTATCCAAAACAATACTATTCGCTCGAATAAGCCGATTTATCACTTCCTGATCAGGATGATTATAATTGTTTTTACCAACAGGAATCAAAGCGTATTTAGGAGATAGATTATTAATAAACTCTTCAGTAGAAGATGTGATTGAACCATGATGTGGAACCTGAAGTACATCAATATCTAAAATATAGTTTTCCAACAATCTCATCTCAATTTCTTTTTCTATATCACCAGTGATCAACCACGAGTCATCAAACACTTTAAAATACAAAACTAGAGAATTGTCATTCTCATTTTCACTTATATTACCATTGAGATTTAAAATCCGAAAACCGCCACAATTAATGATATCCCCCTCATTCATAACAATCGAAGGATAAACACCATCAATACCTAACTCTGAGTTCATAACAACTTCTTTTACATTTACTTTATCTAATATATCACCTAATTCTCCGTAATGATCTTCGTGCATATGAGTAACAAACAAATAGTCTAAATCTTTAATATTTTCATGTTTTAAATAGTTAATTAAATTATCATAATCATCTCTATCTCCTGTATCGATTAATATATCACAGGTTCCGCTGTGTAAATGAAATGATTCTCCTTGATTCACGTCCAACAGTCTAACATACGTTTTCGTCAAAGGAACAAGATAAGTGTTAATAATAATTAGAATAGTTATCATAAATATAATAACCTTTCTTTTAACAGGATTGTTATATTTGATAAATAAACTTAACAATACCAACCAATATAATCCAACAAAAATTTCATTTGAAAAGCTAAAGTGCAGATAGATATTACTCCTAGAAGTAATATCTAGGATTGTCTCAAAAATATAAATAACAGTGCTATACATAATTTCTATCTTTTTAAAAACAAGCAAAAAAAATGAAAGAGGTAAAAAAATCAAACTTACAAAGTATACAAAAAAAACATTATAAAAGACATTTAAAAGACCAATTTCATTATTTAAGTTAACTATAATTGGTAAAGCAATCAAGTTTGATAAACAACCAATTTTAAATATTTGAATATACTTTCTATCATTAACAAAGAAATTCCTTCCAAGTATAATCGAAAAACTAATTAAGAAAGATAAAACAAAACCTATATTATATATGCTATAAGGATTATATATAATGAAACTAATTAAAATAAAACTTAGATAGTCAGAACTCGTGAAGGTTTTTTTCTTATCAAAAAAGATAGCGATAGTAAGTAGTGAAGCCCTCAAGATAGAAGTCATAAAACCAGTAATAATATTGTATGTTAACAAAAAAACTGATAATATTATATTTTTTATATTTTTTCTTAAATAAAATCTCTCAAGAATATAACCTATAAAACCAACTATCAAACTTAAATGCATACCTGAAATAGCGAACAAATGAGAAACTCCAATTCTAGAAGACTTACTCATTATTTCTTCATCCATTCCACTTTTTTCTCCAAGAATAAAAAGATTCAAATAACTTGAATCTTTCTTAAAATAATTATCATTAATCTTTTGTTTTATGACTTCCTTTACTTCAAATAAATTAAATCTTTTCTCTACAATTCTTATATTTTTAATATAGTATTCAGAAAATATATACTTTGACTTTAGATAACTTGAATAATCAAATCCTCCAGGTAAATTATATTGATCTCTTTCAACCAAATCCCCATCAAACTCAATATACATACCTACTTCTATTTTAGAAGTGTCCTTAAGATAAAGAATTGCTAATTTATCATTTTTAACAACTATACTACCCTCATCTACTTCTACTACTAAACCACAATTAATATCATTGAAGTTATCTAATATTTCATAACGAAAAAAAATAACTCCTATTATTATCAAACTATATATTAATAGATTTTTACTAGAAAAAAACAAAACAACTAGTTCGACCAAAATCAGTATTATTACAAGATAAGAAGTCTTTGTTAAAGCACAAAGACTAGCAACGATCGCTAAATGTATAAATTTAGAACTATCATACTGTAATATTGTTTTTAATCTGTTCATATATACTTGTTTTTATTCCAGAAACCAACATAATTTCTTGTATATTCTTAAAAGCTCCGTTCTCTAACCGATAATCAATAATTCTTTGCGCTAATATCTCACCTATACCTTTTAATGTTTGTAAATCTAATAAACTAGCAGTATTAATATTTACTATCCCAGTAGGATTTTCGATTGGTCTATAATCATCAACTATTTCTCCAGGTATAGTAACCACACTTCCTAAAACTAATAATTGATCATAATTAATTAATTCGTTAACAGCTTTATCTGTCAATCCCCCAGCTAAAGTTATTAACTCACTAACACTAGTTCCCTCAAAAACATAGTATACATCTGGATTAATAACCTCACCTTTGATAGAAACATAAATTTTCTTAATCTCCTCAACCTCAGGAATAACGATTCTGTCTTCATTTTCTAATACAAGAGCCCTATTGATTTCACTAATATCAGCTTTATCAGTTAAACCTCCACAAATTACAATCAAATCATCAAGTGTAGAATTACTAACTAATTGATAATACCCAGGACTAGAAACTGCGCCTCCAATATACACGGATATCGAATCACTATCAATTCTCTTAGGAATACTAATCATAGCCCCATCATAAAGCATTTGTGACATATTAATGTTAGATACATCTGCGTGTAAAGTTAAACCACCAGCTATTTCAATAATTTCGTGCATTCTGAGATTGCTTAAAACTTGATAAACACCGGGGTTGACTACTTCTCCTTTAATGTCAATATAAATTAATGCATTACCAGTTTCGTCTTCTTCATCTAAAAATTCATTTTCTATTTTCGGTATTAGAACCAAAGAGTTACCAATCAAAACCTCCGCTTGATTTATTTCACTAATATCAGCTTCTTCAGTTAATCCTCCAGCCATTTCAATCAGAGTTTTTAAAATAGAGTCTTCTGGTATTCTATAGACATCAGGATACCTAACTTCTCCTCTAATTTCTACATAGATTAAATTATCATTCTCATTAGTATTAAATGTATTAATGATGTTGTACTCTTTATAATCACTATCACTAAAACTATCATTTACAGAAAAAAACATAAATCCAGCAAATCCTAACAAAGCTAACAAATACGGTAAATACTTTTTCATAAAAATCACTCCTTTCAAAGAAAATAATACTTTAAAGAAGTGATTTTTCTTTTAAAAAAGAACCCAGATTTATTCTGGATTCTCTTGTTTTTGAACTACGAAAATTGTTCTTTCAGGCAAATCTTTCTTTTCAATAATTTTAAAACCCACCTTACTCAATATTTCTTCATAAGCATTTACTTCATGAGTTTGTTCATAAATTTTAACTTCTTCAGATTTTTCATCTAAATTTATTGTTATTGTATGAACTATACTATGTTCTTTATCGCCTTTATGGCTTTCCCA
>Ga0172377_10008947_pt1 | contig 10279 bp, 8 predicted proteins | sample Pumphouse3metaG_FD_119749 | JGI IMG/M metagenome (GOLD analysis project Ga0172377, IMG submission 119749) | Leachate microbial communities from a municipal landfill in Southern Ontario, Canada - Pumphouse #3 metaG | ecosystem: Engineered > Solid waste > Landfill > Unclassified | place: Canada... | reverse complement strand
TGAAATTGAAGTAGTTCCCGCTGGGGCAGCTAGGGATTATGGTTTGGATCGTTCAATGATTGCTGGCTATGGGCACGATGATAGGTCATGTGCCTACACTTCGTTAGCGGCTTTACTCGATACTGACAAGGTTGACTATACGGCATGTTGTTGCTTGGTTGATAAAGAGGAAATTGGTTCGGTAGGAGCCACTGGGGCTCAATCGCTATTTTTTGAAAATACAGTTGCAAGAGTAGCTGAGATTCTTGGAAAGAAATCTCCTTTGTACTCCGCAAGAAAAATCTTGGAAAATTCATTCATGCTATCTTCTGATGTTTCAGCGGCTGTTGATCCATTGTATCTAAAAGTTTCCGACAAAAAGAATGCAGCATTTTTTGCTAATGGCATAGTTATTAATAAATACACTGGTGCTCGTGGTAAGTCTGGTTCAAATGATGCCAATCCGGAGTACTATGCCTGGGTAAGAAATGTTTTAGATGCGAATAAAGTTAGCTGGCAAAATGCCGAACTTGGCAAAGTTGATCAAGGTGGCGGTGGTACTATCGCGTATATTTTAGGAAATTATAATATGAACGTTATTGATGCTGGTATACCTGTTTTAAATATGCACGCACCGATGGAAATTATTTCTAAGGCCGATTTGTACGAAGCGTATCGCGCATATGTATCTTTCTTAAAAGCATAATTTATTATTATTATGTTATAAGCGAAATGGTGTGTGTAGCATCATTTCGTTTTTTAATTGATAAAAGTGTCAAAATAAATTGTAAAAAAAGTTGCCTGCGACAACAACACAGGCAACTATGATTATCTAAAAATTGAAGTAATTAATACTTAGTCAAAGTCGTGCTCAAATTCATCAGCAGCGGCTAAAGCATAAGTTGAACTATATGCTGCAGAAGGGCCACCACCCATATTTATTGCACATCCAATAACATCTAAAATTTCAGCCTTGGTTGCACCGGCCTTATAAGCATTATAGGTATGGAAGACGATGCAATATACACATCTTATTGAAATACCAATACCTAACTGAATCAACTCTTTTGTTTTAGCATCCAAGGCACCTGGGGCACCATTGACCTGCAACAAATTCATAAAAGCACCAAGATTTTTTTCATAACCAGCCTTAGAGTATGCTCCTAAACCATTGGTAAACTCGGTGAGTAAAGCTCTAGCATCAATTTTTTCTGCCATAATTTTAAATTCCCTCCTTATAGCAAGGGCAATATGTAAGCCCTTATATTTAATATTTTATATCGTTGCAATCAGATTTACAAATAAAAAAAATACGAACACCTATGTGTCAAGATAATTAAAATTATAGTTCAAAATGTTTCTAACCAAATATTTTTATAAATTCTTCGCGCAGAAGAGTCTCATTATAAGCAGTATTTAAGAATTTATTGATAAAACCCGTATAGTCTAAGCGAACTAAGGCATCGGAATATATTTCCATGTGGTCGATCAAATTTTCTTTAGTGGTTATTATCAATGAGAAGTTACCCAATTTCGTCTTGATGTCCAAACGTAAGGATGAATCGGGATTTTGCGTTTCAAGTAATTTCAAGTCATCATATTTTTCAGAGAGATTGCAGTGGAATGAATTGTCGTAGGCTTCTTCATGAATTTCAGGGAATCTTTTCTTTGTTTCGCTGTAAATTTCCTTCATCACTTCGGGAATGCTAATATTGACAATCTCCGAAAGGTTGATGACGCGCTTGCGAACAGAGTTAATACCTTTATTCTTTAACTTTGTAATCGATGGAGTTAAATATTTGCCTAAACGACTCAAATCAGAATTGATAAGTAAGGTTCCGTGAAAGAGAAAACGATCATCTTCACAATAATAAGCGTGACCGGAAAACTTCTTATTATCAATAACCAGGTCATTTCGCTGAGACTGAATGCCATCGATTCCTAGATTGTGAAGGGAAGCGATGATGATATCTAAAAATTCCTCAATGCGATGCTGAGATAAATTGAAAATAAAGGTAAAATTCAAGTTACCTAAATCGTGGAAAACAGCACCACCACCTGTCATTCGTCGAACAATTTTCACACCATCGCGTCGGCAGGAAGGAATATTGCACTCCAAAAAGGAACTTTGATTATTTCCAATGACGATAGTATCTTTGTTTTGCCACAAATAAACAGTCACATCAAAATTTTTATCGTTAAAAAATTTTTCTTCTAACGCAAGATTAATTGATGGATTGTTAGTGGTAGTAGTTACAAATTTATTCATCGACTTCGTGGATTGAACCATGAACGAATCCTGATTCCGTATCGTTAACGACTTCTGCTAGAGTTGGATGAGCAAAAACAGTTTGGGCAACTTGCTTTGCTGAGAGACCATTAGTAATTTGAACAGTCAATGTCGCAATTAGATTGCCAGCATCAGGTCCAATGATGGCTGCTCCTACAATTTTCTTTGACTCATCATCTTCAATCAATTTTACAAAGCCGACAGTTTCACCCATTGACAGAGCCTTACCGTTTGAGGCAAAAGGAACTTTCTTAACCGTATATGATTTTCCTGCCTTCTTGAGCATCTTTTCAGATTGACCAACGGTCGCAATTTCCGGATGAGTAAAGATAACAGATGGAACATTGATATAATCCATTTTTCGTTCATTTCCAAGAATGTTATCGACGGCCACAAACCCTTGGTTTGAAGCAACATGAGCCAATTGCAATTTAGCGGTAACATCACCAATGGCGTAAATGTTCTCAACATTAGTAGCTAAATGATCATCAACTTCGATAGCTCTTCCGCGCGCATTTAATTTGACACCTGCTTTTTCTAAATCGATTCCACTTATATTGGCACGGCGCCCAACAGCGACTAGGACTTTATCAGTCGTAAGGGTTAAAAGCTTTCCATCGTGTTCATAACTTATCAAAGCTTTCCCATCCTTATTCTCAATTTTTTTGACACCGCTACTCAGATAGTAACTTGCTTTGACTTCTTTTTTTACGACATCTACCAAGTCTTGATCAACAACGGCAAGAATCTCAGGAAGAAATTCAACGACATTCACTTTCTTACCCAAAGTTGTAAAGATAGAAGCGAATTCCATACCGATGACACCACCGCCAACGATAGTTATTGAATCGAAATCATCAGTATTTGATAGAACCTTATCAGAATCCATCACAAAGGGTAAATCAATGCCTTCAATGGGTAACTTTGCAATGGAAGAACCAGTAGCAATAATGCACTTATCGAATTTTACGATAGCTTTTTCCACTCCTTCCACCTTAATAGTTTTATTGTCAACAAAGACACCATCTCCTTTTACCAAATCAACATGGTTTTTCTCGAACAGAGTCTCAATACCATTTCGCAGGGCAGAAACGACCTGATCTTTGTGCGCAACCATTCCTTTAAAAGAATATGAAGTATTGTCATTTGCAATGCCGAATTGCTTACTAGTAACACTGTCGCGATAGATATCAGCTGAGTGTATCAATGACTTTGTGGGAATACATCCAACATTTAAACAAGTTCCACCAAGATAGCCTTTCTCAATACATACAACTTTTAAGCCCTGCTTAGCAGCATATATAGCCGCTTGATAGCCACCAGGACCAGCGCCCAATATGGCTAAGTCACAATTGATAGTTCCTCGATCAACTATTTTGGGAGCATCGCTTGGCTTAATCTTGGCAGGAGCCACTTTTGCATATGGGCTACCGCTTTTTAATATGTCGCCTTCCTTAACAAGTAATTTAACAATTTGGCAATCTTCAGTTGACTTTATTGGCGTTGTCAATTTTCCGGCTTCAACGCGCAAAATAACATCGTCTTTGGCAACAGTGTCACCTTCGCCAACACAAAGTTTTGTAACTTTATAATCCATTGAGGAATTGGGCAAATCAGCAATCAATTCCGAATCCATTTTTTCGTCCGTTTTTGGAGCAATATCAAAAAGTACATCTCCAGTATTTACATCTTGTCCTTCTTCAACAAGAATACCAGTTATTTTTCCATTAAAACCGACTTTGCAAGGCTGAACTAACTTCAGTGTTTCAATCTTGCATACAACATCGCCCTCTTTAACATAGTCGCCAACTTTCACATTGATCTTACCAACTTTTCCATTGAATTCCGATTTAATATCCATTTTTCTCTCCCTTTAAATAAATGATAACTAACTCTTTGGTGACACAAATAAATGTTTCAATATACAAAAATATTTTAGGAAAATTTTTCGTGTCCTTAATGAAATTTTACCTACGTTTATTATATAAACTTTGCCCATCATTGTAAAATAAATATTGCTAGATAAAAATCTAATAAAAGGCCTGAGAATTATCTAATTATTGCCACTAGTTACTCCGCCTTGACTTTAACTACATAGCGATTATTTTTATCGCGCGTTTTAGTTGCGATTTAGCCAAAAGAGGCTATGATATATTTAGATGCTAAAATTTAAAAAGGAGGTTTTTTTATGAATATTAGATTAAAAAGTGAGGTCACTCTCAAAGACGGTGTGGTTTGTGAGGCTGTATCGGGTCATCATAAAATCACTTTTGATGAATCGAAGGAAGATGGGGGAACTGATACCTCTCTAAATCCGATGGAAGGTTTACTTGCAAGTTTGGGCGGATGTCAAGCGATTACGGCAAAATACTTGGCGGGAAAAGTTGGTATTGATTTGAAAGGATTCCGCATTGAAGTCGAAGGTGATTTTGATATGTCGGGGTTCAACGGTGATCCAACCGATATTGGATATCATTCTATCCAGTTGACCATGCACATCGATGCCAATAATACTAAAGAAGAAATAGAAAAATTTGCCAAACTTGTGGAATCAAAATGCCCAGTTAGTGAAACAATTAAGCACAAAGTGCATGTTTTGCCGACAAAAGTGGTTTGTGAAGCGTAACTGACGACTTGATATTTATTGTATTTCAGCAAGTGTTGCCCTTGAGTTTTGCTCTCAAGGGCTTTTTAAAAAAAGAAAAGATATAAAATTAGCACTCAACTATTGAAAGTGCTAAGAAAATGAGTACAATAGTTAATAGTGAACACAAGGAGGAAAGTATATGAAAGAAGAAAAAGAGTTCCAAACTGAGTCGAAACAATTACTAAATTTAATGGTTAATTCTATTTATACCGATAAAGAAATATTTTTAAGAGAGATTTTGTCGAATGCATCTGATGCTATTGATAAATACAAGTATCTATCGCTGACCTCGGCTGGCAAATATCCGCAAAAAGACTACCAAATCAATATTGTAGTCAATAAAAAAGAGCGCAGTATTGAGATTATTGATAATGGTATTGGTATGAATAAGAACGATATCATCAATAATTTGGGAACCATTGCTAAATCTGGTTCAAAAGAGTTTTTAGAAAAGGCCAAAGAGGCTAAAGAAAAAGGCGAGAATGTCAATATTATTGGTCAATTTGGTGTTGGTTTTTATTCGGCATTTATGGTTGCGAAAAAGGTTGAAGTAAGAACGAAGAGCGTTGATGATAAAGGATATTTATTTGAGTCGGATGGAATATCTAAATATACAATTACTGACGCTGATAAAGAAGACACGGGTTCATCAATCAAAATATTTTTGAAAGATGATACCAAGGATGAAAAATATTCTGAGTATCTTGAAGATAGCAAAATTGAAGATTTGGTCAAAAAGTATTCTGATTATATTCGTTATCCGATAAAAATGGATGTGACCACATCAAAGCCTAAACTTGATAAAGATGGGAAGGAAATAAAAGATAAATATGAGGATGTTATTGAGAACAAGACATTGAATTCAATGATTCCCTTGTGGAAAAAGCCCAAGTCCAAAGTTACCGAAGAGGATATGGACAAATTTTATACCAGTCGCTTCAATGACTATGAGAAACCTTTAATATCGATTTTTGTTAAGGCGGAGGGGCTTTTGAGTTATAATGCTTTGCTATATATTCCCAGTCACGCTCCCTACAATCTATATTCTGAAAACTACGAGAAGGGAATCGCTTTATATTCCAAGGGGATATTTATCAAAGAGAAATGTCCTGAACTGATACCTGATTATTTGAAGTTTGTCAAAGGTTTAGTTGATTCTGATGATTTTTCGTTGAATATCTCACGTGAATTGCTTCAAAATTCACCAGTGATGAAAAAGATTGCGAGCAATATTGAAAGTAAAATATTGTCGGAACTTTTGAAATTGAAGAAAGATGATTATGAAAAATATTTAAAATTCTTTAAAATATATGGCAATCACATCAAATTCGGTATTTACTCATCATATGGTTCAATGAATGACAAACTCAAAGATTTGCTTGTATATCATTCGCTGAACGAAGATAAACTTATTGATTTAAAATCTTATGAAGATAAGATGGCAAAGGATCAAAAGTATATCTATTTTGCCTCGGGTAAGAGCCTTGAATCCATCAAATTGTTGCCTCAACTAGAGAAATTCAAAAAAAGTGGTAAAGATGTATTGTTGATGGATGAAAATATTGATGAATTTACCATTATGATGCTTAGAGAGTACGATAAGAAAGAATTCAAAAATATTTCTGATGAGTCAAGTGAAGAACTTTCAAAAGAGGAGAAAGATAAAATCGAATCTCTTACTTCGCAAAACAAGAGAATTCTTGACGATATCAAAGACGCCTTGAAAGGCAAGGTTGACGATGTTAGTTTCTCATCAAATTTGGTCGATTCGCCAGTATGCATTATTACTAAAAATGGTTTATCGATGAATATGGAACATGTCATCAATGAAGAACAACCAGGGAATAAGGATGAGAATGAAAAGGTGAAATCGCAAAAAGTGTTGCAGATTAATCCTGATCACGAATTGTTTAAGGCCATAGCGAAAATTGATGATGATTCCGCAATTAAGCAATATGGTTCCTTGCTGTACGACGAAGCCGTTATGCTGGAAGGCTTTGAAGTAAAGGACAAAAAAGCCTTCGTTGAAAACTTGAACTCCTTAATGCTCAAGTCTGTCAATAAAAAGTAATATTATTTTATATCCCTGATGCAATACATTATAGCGTCAGGGATTTTTATGTGCTTCGCTTGAAACGATAATATAGAAAGAGTTTACCAAGATCGAAAATCGCGTCAAAGGCTTCTTTTTTGTCCTCGCGTGTCAGGGATTTTTGCTGAGCGATAGCCCTTTTGAAAAGAGGAAGAATTGTACTTGATAACTGCCGCAAATCCTTTATTCCACACTTATCTAAAAAAGTAAATATAGCCTTGGTATAAGCCATTTTAGTTTGATCATTGCGCTTGGATAGCCAAGCGTCAAAGGCTAAGTCAAAAGCCCGTGAACTTTTAGAAATCTTTGGAAGATAAACGAAATCTCCGCGTTCGTCAAGTTCCCAACGAAATGGCGAGTGCTGCAATATTCCGTTGGCTCCGACCGCGCTAACAACTTTATATTTGGAATAATCAACCATCAAAGTTCCCACAAGAGAATCGTAGGGAACGATTTTATTGTATTTGGTCTCAATGCTCTTAAATCGGTGGGAAGAAAAAATATTGGAACGGTAGCCTGGACCATCAAAATCATATATTCCCCTGATGCGCTCCTGATATTTTGGCAGTGCAAAAGTTCCAGCAAAGGTAGCAAAATTTCCACCTTTAGAATGACCGCAAATATATATATTCGCATCCTCAGGAAGCTGCTCTACGACTTCCTGAAGAAAATTGACACACAACTCGTGCGAGGGAAGCCTATCAAGAAATGATAAATTCAAATCCTCTTGCCAGCCGAGCAAAGACATGTCAGTTCCGCGGAAAACAACAATGTAATTATTGCCAATCTTAAAGACCATTGAAGCGTATTGCATAACATCTTTACTTGATTTTCGATCAGTATAAAATGCCATTTGCAATTGCTGATAATGTGGTGATTTGAATAATTCCTTAAGTAGAATGACATTGTAGTCACGCTCAATCGTGTGCTTAGTAATTTTATCGATAATCTCATCGTCATTCAAAAGATTGAAGTTGATAAATTCTCCTGCTTTATAAATGGATCCAAATTTCTTTAGCTCGCAGTAAGATAGCTCAGCAAATATCAGCATATCAACCGGTGTTAAAATACATTCATTAAAAGAAGGCGATATTTTTTCCTTGATATATTCAATTATTGTTTTCATATTTATATTGTCATATATTTATATATTACTTGTCTACAAATATTTGTATATTTATTTAAAACTTATAAATCTTCTCTTATAATTATAGCATGCAAAGATTGTTTCATGAATTTCCACCTATCTACTCATCTTCATCAAAAGTTTTGATTCTTGGATCATTTCCCTCGGTTAAATCACGTGAGATTTCCTTTTATTATGGTCATAAGATGAATAGATTTTGGAAAGTGCTAGCTGAACTTTTTAAGGAAAAATTGCCTCAAAACAATTCGGAACGACGTCAGATGGTCATCGATCATCACTTGGCGCTTTGGGACGTGATTGAATCGTGTGAAATTGTTGGATCAGCGGATAGCACTATTCGAAATGTCAAAGTAAATAACATCGAACAACTGATTGCAGAAATTCCAGTTAGACTCATTGTATGCAATGGGAATACTGCTTATCGCCTCTTTCAAAAGTATATCAAAGATGTAGATGTTAAGATTTTGAAACTACCATCGACCTCGCCGGCTAATGCTAGTTGGCATTTGAGTGATCTGGTTGAGAAATATAAAATTATTCTATCTTACATTTAACTATTTGAACTTGGTCACCTTATTTTTATTTGAAATGTTATGGTATACTAATTTAGAGATAAAAATAAATATTAGGAATAGTGATAACATATGTTGGAAACCGATTTAAAACAAGAGGCTATTGATGATGAGAAGGAGGTAGTGAGTCTTTCTAAAGCCCGTTTTAGAAACCATTTTAGTATAGGTCATAAACAATATAATAGCATTGTGCGCGAACAGTATACCAAGTTAAAAATAGCTGGCTTACTAATATCTTTACTATCGATAGTCGGCCTTATTATTTTGGCAATATTTCAGCCAGATTACATGATTTATTCCATGGGTTTGGTTTTGCTTCCTACGATTCTCATCGTCTATATCTTTATCACTATATTATTGTTCTTAAAAAAAATTGATAGTAAAATTCGTTCGCGATCGCAGAGAATAAATTATGATATACATTTTTATAAAGATAATTTTGTTGTTGAGTCATATATTTATGAAGATAAATTCAAAACGCAGGTGCGTTCTCTAGAATCGAATGACAGCAAAGTGGGATTATCTGCTGAGAATTTGTCACATAAAAATATCAGTAGAGAAGTTATAAATTATAGTAAGGTTACAAGGTTAGTAGAGGCCAAGTCTTACATCTATATTATCACAAAGGAAAAGATATATTTTTTTAATAAAAAAGCCCGTTTCAAAAAGCATAAAAACGATACTATCGATACTTTTAGGAAATATCTGCAAGAGAAAACGCATCTCTATATATACATTGCATCCTACTGCCCTGGGCGATTATACGAATCGTATTACGAAATTGATTACCAGTTGACGCTGCAAGAAAATACCTCATATTTTTTGATTTTCTTAAGTACCATTGCAACTTTGAGTCCGATAGCTTTTAATTTTTTCCCCGAAGTTAAATATCAATATATGTGGCTTTTTTGGCTCGGAGCAGTTATATGTGTGATTGATCTAATAGCTATTCTTCTGATGAATTATCGCACATCTCACGTTAATTGGCGCATCCATACCACAACTGTTTTATCATTCATCGGTATTGTTATTTCTTTCGCATTTGGAATTCATGGGACAATAATAAAACAAAATGAGGCTGCAACAGCCGATTCAAATCGAATTTTAGAACATTTAAATATTTCGTTGCCTGAACATTCCAAACTTGTTGGAAACACAGAGTTGTCGTGCGAGATTGATACCAAGATATTTTATCGCAAAGAAATTGTTCAGGAATTCACTGATGAAAATGAAATTATTTCGTTTGCCGAGGAAATTAGTCAAAACAATCAGTTGTGGCTAAGTGAATTCAACACCGATAATATGCAAGTGCTTCCTACAAATTTCAATCAGGAATCAAGCGACTATTTTTTTATGTATGATGAAATTTCGCAGCTGGTTAATCCAACTTATCTTCAGGTTAAAAACAACGCTATTATGTGGCTTTTTAGTTATGATATAGATCAAAATTTACTTGTGTCCATAAACTATAATATTGTTGATGAAACAATGTATAGCTAGATATAATTTAAATATTTATTTTCCTTGCTTTTCAAAACTATCAAGTTCATGC
>Ga0172377_10008946_pt1 | contig 10280 bp, 13 predicted proteins | sample Pumphouse3metaG_FD_119749 | JGI IMG/M metagenome (GOLD analysis project Ga0172377, IMG submission 119749) | Leachate microbial communities from a municipal landfill in Southern Ontario, Canada - Pumphouse #3 metaG | ecosystem: Engineered > Solid waste > Landfill > Unclassified | place: Canada... | reverse complement strand
GCGCGCGCTCATCTGGCGCATGTACGAGGTTTATCCGCCTGGCCACACACTGGCCGGAAGAAGGCGATTCAAACGCGTCGGGCTGAGTCTTGCCAAGGGTTTGGCGAAAACAGAGCTTGCCGCGTGGATTGCCGCCTGTGAACTGCATCCGGAAGCGCCGGTCCGATGTGTCGGATTTGACAAAAACGGCAACCCGATTGGCGGCGGCGTGACAGACCCGTATATTCCGCTGGTTGCCTACACCGAAGAACAGTCGGACGAATTGGCATATGGAACCCTGCGTGTCGTTCTGGATGAGGGTCCGCTTCGTGACGACTTCGACATTGGCATAGAGCGCATCATGCGCAGGAACGGCGACGGCAAGGCGGTCAGCCTGTCCGCAGCGCCAAACGCGCGAGATGGTGCCAGAACAACCTTTATCGTCATGGATGAGACGCATTGGTGGACACAGCAACGGCTCAGACAAGCACATACAACATTGTTGGCCAACCTGCCAAAAAGAAAACTGGCCGAACCCTGGGCGCTTGAGGTTACAACGGCACCTGAGCCTGGCGTCGGGTCCATCGCGGAAGATACAATGATGTATGCTCAAGCCATTGCTGACGGGAAAATCAAGGATGCCGGCTTGTTCTACTTTCACCGCCAAGCATCCGACGAGCACGACCTGACAACAGAAAAAGGTGCACGAGCTGCTGTCTTAGAGGCATCCGGCGCAGCTGCGGCATGGCGAGATATTGACGCCATTGTGGAGATGTGGCGCGACCCGACAACGGACCGTTCTTTTTGGGAGCGCGTCTGGTGCAATCGCCTGGTTATGGCTGAGCACAAAGCGTTTGATCCTGTGTCATGGGACACGCTAAAAACCGAAAGCCCTGTGCAAAACGGCGACATGATCACACTTGGCTTTGACGGCGCGCAATTCGACGATTCGACCGGACTGGTGGCAACACATGTTGAGACGGGTTTCCAATGGGTTGTCGGCGTGTGGGAAAAGCCATATGGCATTGACGACTGGCAAGTTCCGGCCGATGAGGTTGATGACGCGGTTGCCGCGACTTTTGACCGATACAAGGTATGGCGCATGTATGCTGACCCGCCGTATTGGCAGTCGTGGCTTGCTAAATGGGCCGGCCGGCACGGCGAGGACAAGGTCATGGAATGGTGGACGAACCGCCGCAAACAAATGTCCTATGCTCTGGAAAATTACAACACGGCCATCACAAGCAGGTCCTTGTCGCACGATGGCGATCCTGACCTGACCCGGCATATTGCCAACGCACACCGGCACGACCTGCCTCAGCGCGACGAAGATGGCAGACCGCTCTGGCTGATCAGGAAAGAGCGCGCCGATTCACCGAAAAAAATTGACCTCGCCATGGCCGCTGTGTTGTCGTGGGAGGCGCGAACGGACGCCATCACGTCAGGTGCCGGACAGAAACAGGAGGCGGGGTTGTTTATGCTATGAAAAAAATAAAAGACTTATTTGACATGCGCGACGCTCATGTATATCTGGGTGTCGTTTTGGTTTGCATCGGACTATGCCTTGCCTATGTACCGGCCGGGCTTGCCGTGACAGGCGCTGTCCTGGTCTGGCTGGGGACAAGGAGGGTTGATTGATGGGCATTATCAGCAAAATGGAAAGCCGGAGCCGAGCGGAAAATCCGTCTTTTAAGCTTACAGCCACCAACCTGTCGGCTATTCTCGGCGACGGCATGTCAACACCTTCCGGTGTAGATGTCAATCCTGACAAAGCGCTGGGCATAACGGCATTTTGGGCAGGCGTCAGAACCATATCACAGACTATTGCCGGCCTGCCGTGCAAAACCTACGAGCGCACCGCAACAGGCAGGAAACTGGCTGTTGATCATCCGATTTACGACCTGCTTCAGACCAGGCCGAATCCGGTCATGACGCCGTTTACGTTCCGCGAAATCAGGACAGCACACTGCCTCACGTGGGGCAACAGCTATGCGGAGATAGAGTATAACAACGCCGGCAAGATTGTCGCGCTTTGGCCGCTTCTTCCAGACCGCACTGGCGTCGAGTATCAAAGCGGCAAAAAAGTCTATTGGACAATCGTTAAAAACGAAAAAATATATCTGGATTCCAGTCGTGTGCTGCATGTGCCGGGCCTGGGATATGACGGCCTGCAGGGATACAACGTGGTTAAAGTACATCGTGACAGCTTAGGACTTACGATTGCCGCCAACGAGTATGGATCTACATTTTTTGGTAATTCCGGGCGTCCGTCAGGCGTCCTGACACACCCTGGTAACCCTGACGAAAAAGACCGTGCACAATTGCGAGAAACATGGAACCAGATGCACTCAGGCCTGACCCGTGCCCAGCGCACAGCTGTTTTATGGGGAGGCATGGACTTCAAACCGATCACCATCCCGCCTGAAGAAGCGCAGTTTTTGCAGACCAGAGACACACAGATCGAGGAAGTCGCCAGAATCCTGATGATCAATCCGATCTTCCTTCAGCATTTTGCCAAGGCAACGACATGGGGCACCGGCGTGGTACAGTTCTTGACTGCTTTTGCCAAGTTTACAATCCTGCCCTGGTTGGAGCGTGAAGAAGATGTATTGAATTATGACCTGTTCTCACCGGAAGAGCGCGGCAAATATTATGTCAAATATTCAATCGAAGAATTACAGCGCGGCGACCCGAAAATGCAGGCCGAGATATTTGAAATTGAACGCAGAAATGGCGTCTTGAGCGCGGATGAATGGCGAGAACTACAGGAACGCAACCCCATCCCTGACGGGTTGGGCAAGGATTATTACATGCCGTGGAACATGGCGCCTGTAGCAACCTTGCAAAAACAGCCGGAACCAGTCAGGAGCGCACAGCCACCAGAACACCGCAACAAGTACCGGCAAGCCGCCGACCTGCGCGTGAAACTGCGTGAGGCACACCTGACGGCCCTTGAGGATGGCGTGCGGCGGTATGTCAAGCGTGACACCGAGGCACTGAAAAAGGCCGTCGCGTCAATTTTGAAAAAACGCGAAGAGCCGGTTATTGCCATGAAACGCTGGGTCGAGGAATTTTATCCGACACAGGAAAAATACATTGCACAGACCATGCGGCCACACATAGGCGCGCTTGCGTCTGTGATCAGCACGACCGCGGCCGAAGAAGTTGACGCTGAAGAGCAGGATATCACCAAGTTTGTCGATGAATACACCGCGAATATGGCGCGCCGTGAAGCTGGAAGCTCGCGCGGGCAAATCCTTGCGCTGCTGAATGAGATACCGGCCGAAGATGTTGCTGAAGCGCTTGACACGCGAGCCGACGAATGGGGAGAAAAGCGCCCGAACAAGGTCGCTGAAGATGAGGCCGTGCGCATTGAGAGTGGTGTTGCCCGTTACGTGTGGGCCGCTGTCGGTGTGTCGTATCTTGTCTGGCGCGCAAACGCAAGCGCGTGTCCGATCTGCAAAGAACTGAACGGCAAGACGGTCGGCACAAAAGAATATTTTCTTGCGCCTGGCGAATCCGTTTCGCCGGCAGGCACAACAGCACTGGTCGCTGAAAGCAATATTGGCGGCCCTCCATTGCACGCCGGCTGCAGATGCAGCATCGTGCCATCCATGTGAGGTTATTATGGAACAGAGAGCATTTTTAACCGAGATAAGGGCCGCTGAAGGCGAAGAGACGCGCGTGTCCGGGCTTGGCATCGTGTATGACCAGTGGACAGAGTTGTGGCCTGGATACATGGAACGTATCAGTAAAGGCGCCGTAAAGAACGCCGAGACCGTTAAGTCATTTTTTAACCATGACCCGGACTATGTCTTGTCAACACTTGACTCCGACCCTGCACTTGTCCTGCGCGAGACTGACAACGGCCTGGAATATGACTCGCCCATCCCGCCCACTACCTACGGCAACGACCTCAAGATTAACCTGCAGCGCAAGAACGTGCGCGGGTCCAGCTTTGCATTTGATGTCGCACATGACGCATGGAGCCAGGACGATAAAGGCATCATGTACCGCGATATAACCGACCTGACGCTGTACGAGGTCGGGCCTGTGACCAATCCTGCTTATATCCAGACAACCGCCAGCGTGCGGTCGAAAGAATTGGTTAAGGAACAGCGGAAGAAGCTGTCACAAGTGCCACTGGAACTTCGAAAAAAACAGCAATTACAAGTCGAGAAAGACCGCTCATAGGGCGGTTTTTACTGCTCATCGGGCAGACATAACAAAGGCATTTTTTTAAAATGAAAGGGGTAACAACATGACCATCAAAGAATTGCGCGAAAAGCGCGCGAATCTGATCAATCAGGCCGGTGAGCTGCTCAAAAAAGCAGAAGGTGAGAGCCGCAACCTGTCTGCTGAAGAAAACACCCAATGGGAAAAGCTGCACGCTGATGCTGACGGCTTGAAAACCCAGTACGAGCGCATGGAGCGCCAGGCTGACATGGAATCTGAACTGCGCCAGTCTGCAGGCCGTGCAACAGAGCCGCAAGCCGATACGCCGGAACACAGTGCCGACCAGTATCGCGAGGTGTTCGGCAAATGGATGAGCCGTGGTATGAACGGCCTGTCCAGTGACCAGCGCAGCGTCCTTGCTGCCAATCGCGGGCAGATCGAAGAGCGCGCCGCCATGACCGTTCCGGACGCATCCGGCGGATACTTGGTTGCTGACGAGCTTGTGAAGAAAATCGAGTCCGCCATGCTGCCTTATGCTGGCATCCGCAACACCCGCGCGACCATCATCCGCACCAATGGCGGCAATGACCTGATTATGCCGACCTGTAACGACACCAGTAATTCAGGCGCTATTCTGGCCGAGGCTAACGATGCTGCTGAAGTTGATTTTGTGTTTGGCAGCAAGACCTTACATGCTTACACCTACACATCAAAAGTCATCCGGGCCAGCATTGAGTTCCTACGCGATTCATCTGTCGCCAATATTGAGGACTGGATTGCCGGAAAACTGGGTGAGCGCATCGGCCGTGCTACCGGCGCACATTTCATCACCGGCGACGCGAACAGCAAGCCTGAAGGGTTGGCTCATGCCTCAACACTTGGCGTGACCGCTGCAGACGATGTGGACATCACCTATACCGAGCTGGTTGACCTTGAGCACTCAGTCAATCCTGCCTACCGCATGGTCGGTGAGTGGCTGCTTGCCGATGGCGCGCTGAAAGGCATTAAGAAGCTGAAAGATGGCGAAGGCCGTCCGCTGTGGGTGCCAGGCGTTGCTGTGCGCGAGCCAGACACCATTTTAGGCCATCGCTTCGCTGTGGACATGAACATCCCGACGCCCGCAACGACTGCCATTCCTGTGTACTTCGGAGACTTCTCCAAGTTCCATATCCGCGACGTTGGCGGCATGACGCTTCTGCGCCTGACCGAACGCTACGCCGAATATCTGCAGGTCGGTTTCCTGATGTTCTCGCGCCATGACAGTCTGCTGCTTGACGCCGGCACACACCCGATCAAGCATATCGCGATGGCGTAATGATAATCCGTAAGCCCGGAGTCTTTTATGGCTCCGGGCTTGAGTCGGCCATGATCAGGCCGCAGGAAAACGCCATGAAATTAGCGCCAATCGAGCGCGTGAAGGGAGATATACATGGGAAACCTTTTGACAGATGTCGAAATTCGCCGCGTGTCCAATGCGGTTGCCGCAGCAAGCACAGGCACGACCAAGGCGACCATAGTTGATATGGACGGCTTTGATGAGGTGACTTTTGTCCTGCTTTTAGGCACGGTCACCAATACCGCTAAAGTAACATTCCAGATTGCACAGGACGACGCCAACAGCACTGCCGGCATGGCTGTGTCCACGGCGACCAGCGGCGAGATTGTATCCGATGGTACAACTATTGCGCTGAGCAACAAAGCAATCGCTATTACTATCAACAAACCGCAGGAGCGCTATATTGAGGCGCAGGTTGTCAAATCCACGGCGAATGTTGTTATTGACGGCATTATCGCAATATTATCCAAAGCCCGCACCAGGCCGACCGTGAACGGTGCGACTGTTTACAAGAGCGCGTTTTTTGCATCGCCCGGAGCCGCTTAATTGACGCCATCCAAAGTGCAGCGCACTAGAGGTTAATGCCTCGCAGCAAAGGAGATAAAAAATGAGTTATGAGCCTAAAACCTACCGTAAAAACGGCGGAGATGATTTTGTTGTTGCGTCCGGCGGTTCAATTGATATTGAGTCCGGCGGCGTGCTTAAGCTGGGCGGCGTTGATAAGACAACCGCCCTGAAAAACCTGCTGGGAATTGCACCGCTGACAATTGATGGCTCTGCCGGTAAAAAGGCGTGCCAAGTCAATGGACTGACCCTTGTCACAGGCGGTTCGGGCATTGCCGACCTGACGCTGGCCGCACCCACGCCAGGCGCTGTGGCCATTATCCGCATCGCGTCGCTGACACCAGGCACTGTAGTTGTGACGGCCGCTGATGGCGTTACGCTTGACGGTACAAACAACACCGCCACATTCAATGCGGCAGATGAAGCGCTGGTACTGGTTTACGCATCAGCTACGGCCTGGGCGGTTGCGCTCAACATCAACGGCGTCGCACTGTCTGACGTTTGATGACATAGGGCGGTCAGCGGTGGCCGCCCTATTTGAAAGGGTGATTTTATGTCATACGTCAAAAGATACCACAAGACAGTAACGACAGCGGCAGATGGTTCAGCGACTGTTTACACCGGCGAGATCACCGGCAAGATTGTCAGCATCACATACACCAAAACCGATTATGATGCAGGCGTTGATTTTGCCGTTACCGGCGAGGATTCCGGCATTGATATCTGGTCACAAAACGATGTTAATTCGACCGTGACTGTTGCGCCGAAAATGCCGACACACACACAGGCCGGCGTTGCCAATGACACCGCGGGCGACGTTCTGCTGTCCGATATATATATCGCGCAGGAGCGCATTGAGATCAAGATAACCGGCGGCGGATCCGCTAATGTTGGCGATTTTGACATTATTGTTGCTGGTCCGTCAGGCTAAGGAGGCACGCTATGATATCAGACGCATATGCGACGGTTGAGCAGTATCGTGCCTTGACTGGCAAGACCGATACGGCGGCTGATTCGCTAATTATTACCGACCTGCTTGCCATATCGCGCTACCTTGACGGCAAGCTGGGCCGGTATTTTAACAAGGACCTGTCCGACACAACGCGCTTGTATATGCCTGACAGCGCCATCACGACGCTATATATCGAGGATGTTGTTGCCATTACCGAGGTAGCGCTGGAATCTGGCGACAGCTTTGATGCGCTGACCGACTATACGCTACTGCCGCTTAATGCCGACAAACAGCCGGAGCCGCGTCCTTTTAGCGCAATCAAACTGCGCAGCAGTGTTTTTCCGGCAGACACGCAGGTGCGGGTTACCGGCATACATGGCTGGCCCGCGGTGCCTGATGCGGTTCAGCGCGCAACAATCCATCTGGCGGCCATCCTGCGCATTGAGTCACCCAGAGCGACACGCAGGATATCAGAACTTGGCGACTCGATTGAGACGTCCGACGACGCCATGAGCATTATCCGGCAATTGACAGACCGCTACAGGCGAGTGAGTTACGTATGATTGGCGTAAATATCGACAAGCAGGCCATTGCGAACATATTGAAACGCATCAATCCAGAATATGCCGAAGAAGCCATGCAGGCGACGATTAAGTCAATGGCTACATATGGATACGGCCTGGCGAAACAATATTTGAAACCAGAAATTGCATCCCGAAGCACTGACTATGCGCCCAAGTCCATGCGCTATGAAGTGAAGCCGCTTGAAGCCAGAGTATATTCGGTTATGCCAGAGAATCGTGCAAGATCAATCGAAGAGGGCAGATCGTTTGGCGAGTATGTACCAATCAAGGCTATTTATCGCTGGTTTGATGGCACGCTTTATGTGCGCAACACAGATATCCACAGACTCAAAGGTGAAGAGCGCGCCACATTATACCGAATACAAGGGAACATTAGGCGGTCCGGTGCGCGCGGTAAGCATTTTATATCAAAAACATGGGACAAGCTTATCAGCGACATCGTGCCAAATCGACTTGAGCACATTGCGAAACAGATGGAAAAGAGGTGGCGCGGATGAACTTCATAAATTTTTGGACAGCGCTCGAGACATTGGAAAAGTCAATCGCCGTCACCTCGCCATCGTCCGCAAAGGTCAAGGCTGCATATTGGGGCGGGCCGTCGCAATCATATAGTGTGCCTGACCTGCCCTGTGTGATCAATACGTTGTCCGAGCCGGAGCGGGTGCTTGGGTTCGGCTCGCGTGACCAGGGTATGCGCGTGACGGTGCAGATGCTTGTCGCGGATGCTACCAAAGACGATCCAGAGGCGTCCATGCTGGCGACCGCGATGTGGTTTGCGACTGTGGATAAGTTTGACGCAGACCAGACTATTGGCGGCACTGTGGCGCTGTCATCGCTCAAAGGTCAGGACCCGACCGTCCCGGTCATCTTGCAATGGGCTGGTCAGGCTTATATCGGCTTCAGCGCCGTCCTCGATGTGAAGGACGTCGAGGATTTTACGTTTGGGTAAAGGAGTGAGGGCATGAGATACAGTTCGAAAGACACCGTCCTGTTGATTGACGGATACAACGTTCTTGGCGCGATGACCGATTTGACACATGCCGCCGAGGCGCTGACAGAAGAGACAACCGGTCTTGGCGACAGTTGGGAAGAGCATGAGTATGTCGGTTTGCAACGCGCGGAAATTAGCCAGAGCGGCTTTTATGATGACGCATCGCTGTCAGTCAATGAGGCGTTCAGCAGCAAAGAAGGAAACAAGCGCGTTGTCTGTTTTGGTATTGAGGGCAACACCGCAGGCAAGGCTTTTGTCGGACTGTCCGGTGCACTTGAAACACGGCTTGACCGCATCGCAAGTGCTAAGGAACTGCACAAGGTCAATGTCACGTATGTTGTCAGCGGCAAGTCCGAAGATGGCAAGCTGCTGTTGGCACTGTCAGACCAGGATGCTGACGGCGACACCGAATCAGCGCCGATTGACAATGACGCGGCCTCTATCAATGGCGCAGACCTGTACCTGCAGGTCACGGCGCTTGATCTTGATGGCGCGGACAATCTGACCGTTAAAGTCAGGTCATCAACCGATGGCGTAACATGGTCCGATCTTGATACGTTCACAGCGGTCACGACCGCACCTGCGGCTGAAATGAAAATCAAAACAGGAACCATCCCGCAATATTTAGCGGTTGCGTGGGAATTTACCGGCACAAGCACAGACCCGTCAGCGACCTTCTTGGTCGGCGTGGTCAGGCTTTGAAAGGAGTAGAACATGGCAAAGTATAGCTCAAAAGACCTTGATCTGACCGTTGCAACGACATCCATGAAAGCCCACATCATTGACGATGTGACATTGGGCATCGAGGTCGCTACTGAAGAGGCGACAGCGTTTGGCGACGAATGGGAACAGCACGTTTCGACTGGCGTCAAACGCGGCGATCCCATCACTGTTGGCGGTTTTTATGACGACACGGCATCGACCGGACCTGATGCCAAGCTGAACACGCTCGGCACGACCGTCGCCATCGTTATCACATGGGGCGGCACAAAGACGAGCACATTTAACGCGATTGTGCGGCGCTATGAGCGGCTTGCCAAGGTTGGCGAGATGACCCGCTATGTTTCAACGCTGCAGCCCACAGGCGAAATCCAGGAGGCTTAATCAATGATTGTAAAGAGCATCACCAAACAGGTTGATATCCCGCATGAGCCTGGCGAGTGGATGTTGTTTCGCAAGCTGTCATGGCGGCAGCTGGATGAGGCGTCGGACTTAGCTTCTGACGCCTCTTTCGCGCGCATCAAACGCATGGGTGCAGAAATGATCAAGGCGCTGCGTTCATCGGCAATACCGCCGCCTGACAATGTTGAGAGTTATGACCGCGCGTATGTTTTGAACGCGGGCATTGTTAAGTGGTCATATGAGGACGATGTTAACAAGGAAAATATTGACGGCCTTGATGAAACGACGGCTGCCTGGGCGTATGCGGAAATCTTGAAACTCAATGAGGATAAAGACGCAAAAAACGCCTGATCGCCCTTCATAAGTTCTTGGAGGGCGACAATGAGCATGTGCCTTTTGAATGGATGGTGTCACGCGTGTGCGAAGAATTTGGCTGCCTGCCATCTGCGGCTGTCCGTGAGATTAAGGACGACCCAAACGGCACAGCAATGGAAATTATGCGATTGAGGCACTACGCGCGCACCAAGGAACTGCTGGACAACGCCAAGACCTCTGCCGATATTCCGAAAGGCGTTG
>Ga0172377_10008942_pt1 | contig 10281 bp, 3 predicted proteins | sample Pumphouse3metaG_FD_119749 | JGI IMG/M metagenome (GOLD analysis project Ga0172377, IMG submission 119749) | Leachate microbial communities from a municipal landfill in Southern Ontario, Canada - Pumphouse #3 metaG | ecosystem: Engineered > Solid waste > Landfill > Unclassified | place: Canada... | reverse complement strand
TAAAAACATACACTATTTTTGATGAATTTTGCAATTTTGTGTCTATTTTAGTTGTTAAACAAAAGTGAATATGTTAAACTTTTTTAAATGGCAATATTCTTTTGCAATTTGGCACGGGAAAACAAGGTCAAAGGAGTACATATGCAAAATCAATCTTCACACAGAATTTGGTTGCTATCTTGTCTACCATTAATGGTGGTGGCTTTTCTTATTATAAGTTTTGTGGGGTTCAGTTCTAAAACAGATTGCACAACATCAGCGGTAACTACAAATCCTATAAATGTGTCTTTGGTTACAGTCAACGACATTTCTACTAGTGATACATATGACCAATATACCAACAGCCCTACCATTGTTAGTAGTATTGATAAAACTATCACATATGATGGCACAAATATACCATTTGTGTTATTAGAAAATAGTTACTCAGAGTTAACAGGGACTTATACCATAAATACAACAACTAATGGAGTTTTTACTTCGGTTATATATGATGGAGAAACATACACAGCAGACCCTACAACAGGGAAAATTTTTATAAATTCAAACTATTACTTTTATGATAGTGCAAAAGATAAAATTTTAGCATATGAAGAACAGCATCAAGCAGTACATTTAACTTTTGGAGACCTATCAACCTACTACAATGACATAAGCGTAACAATAAAACTCAATGGGCAAGAAATTGTAAAAAATAACAATATTTCTAACGGAAGTTATCAATACTATCAACAATTCTTTCACGGATTATCCGCATCTCTTGTTGATAGTGCAAACTTTAATGCTAGTTTTGATACCATACTAAACACCACGCAAACCGCTTTGGAAACAGTTGAAGGACTTTACACAATAACAGTTACGTATCGAGAATCAAGTTCAACAATAAAAACTGCTGATTTTAGTTTTTATCTTATAACGTCGGATACATATGCAAATGAAGAAGAAAGTGTAAATTTTAGTTATACACAAAAAACATTTTCTGCAAGTAGTACAGACACATATGCAGTAACACATTACTTTAATCAAACAAATACAAATACTACATTAAGTAATGGAACAGATGTAGATACTACCACACTATCTTCACTAGAATTTCCAACAATATCTTTTAACCCTGAAAAATATAAAGTTTCTTATAGTAGAGTATTGTACAGTTACAACGAAACAGGTGTCTTCTCTTTTGCAACCACAAACGACACTACGGGAACTTTGACACTTACTAAAACTCGAAACGGCTCAGTAATTTCAACTCAAAATAAAACTATAACTCGTGCAAGTTCTTCCGATCCTTTTATAGCAGAATGGACTTTTGAGGACTTAGGGGACTATCAGTTTTCTAAACAATGCCTAATAAAAACAGGCACAAATGTTTATGTGGCAGCGACAGCAGGAAGTATTGTTTTGAGTGATGAAAATTTATTAAAACAAGAAGCCTTATACATAAATGGTTTTCAAGCAATGTATGCTGAGGGTGGAAATGGAAGTGATTACCTTAGAGATAGTGATTATAACAGTGATTTCACCTATTTAAACAACACTGCTCTTAATTCTTCTATTATAACAAAGCCAACTTCAACCAGTGATGTAAGCATAACAGGGAATGATTTAAGTGTAACTAATGGTGGTTCTACTAAAACTTTATCAGTAGACAACACTATTTCCACTACAAACCAAGCACCTGTTTGGTTAAAGTATAATGCTACATTAAATACAACAGCAAGTACCAGTTGGTATATATTTGTTAGTAAATCAGGTAGCATAACGACAACTACCATTGGTGACTACAAATACTCTACACAGTTTAGTCAGGCGGGAACATATTATATTTACTTGTCTTATCAAAATGAGTCTAATACAAACAATATAACTTATACTGAACAACTAATAGCCTTTAAAATAACAAACACTCCCCCTACTGTAACAATGCAAACAACTTCCGCAACAACGGGTAGCAGTTTAGTTGATACTAATAATACGGTAATTGATGATGAGGACTCTACCACTATTGGAGTCGGAGGTTATACCAACAAAAATGTTTATATAAATTGGACACAAGCAGGTCCTTTTGATGCAAATATCTCAGCAGTATACACGCAAATAGATTATAACAACAGTAATACCATAGTTAAAACCAACACTAGTTTGAATGGGCTCGTTACATACACCGATGATGGAATGTTATACGCAAATAATAATGCCACCGTATTCAGTCAAAATGGTCAATATACAATAAAAGTTTATTATACAAACTCTACAACTTCTTCGATTGTTTGTACTTTTACTATTGATAATAGCGATATAAGTGGAATTATGGCACTATCAGTAAATAATGGGTCTAAACAATTATCTGATTTAACTAATTTTTCAAACAATATCATATCTGAATTAACAACTGATGGCTATAATTTGGTCACTAATGATTCTTTTGTTTGGACTTGGAACACAAAAACTAGCGGCGCAAGTATAACAGCAAAATGGTGTTACTCATCACTGACAAATGTGTCCGATTATGATTTACCAGAACTTATAGCCAACTCCAACAATCAACAATGGATATTAGCGAACGGAGAATTTGGACTATTGACAACAACTTCAAATTATTTATACACACAGATAAATTCTACCAACTATAAAACAACTACATTCTCAACCTCACAGATTTCATCAACTGCGAGAATGTGTGTTTTATTGCTTTCTGATGAAGCGGGAAACACTGCAACTTTTGTTACTATAAGAGATGATATATCCCCTGAGTTTATACAACAAGAAGCAGGTTCATCACAAGCGGTTGACTCGACTATTATATCAAAAACAACTCAATTAACTTGGGGCTCACACAAGGCTTTGTCTGTGCAAACCGATGAAGCAAATACTGATGTTGCAGATTTAGTTGATGAGGCTAATTCAGACCAAACTTGGACATTCAACAATAGTAATTATTCTGTAACTAGCACATTACTAACTGCATTAAATACTTACTTCAAAAACAGCACATCAAGTGGTTTATATTACACTGAACAAATAGACAACGCAACAATAAATTTTGAAGGAACAAATTACATTATATCACCTACGCTATCCAACAATACTTGGACTAATACTTCTATATGGGTAGTAATAAAGAAAACAGATAGTATTTATTACACCTACCTATCCTCTAATTACAACAATAGTAATCAAACTAGCACACCATACAATGATATGTCTGAAACAGTGCTATCTGATGGCGAAACAATGACACCAAGTGTTTTGACAATAAATGTATATGATAAATTGGGCAATCAGAAACAACGAACCAAACAAATAAGTTTGGATAAATCACAAGGCAGTATGTTTAGTCATTCAGGTACAGTTTCAAATAATGGAATATCAAATACCACAGACACTTCCACTTCATCAGATTTAGATGATACCACAAAGACAAATCGAAAGCAGTTATTTAACAATAACTCAACTAACCGAAATTATGTAACATTTAGTTTTTTACAGCAGAATTCGGGTATATTTAGAGTAAAGGCTATATCATTACAATTCTATGCACTCTCTTATGATACTAGTGCCACAAATTATCCATATAGTGATACCGCTATAACAACAGTGCTTTATCAACAAAATGCAGTAGTGGACACTAATGTTTGGAATAGTTTTATAATTGAAGGAACAGATGGCACTTATTATCATTCTTACGCTTTAAAGAAAACTGGAACAGGACTGAGTCAAGTAGGAATGTATGTAGTTACTAGAACATATGTAGATGAGTTTGATGACGTTACTGACTCAGACTTACGAGAAGGTGATGTTAATAATTTACAATACACTTTCTTTGTAGACCGTACAAGCGTTATTTCAACTGATAAGAGTGGCAATTATGTTACAGGTTCTGATGTTGCAATTAACTTTGGGCTATCTGATTATGGAACTCTATACAGCAACGAAAGTATAACCACTTTTAATGACTTTGCACAACAAGCAATTGTTTCTAATGAATTTACAAATAATTTCAATATAAACAACTCGGGGATATCCACCCCTACTTCGTTAGTTGTTTCATCAAATATACTTCCAAGTCAGATTGCATTAGATCTTATAGATAATGTTGCTTATAAATATAAAGGTTTAGGTAGTGAAAACACCACAGTGTACAATACCACTAATAAAAATATGAATTTAATGGTAATAGTGCAAAGATTTAGTGCAACAAGTTTTGTAAGTCAAAAACTATACACTTCTGCTGTAACAACAGCGGATACAACAAATAACATCTACCCTATCTCTGAACTAACTTCACAAAGTTTTAATTCAATCGGTTCATATAGAGTAATGCTTATGGATACTAGCAACTTAACAGGTGCATTATCTGGAACTTGGTCAGATTTGGAACTATGGCAACATTCAAGATTTATACCTAATTATACTATCTTCTCTTTCCAAATCAAAAACGCATCACCTAGTGTAACAGCAGTCATTCACAGTTCTAGTGTATCAAACCCTTACAGTACATTAGGTACAAGTTCTAGCATATTAAGTTCACAAGACCAAGCATACTACTTAACAGGAAATGATAATGTTATTCTAACTTTTACAGACACAGCAGATGAATATTTAGCAAAAATAGCATACAATGATATTACTTTAACTCAAACATTATATTACTTAAATTCATCAGCAGTATCAGTAAAAGGCAGTTCAGCATCTATACTGATATCAAACGCACGTACTTGGGATTCAACTAATATAACTGGAATGAGTGATATATTCTCAGAAACAGAAATAGCAAGAATACAAGGCACTTATTCAGGTGATTTAATAACCTCTCTTGCACTAAGCACAAAGACACAAGACAATGGAATATTGTACTATAAAGAACTGATAAGCGGTACAACTGACAGATACACCTACTACATTTTGCTTCCATCTGTACCCGAAGTATCTGGCTATCAAGCAGACTGTTTATACTCTTTAAGTTACCATTACTTAGGAAATAGAGAAACCTATAAAATAACAGTAAACAATACAGACGGAACTACTACATCATCATACTCCGCTTATGAAAATACAACTAAAACATATGTAGACCACACCTCACCATACAAAAACTTGGTTGCTTTGGTAAATGCTGATACTTACTTAACAACCGCTCAAAAGAATGACATATTAGCAAATATCAACAACCCAGATTATGAGTTTTTACAAGACTATGCCTTTGCGGTTGGACCAAATTTTGTTTTAACTAGCAATGGTGATGCTGAAAATGGTGATACGTTCTACTATAAGGAGTATACAAACGGAAAATATACTGGAACAACCTATCAGACAGCAGTGCCCGGAAGTTCAGCATATGATAACAACACCAGCCCTAACAAGTTTAGTGAAAGTTCTTATGATAGTTTGAAATATGGAGCCAACGGAAACTTTCCTACTAATAGTGGTTATTATGACATTATTGAAGTAGATAAAGCAGGGAACTACCGAGTTTATAGTGTATATCTTAATAATTCCTCAGTAGAACTATACGCAACAGGAACAGATGCAACAACCTCAGATAATAGTCTAAATTACTTTACATTAACTTCTAGTTTTAACAGTAGCAATGAGGCTACTTATACTGTATCAGAAAATGTAAATAACAGTGATGAATGGGCAATATTATATAGTGATACGGGTATTTCCAGCACAACAAGTGCCGTTATTAGTGCTTACTCGTTTAATATTAGTCGTCTAGTAATAGAAGATGCTTGGTATACTATAAAATATAGACTGCAAAACGGTAACTCAAATACCACTTGGAACACTATAACTATAACCCCTGACTCAGATGAATCCTCTATTATAGACACGTTAAATGAATACATAGCGACTAACATTGCCTCAGGGAAATTGAGTGCAGGTTGTAAAATGGAATTTGTTATAAATAACAGAGCAGGAAATGATATAAGATTCTACTTACACACCCCAGCAGTATCATTATCTTTACAAGATTTAACACCAACAATGATAGGTACATCATCATTTACAATAGTTATGCCAACAGACACCTATTCAACTCAATATAGCAACTTTACAGTAAAAATCAATGGTACTACACCAGTTACAAAAGATGCTCAGAACAAAAATATTAGTGATGCCAATACTAATCGTACTGTTGCTCAAAGTTTTGTATTTACTCTTGGAACATCTACTAAATATTCGTTCTCATTTACAGATAACTTTGGAAAAGAATACTTATTTGTATACCCTACTACCGCAAATCTAGTTAATGAGATTGTTTATTCTGATGGTTCAACTCCAAACCTGTACAATGGAGTTATGTACACACCAAATGATACAAAATTCAAATACACATCTTCTTCAATAGAAAAAATAAGTGTTACAATAACAAATCAAACTAATGGTGCTACTTTGGTATCTTTTAGCAATTTACTATATTCTAATAGTGCAGAAACGAGTGCCTCACCAAAAGACTTGCTAACTGCTGCTGAAATGTATGCAACTTATTTCTCATTAAGTAAAGTAGGAACGACGGTAACTTTAACATTTAAGGCCATATTTAATACCAATTACTTATATGAAATAAACTTTGTAGATATAGATAACAATCAAACAACTCACACTTTTGGAATATATTCATATGCACCAACGGTATCCTTAACAGATACATCAGCCGTGAATATATGGAGTTCTACGACCTCTGAGAAAGTAACTTCTAAGACAGTAGTAGCACGTTGGGCAACTAGCACTACTAACCTATTCAATCCAAGAGTACAAGTTATATACAACTCAACAACCACAGTTATAACTTCACCTTATACAATGAGCAACGAGGGTTCTTACACATTACAAGTAGTTAATGATTTAGGAATTATAAATTCTCAAACAGTAGAATTCACAATTAAACCTGCTACTATTTCTGTATATGGGGTTTACTTCAACGAAACTTTATTGACCGCACACACTGAAACATATTCATACGCTGTTAATGAAACAACAACATTAAACATCAAACAGTACTTCTTCTTATCAAACTCAGTCAGTGCTTGGGACAATATAACAATACTTCCAAACGAAGATAAGTCCTTGTCTGTCGAACAAATAGGAACAGATGGCAATACTAGGCTTTATAGAGTTTATGGAAATGTATATTCAGTTTACTTTGCAGTAACACAAATTTATAGTTCCAACAATGATTTAACTACATTTGGTATTTACACTTATACTGATACATCTGCTACTACATCTTCTTCTGTAATCAGTTCAGGTGAATACTCTTTAAGATTATCCCCTGATGCTGCTGGAAACGCAACTTATGCGCAAATTCGCTGGACAACTAGTTACACCGATAGTAGTAATCTTAAAAGTTATGCAAACTTTGTTTATCTATATGTAGTGTACAACGATACTATTTCAATGGGAGAATTTACAAGTGGAACTTTGAATTTAACAAAATCAGGAAAATACACTATACAGGTTCATGATATTGTAGGACAAACACACCGTTTTGGCTCTACTGTATCTACAACAACATTCACTCTAACGATATTAAATGATATAATCTACTATGTAAACAATGAGAGCCCTATTGAAAATGCTACTTATAACGATAATGTTGTACTTTCTTTGGTAGATACCACGAACTACAACTGGTCAACAACAGGTAGTATAACAGTATTAAAGAACAACGTAGCCTACACAGGATACGCAAAATCTGGAACAACTTGGACATTTACAGATACAGGACATTATAAAGTTGTATTATCAACAACCACTGCAACATCAAACCCAACTACAATTACAGGGATATTGAACTTTACTATAATTGATAAAAATGAAAGTAGATTGGTATTTGATTTTGCTAAGATTTCGGGTTATACAGTAGAAAGTGTAAAACAAATTGAGTACGATGACTACACAGGATCAACAGTCTATAATGACATAACCGATGATTTAAAGACATTAAATAATGTAACTATTTTACAAAACTTCACCCTTTCCACTGATACAGTTGGCTCAGGTAGATATTTAGTTACAATCAACACAAAAGTACAAGAACTAGTACCAGGGCAAACCTATTCATTTATTGTATGGATAAACGATGAAACGCCTACTATATATTCTTCTAGGGATTTTGGCACTTCATCAACAGGTGCTGTAACTATTACATATAACCCAAGTTTAATATATCAACAAATTGGTAACTCATACATTGCATTAAACGGAACAGTAATGGCTACTATTGATTCTTCCGTAGCAGATGTAACTACTCCAAGTGCATTTACATTTAGCGATTCAGGAACTTACTTAGTGCAAGTATATTCTGAGAGCGGAACATTATTATCTAGTCAACGAATTACTATAACCGTTCCACTAAACACAGCAGCAATAATATTGATTATCATAGGCTGCTTAGTAATACTTGGTGTTGTAATAACATTCTTAGTGTTAAGAACTCGTATGAAAGTTAAGTAATAATGTTATTTAATAAAATAAGTACATATGTACAATCACACAATTTTAAGACAACAATAATAAAAAATAAAAACCACAATATGTGGTTTTTATTTTCTATTAATATTTTATAGTAATTCAAAATATTTAATTTGATATTATCTTTTACTGAACTGAACGGCCTTTCTTGCCTTATGAAGACCATATTTCTTACGCTCTTTCATACGAGAGTCACGAGTTAACAATCCTGCTGTTTTTAATACGCCTTTGTTCTCTTCACTTAACTTAACCAAAGCACGAGTAATTCCATGACGAATAGCACCTGCTTGACCTGATAATCCACCACCATCAACAGTTACTAAAACATCATACTTATTCAAACTATTTGTTAAAACTAAAGGTTGACGAACAATTTGCTTCAAAGTGTCTAATCCAAAATAATCTTGGATATCTCTCTTGTTAATTGTAACTTTACCATGACCAGGAATCACACGAACACGTGCCATTGAACTTTTACGACGACCAGTTGCGGGTGTTTGAACCACATCAGTCTTTATCTTCTTTGCTGCCATATTATCTGCCTCCCTTTATCTTTAATTCTTTTGGATTTTGTGCTTGATTCTCATGTTCAGCACCTTTATATGTTCTTAACTTTTTGAGCATATTCTTGCCTAAACTATTCTTTGGCAACATTCCTTTAACCGCTCTTTCCACAGCAAAATCACTTTTTTCTTTCATCAATTTGCTGTATTGAATTTCTCTATCTCCACCTGGATATAGAGTGTGATATTTATATACCTTTTGGTTTAACTTGTTACCTGTTAAAATAACTTTATCACAATTTAAAACAATAACATGATCCCCCATGTCAACGTGTGGTGTGTAAGTAGGCTTATTTTTTCCTCTCAATACTGCTGCCACTTGACTAGCAAGGCGACCTAGTGGAATATTTGTTCCATCAACAATCCACCAGTTACTTGTAACATCTGCTTCCTTTGGCATAAATGTTTTCATAATTTCCTCCGAAAATAAAAATAAATCGCCTAATTTACTTTTTAATGAGGGGCTAGTTCACAAAAGGTTTTATAGACTTTGATAAGTTTACTATAAAAAGTAAGTATTGTCAAGACTTAACAAGCAAAAATCGTGGATTTTTGGAAGTCTTTCAGACTTCGTGCCTTTGGCACTCCTTGTTAAGTCTTGGCTACTTCGTTCGTCGGTCACTCGTGTGCTAGCACCCGCTCTCCCTACTCTCTTGTAGTCAACACCCATATTATAAATTTTCCCCTCCGTACTGCTACACAAAAAAAGAGTAAAGCACTTCGATTTTTGAATACATAAAAAATATCAACACAAAAAAAGAACTAGTGCCTACAAAAATACACTTCTATATTTAAAGCACAAAAAAATTAGCAATAAATGTTATCTTTTTATATTACTCTCATAAAAAATAAATCTAGCCTTTTAATATTTTCGCTACATAAAAAATAAAATAAATTGAATTTCTCTTATCTTCTTCACTAGTATCCAACCAAGTGAAATCTACTTCAACCTAAACCATAAACTAATCAAAAGAACAAAATAAAATCATGGATTTTTGGAAGTCTTCCAGACTTCGTGCCTTTGGCACCACTTGTTAAGTCTTGACCTACTTCGTTCGTCGGTCACTCGTGTGCTAGCACCCGCTCTCCCTACTCTCTTGTAGTCAATACCCATATTATAAGTTTTCTCCTCTGTATTGCTACACAAAAAAAGTGAAACACTTCGAGTTTTTAAATACAAAAAAAATAACAATAAACATTATCTTTTTATGTTACTAAATAGATCTAATCTTTTAAT
>Ga0172377_10008941_pt1 | contig 10281 bp, 9 predicted proteins | sample Pumphouse3metaG_FD_119749 | JGI IMG/M metagenome (GOLD analysis project Ga0172377, IMG submission 119749) | Leachate microbial communities from a municipal landfill in Southern Ontario, Canada - Pumphouse #3 metaG | ecosystem: Engineered > Solid waste > Landfill > Unclassified | place: Canada... | reverse complement strand
CGCGGCTTTAGCTATACTGAAGTGAGTGAGATTGTTGGTGGCAACAAAAACCGCGTCAATATTCTTGTCGGACAAAACCGCATCAGCATCTTTATACCATTTGAGCCCTAATTTTTCGGCAGCACTTTTGCGTTTCTGGTTAATATCAGTTGCCCCTACCAGCTTGGCATTGAATAAGGTACCGACACGCTCGGCATCACAGCCAAAACCTTCTTTGGCGATACGATTTTCCGCGATCCCGCCAAATCCAATCAATGCATATTTAATATTTTCCATAATATCATTCTCCCTTTGGAATAAGGAAGGCATTCCCCGCACAAATACAGGGAATGCCTTCTGGTTAATTCATTAGTAATTAACAGGTTATTTTTTCTTCATATAGAAGTCAGCAACCTTGTTGAAGGCATCGATACAGGCCTGCATGTGTGCTTCATTGTAAACCGGATGGGTGAAGAAGCACATCGTGCGGTCAGTCATCCAGTGAGCAGTTTTGCAATCGAACTGTGTATAATCGATATTCCGTGCTTTCGGATCGAAGAACGGGTATTTAGCTACGCCGAAACCATTACGTTCGACATAAGCTTTTTCCTTGTACATTTCCGGCCAGAGCACGCTGTATACCGGAACGCCTTCTGCGGCAATCGCTTTGATGAATGTCTTGATGTCGCAAGTCATTTTGTCCAAATCAAGAACAAACGGTGCCCACCAATAGGAGTTCTGACGATCCTTGGTATCTACCGGAGCATGAAGAACCAGCGGATGTTTGCCAAGCGCTTTCAACAGCATTTTGCCGTTGCGAATACGGTTTTTCAAATTCCACTTGTCGAAACGTTCAAGCTCGCAAAGTCCGATCTGTGACTGCATTTCAGTCATCCGGAAGTTAAATCCGACACGCTTGTGGATATAAAGCAGTTTGCCTTCCATTTCAAGCAGATTGAGACGTTCTTTTACGTCGTATCCATGATCACGGAAAGAACGGCATTCCCAAGCCAGATCGTCATTATCAGTTACGACCATTCCGCCTTCACCGCCAGTGGTGAAATGTTTGCTCTGGCAGAAACTGAAACAGCCGGCATGACCGATGGTTCCAGCTTTTTTGCCTTTGTAAATACCGCCAAAACATTGCGCGCAGTCTTCAACAACTTTCAGGTTATGTTTTTTGGCAATCGCCATGATCGGATCCATGTCCGCAACCATTCCATAAAGATGAACCACGATAATTGCTTTTGTATGCTCGGTAATCTTGTCTTCAATATCTTTCGGATCAATCAGGTGATCTTTAGCGACATCAGCAAAAACCGGAAGTGCTCCAGCCTGAAGTATCGCGAATGATGATGCGATAAATGAATAAGAAGGACAAATAACTTCGTCGCCAGGACCGATACCCAATGAAGCAAGCGCCACATGCAAAGCCGCCGTTCCGTTGGTTACACTCATGGCATTTTTGACTCCAAGCCATTTTGCCCAGGCATCTTCAAATTTTTTACCGACCGGGCCAGTCCAATAATTGACCAAACCTGAACGCAACGGTTCCATAGCCTTTTGGATTGTAGACTCTTCGAATGAAGGCCACATCGGAAATGGCTCATTCCAGACCTTGGCTCCGCCTTCCAATGCGATGGCGCCTTTCTTTGCCGCTGCTTTTGCCGGAGCTGCGACTTTACCGGTTGCTTTCTTTACTGCCATTTTTCTCTCCTTTGAAAGATGTTGGTATTATGGGCGTTAAATTATAATAGAATCTTTCCACTATGCTTTTAATATAGAAACATAATTAAAAAAGTCCAGCATAAAAACCAAAAAAAATGTTTTTAAATAATTAACCATACAAAAATCGGATCTACCTTTGAATCACGCCAGCGTTTCTTCTTCCTGACAACAGAAAAAAAATGTTGGGGTCTTTAAACTTCACGCGCGCATAATGAGCGCGCGAAGTTTAAAATCTGAATTAAATTCAGCTGATCTTTTGTTCCCCTGCATTCTGACCATTGATTACGCTTCCGTCGTCAGCATCATCGCGCTTGACTTCTTTGAGGTTTTTGAACAGACGGAAGACATCAATAATACCGCCAACTAGGAACCAAACCGTCGTTATGAATGCCAGTACCAGTGTAACATAAACTTTAAAGTGCCAAAAGGTCAGCCACGCACTATTACTGACTTCGCCAGATAAGTGTTTCAACGTGAAATAAATAAAGCAGGCCATCCAGAATAAAGTCCACGCTATTGTCACATAATAAAGTGTTTTATCCCGGCGAGTGAATTCACGGGTAATACCCAAACGGCGGGAAAGCCAACTGACCTCGGTGCGTTTGATATGTTCGTTTGCGACATCGTATTGGCCGCGATGCAGCATTTTCATCAGGTTAAAATCGGGCTTTTTAAAGACATGATGCTCAATTAATGAAATTGTAACATAAAATATCGAACACGATGCCATCCCGATGAAATATATCCACTGACCGTTGATAGGAAATGATTCCATGTTATTGGCGACCCATTGCCATCCAAAATTGTTTTTTAACCACAATGATAGACCGCTTCCGTCTTTGAAACACCAGGTTTGTTGCAGAATTATACCGACCGATGCGATCATTGCGCCTGCCAAAAGAGTCACCCACGCGGCAATTGTGCCGCCTCTCTTCCAGTAAAGCCCTCCGATAATTACCGCCCCCGCGCCACTGTAAACTGCTCCGGTAATCGCAAAAAACAGAAAAACATATTCAGTTTGTCGAAATAAATAACTGAACACCCATGCGAAAACTCCGACGAAAACAATGGACAAACGTAAAGCAATAATATGTTGCTTCGGCGTAAACTTTTTTTGCCTGAACGGCATTACGACGTCCTGTATAAAAATCGAACCCCACGAATGCAGATAAGTATCGTCGGTACTGAGCATTGCTGAAAACATTACGGCAGCAAACATTCCCATAATTCCTGTCGGCATAATCACTGATAAGGCAGTCGGTACCAGACCTTGTTTTTGAAGTTGCGGATCACTGATTCCTGCAACTGCTGTTTTAATCTGCTCGGCCAGTGAAGAGAAATCAGGATGTTTCATTATTGCAATTACTGCAAGCGGAAACATCATGATCATCAACCCTTGCGCCAGTCCCCGCCAGGTGCCAAGAATACCGGCCATTTTTCCCTCATGTGGCGTTTTGGCGGAAGCCGCATAACCCATTCCACCCTGCCAGCCGCCCCTGCCGTAAACTGCGGCAAAAATACCGATCAAAAAATACCAGATATTGAAATCTTTGATTTTTGAACTGTCAAATGGATTGATCAGGGATTCGCCGGGCGCTGCGGTCAACAGCGCACTCTCAATATGTTCCCATGTGATAAACCTGAATATGAAAATAATAAAAATTATAAATGCAATATTGCAGAATGTTCCCTGCATGAAGTCGGTAATCATAATCGCGATCTGTCCCCCTGAAATCGCGAACATCACACCTATTCCAATGGCAAAAGTCAACAATACCGGATAAGTCTCCCATTGAATACCCATAAAATTGAAATATTCAGGGAGCCGACAGAAAAACATAAAAAAGCGAACAGATACTGCCGGAAAAATACCGTAGTTAATTACACCGGAAGTCCAGGCCACGATGCCGGCACAAATACGAAATCTTCTGGAATATCGCAATTCAAAAAATTGTGAAATGGTGAACGCCCTGGTTTCGCGGAGCCGATAGGTAATCCAGGCCACCAAAGCCAGAATCAACCCCAGCGGCGCCGTCAACATGCCCCACCATATTGATGCAAATCCAGCTTCATAAAAAAGTTCAAAATTTGCCACTGAATTTACTACCGCAAAGCCGGCAATGCCGGTTGAAATACAGAGAACGTAACGCCCGGCACATCGATTAGCCGCCAAAAAATCAGCCGTATTCTTAACATATTTCTGGCAATATATTAAAGCGCCAACCAATAGCAAAAACACCCCGCCAACAATCAACCAGTCAACAACGGCCATCTGAGTCCTCTCATGCTTTTAGCAAAACGTAATTATGCCATTCAATTCCCAAATTTTACAGGCAGTAACCGTTTCTCGCTGTATAAATTATTTTATAAATATGTGATCATTTCATTTAAGATAATGAAACTTCATGCAATGACAAGTTCAATTTTACTTGAATCAACAATAAATATAATTTCTAAACACCAACCGGCTTAATGGACTGCGTTAATGTTTATATCTTGAGCACAACTGCGGCATTTACGGCGGACCCAAAGCAAAAATACGGAGATAGTTCAAGAACCAAACCAATCATAAAAGTTTTAACACATTCTGAAAATTTATTTTTTTCATGACAATCAGACTGTAAAAAACATTTTGCCATGTTATATTAGCGGACATTTTTAGTGCTTTTAATTAGGCTTTATTCACAATCACAACTATTAATCAAGGGAGTCTATGACTGTGAGTTACACTGTTATTGTGTTCGTAAAACAAGTTCCGGATACCCAGAACATCACCGGAGAGGCAATGACCCCGGAAGGGACTGTCAATCGTGGCGCATTGCCGGCAATCTTTAATCCGGAAGATCTGAACGCGTTGGAATTGGCGTTGCAACTAAAGGATCGTTACAATGCAAAAGTTGTTGTCGGCACCATGGGACCGCCGAATGCGGCTGAGGTATTACGCAATGCTCTTTTCCGCGGCGCAGACGAAGCTTTTTTGCTGACTGACCGGGCTTTTGCAGGTGCAGATACGCTGGCGACCAGTTACGCGTTAAGCTGCGCGGCCAAGAAGTACGGAAAATTCGACTTGATACTTTGCGGACGGCAAGCCATTGACGGCGACACCGCTCAAGTAGGACCCCAGCTTGCTGAAAAATTAAATATACCCCAGATTTGTTACATTGAAGATGTAATTAAGTTGGAAAAAGGTAAAATCACCGCCAAACGCGCGATTGAAGGCGGCTACGAAGTGCTTGAAGCTCCGACACCCAGCCTGTTGACGGTTATTGATTCCAACATCCCTCGTCCGCAGAACGCCATGCGTATCATGAAGTTCAAGAAAGCCAAAACCAAATCCGAACTGATCAAAGCCAATTCCACTTATACCGACGCCAATGAACGGGCTGCGGAAGAAAAGCGACTGGAAGACAAAGATCTGTTGATTTATGAATGGTCGGCCGAAGATGTCGGCGCTGATAAAGAACGTATCGGCTTCGCCGGCTCGCCGACTAAAGTCAAAGAGATAATGAGCGTAGTACTGACCGCTACTGATACCAAAAAAGTTGAAGCAAGCGAAAAAGGAATTTCGTCTCTCATTCAAGAACTCATTAATGATCACACTTTAGGATAAGAAATATGGCTAATATTGGAAATGTCTGGGTTTTTATTGAACAGGAAGGCGGCACTATTGCAGAAGTGAGCCTTGAACTGTTGTGCAAAGGACGCGAACTTGCCGCCCGCCTCGGAGTAAAAACCGAAGCGCTGTTAATCGGCGACAAGCTTGGTAAATGTGTTGATAAACTTTATGAATATGGCGCTGACACAGTGTTTTTAGCGGAAGATCCGCGTCTTGAGCCGTTCACGGTACAACCGTTTGCCAAAGTTATCATGGATTTGATTCGCGAATACAATCCCAATATCCTGCTTTTCGGCGCAACGATGAAAGGACGTGAGCTTGCTCCTCGTGTTGCTTCCGAAAAATTAGCTGGATTAACTGCTGATTGCACTAGTTTGCGGATTGATGATTTCGAAGACCGTGTCAGCAAAAAATCATATACTGACAAACTGATGCAGATACGCCCTGCCTTCGGTGGCAATATTATCGCGACTATCGTCAACACTTGGGACGATCCGCAGATGGTTACTGTTCGCGAAGGCGTTATGAAAATGGATGAACCGACTCCTGGTCGAAAAGGCGAATTGGTCAAAGTTAAACCGGCACTTACTGACGCGGAAACCGTGATCAAGGTAATCGAACGTGTCCGAGAAGACAAAGATGTCAACCTCAAAGGCGCACAAATTATTGTCGCCGGCGGTTATGGAGTTGGCAACAAGGAAAATTTCGCATTGATAAAACAACTTGCGGAAGTACTAGGCGGTGAAGTTGGAGCATCTCGCGCTGCTGTAGATGCCGGATGGATCAACCATGATCATCAAGTCGGACAGACTGGAGTTACCGTTCGTCCGAAACTGTATATTGCCTGCGGAATCAGCGGTTCAATTCAACATCGTGCCGGCATGACAGGAAGCAAAAAGATTATCGCAATTAATACGGATCCGGATGCACCGATTTTTGCAGTTTCGCACTACAGCATAGTCGGCGACCTTAATACGGTCATACCGCAGATGATAAAAGCATTCAAGGCCAAAGCCTGATAAAGGGGATAACGCAATATGGAAAATTATTTTCTCGACAATAAAGACCTTCAGTTCACTCTTGATAATTTAGATCTTGAAGAAGCGGTAAAACTGCGTGAACACAATTTTGGATTCTCAAAAAAATACGACCATGCTCCTGTCGATTTCAAAGATGCTCGGGACAGTTATCGCAAAGTAGTTTCGGTAATCGGAGAAATCTGCGGCGAAAATATCGAATCACGCTCGCGTGAAGTTGATATGTGCGGACCTCATTTTGAAAACAACACTGTAACTTACCATCCATTGACTCAGCAGAACCTCGCTGATCTGACTAAAGCCGGCGTTATGGGCGTGATGCTGCCGTACCAATACGGCGGTCTCAATTATCCAGTATCAATTTATACTATTATGACTGAAATGGTTTCCCGGGCGGATGCTTCTTTGCAGAATCTTTTCGGCCTCCAGAATATCGCTGAAACTATCGCCGAATTCGGCACGGATGAACAAAAAAATGCTTATCTGCCTGGCTTCGCCAGCGGCGAATTCGATGGTTCCATGGACCTGACAGAACCGGATTCAGGTTCAGACCTTCAGTCAGTACGTCTGCGGGCACACCAGGATCCCAAAACCGGACAATGGTACCTTAATGGCATGAAGCGTTTCATCACCAACGGCTGTTCAAAAATTCATTTAGTGCTGGCGCGCTCCGAAGAGGGAACCTCTGACGGACGCGGGCTTTCTATGTTTATCTGCGAAGCCTGTCCGCAATTGGTGGTACGCCGCATTGAAGATAAAATGGGAATCCATGGTGTTGCCACTTGCGAACTGCAATACAACAATGTTCCGGCACAACTGTGCGGACAGCGCCGCCGCGGTCTGACCCGCTACGTTATGTCGCTGATGAACGGCGCCCGTATTGCGATCAGCGCACAGGCTTTGGGCATTGCCGAAGCTGCTTTCCGTTTGGCTCGCAAGTATGCCTCTGAACGTGAACAGTTCAAAAAGACCATTGATAACTTCCCGCCGGTTTATGAAATGCTTGCCAGCATGAAAACACGAGTAACAGCTGCCCGGGCATTACTTTATGAGGCAACTCGTGCAGTCGACCTGCGTGCTGTTTATACCCATCTCTGCGATACCCTGCCTGCGGATCAACTCACCCAGGACATTCGCAACAAGCAGAAATATTATAACAAGCTGGCCGCGTTGCTTACTCCGATGAGTAAAGCGCTTTCGACTGAAATCGCTAATTCTGTCGCCTATGACGGAATTCAGATTCATGGCGGAACCGGCTATATGAAAGACTTCAATGCTGAACGCTATGCCAGAGATGCCCGCATTACCAATATTTATGAAGGCACCACCCAGTTGCAGATTGTCGCAGCGATCGGCGGAGTGATTCAGCGTGATGCAGAACCGCGTCTCAAAGAATTGATGTCGCTCAATTTCAGCGGTAAACTGTTGCGCCTGAAAGATAAAGTTGCAACCATGCTGGAAAAACACCTTAAAGCAATCGCTTATGATACGGAAAAGAAAGATAGCGCCTATCATGACCTGATTGCTCGTCATCTGGTAGAAAATGAAACTTTCATTTATGTCGGTTTGCTGATGTTGCGTGATGCCTTGCTTGACGATAGCCGCGAAGCTATTGCCGAGCGTTATATTCTGGACGCAGAACCTGAATTTCAGAAAAATTATCTGAAGATCACCTGCGGTGACTTGACATTGATTGACAACCATCGCGATGTTATTGATTATTAAATTCTTAAACATAAATAATCGGCACGCGGATTTTTATCCGACGTGCCGATTGATAATTAACCAAGGAGCCACTAATGAACAATGCTTATCTGGAACGTGCTAAATCAGCTATTGACGATCCGAAAATTCTGTCACTGGTTGCCGCCAAACGAGCCAAACAGCTTGCGCTGGGCATGCGCCCGATGGTAAAATGCAAGTCGGAAAATTGGCTTGATATTGCTTTGCTGGAAATTGCGGAAGGTAAACTATCATACGAATTTTCTGACACTCCGGAAGAAGATATCTTTGCTGATGTAACTTCCGATCCTGTATCTAACCAGCAAGCAACCGCAAAAAAAGATGATCTTCTGGCAGATGACAGTGACGACAAATTGTTTGATCCAATAGAAGACACATCTCGTCTTGCTGATATTTTTGCGGATGAAGATAATTCAGACAAATAAAATTGCGAGGTAATTTCGACATGCCAGCACAAATTAAAAATCAAAACTTACCAGAAATAGCACTTATTATGGGAAGCAAAAATGATCTTCCATTGCTTGAAGGTGCCATCAACATTTTTGATAAATTTGACATCAAATACATGGTCAGAGTAATGTCTGCCCATCGTACACCTGGCATTGCAGCCGAATTCGCCAGCAACGCGGAAGCCAATGGGATAAAAGTTTTAATTTGTGCTGCCGGGATGGCGGCACATCTTGCCGGCGCCATGGCTGCCAACAGTACGCTGCCGGTTATCGGAATACCGATTCCATCAGAACCGTTCAATGCGCTGGATTCATTACTGGCAACCGTCCAGATGCCGCCTGGGATCCCGGTTGCAACAGTAACTGCCGGTAAAGCTGGAGCCATTAATTCTGCTCTTTTTGCTATTTCCATTTTGGCGCTGAATAATCATAAACTCGCCGAAAAACTGAAACAATATCGAGCAGAACAAACTGAAAAAGCAATTCAGGCTGATCAAGAAGTAATTGAAAAGTTTAATAAATAATGGCACCTGTCCGGTGCCATTATTTTATTATCCATAAACGCGTTAACAACATTTACATTCCAATTTATCACGGGTTTAGGATGTAATTATTCCGACATCAATTGCGAAATAAAAATTCAATCATTGACCTGTATAGGCTGCAAAACCATTGATCTCAAATGATATTGATTGAATATTTTTGCTGAATATTCCCACCGGTTCAAGTATGCGCAAATTTTGCCATGACGGATTGATGCCGTCCAGCGGCAACACCACTTTTTGCCAGCGGTTGAACGATACTGAAGTTGAATATAATTTCCCGCCAAGAGCAAAGCGCAAGGATGTCCATGACATATTCTCATTTTTTTTCAAACTGGAAACTCTGGGAAAAACATCGAAGGTCAAATAGCGCGGAGAACCCGGAACATTTCCAAGTGGGAGATAGACACTGTCAAAGCGATGCAAACTTGTTGCCTGAGTTCTGAATGAAACACAAACACTTTCTTTCTCCGTCGGCGAAAACTTTCCAATACCATCGTTAACTACAGTTGACGGAATTTTGGAGAAACTGGCATTTTGTCCAAACACTGTTGCAAAACCGTTGACCTGCCTGACTAGAAGTTTTTTTAAATTTTCAGCTTCTTTCGGCAAGTAATGTTTTATTGCATTGTGATCGAATTCAGGTTGTTTCTGCGGAATTGCAGTACCGGAAGAATACGGATTATGAAGTCCTTTGGCTCCTTTACGAGTCAGCCGAATAACCGTCAATTCAGGAAACACCGAGGAATATCGAAAAATATTGTTGGTGACACTTATCTCCTTCTTTTCCCGTTCCAAATTGGAAGCGAGCCCGGCAAATGGGGAATTTTCGGGCAGGAATCCGCGTTCGATAATCATTTCCGTTTCGCCGCTCCACGGGATGATCGCAATCAGCTCGGATTCTTCTGGAATAGGGAAACGTTTGGCGACAACGATGGTTGCCACGCCGGGTGCATTATAAGCGGCAGCGCAGTTGCAGAATATGGCTGGTTTTTCGCCGTATTTCGGAAGAATCTGCGCCGGAAGTTTATGTGGATTACCTTCAAATAATTTTGCGGTTTGCCTTAGCCCATCTTTCGCACTCAAAAAAAATGGAAATTTTCTTTTGAGTTCAAAACTTCAATGTCACTATTTTTCCTAAATTGTAACTCGTTGATTATCAAGGGTTGAATTTTTTCTATTGTCTT
>Ga0172377_10008938_pt1 | contig 10281 bp, 11 predicted proteins | sample Pumphouse3metaG_FD_119749 | JGI IMG/M metagenome (GOLD analysis project Ga0172377, IMG submission 119749) | Leachate microbial communities from a municipal landfill in Southern Ontario, Canada - Pumphouse #3 metaG | ecosystem: Engineered > Solid waste > Landfill > Unclassified | place: Canada... | reverse complement strand
TCAGAAAAAATGAGGAATATTGTTCATAACGCTGAAAAATCATAAAAAAATGGATGTTTTTCCCAAAGTAAACTTAAAAATCACTAATTTTCAAACCAAATTTTTTACTTGCGGATTTAAGGGGTTATATAAATTACCGACTTTAACCGATCGTTAAAATCAAGAATAAATTTTCCTGTATTAACATCGATCTTTGCTTCAAACCTAAAACGCCAGTTTAGAGAATCAATCTTTTTATTAATGACAGAATTGTTCATGCATAACGTCCCACCTAAAAAAGTTGCCCCGGGAATCAACTTCCAGCTATCAAGTTCTTTTTGCTGTTCTGTCTCTTCTCCTTCTTTATAACCATAGGCCTTCCATGAATTCAGAGGTATAGTTCGCCGTATACTGGTTGAAGGCTGTGGCTTTAACTGATCAATAACTTTTTTAACTTCCTTTTTATCAACGACTTTCTTATCAAAATCCGTGTCTCCAAAAAAACGGGAAGCATAGTTTGCATAATCATTCAGAAAATGAATACGCTGGTTGGTATTCATCCATTCTGTTTCTCCTTTAAAATCCGTCTCTCCGTTAGCATTTGGATCATCTGTGAAATATCTGATTTCGAAGGTTTTCGATAGGTTTTGAGCTTCTATGCTTATTCCTGTAAATATTAAAAATAGCAAAAACAAAATATCTTTCATAAGGAAACAATTACTTGATTATCTTTATATTAAAACTACTAATAAAATTAGTACAATAAAAAATATACTAAAACCTGCATTACATAATTAAAACTTTTATTTTATCGTCAATTTCTGGTATTACAAATGCTTATGTTTTTTGAGCATTGTTTATTGTCCTCATCTCAACTATTTACCAATTTTTCATAATGAATGTTATAATCCTACACGCCAGGCGTCTACTGGCCTTAGCATTGGTTGTTTTTTATTTCGATGCGTCATCCCTGGTCGTTGGTGAGATGCCAGTGAAAACGGTTAAGTTTTACATAAATTATAAAATCGAGCACTTTTTATTTTGAAAGAAGTTTCTTTGCGTTTTCAAGATCTTCAGGTGTATCTATCCCTATACTTTCAAAGTTTGTTTGTGCTGTTTTTATACGAAATCCGTTTTCCAGCCAGCGGAGTTGTTCCAGAGATTCTGCTTTTTCCAAAGAAGAAGGTGATAATTTTGTCAGTTTCGGAAGAATGTCAGAACGATAGGCATACATGCCAAGATGACAATAAAAAGTATGATTATCAATCCAGGTTTCTTTTTCTTCTCCACGGACGAAGGGAATGGCGGCACGGCTGAAAAATAATGCATTTTCTTTTTTGTCGATTACTACTTTCGGTCTGTTGGGATTGAATAGGTCTTCTTTCCCCGCTTTTTTAATAAGTGTAGCTATTTCTGTTTTAGGATCTGAAAAACAACTTTTTAATGACTCAATCTGTTCGGAACATATGAATGGTTCGTCTCCCTGAATATTAATTACAACATCGAATGAATATTCTTTAGAAATTTTTGATGCAGCTTCCGCGCATCTGTCAGTTCCGCTGCGGTGATTTTTATTTGTTAGTATATATCGTCCTCCGAAATTTTTTACAGCATAGGAAATTCGTTCATCATCAGTTGCTACCCATACATTTTCTGCTGATAATTTTGCATTTTCGTAAACGTGCTGAATGATAGATTTATCTCCAAGCAGAGCCAACGGTTTGCCTGGAAATCTGGTGGATTGATAACGTGCCGGAATAATAATGATAAAACGCATATATTTATTTTTTAAGGAGAAATTCTTTATTACAAATATCGGAATATGATTTTATTTTAGACAAAATAATACCTAAATTTCGCAAGGAAGTTTCGTAATGAGCATTCAAATAACAATAAATCAGGAAGTAACCTGATTGAATCATAGCAAAAGCTATGGTGATTGAAGATTACTTAGTATAACGACTGATTTGAAGTTAGTTGGATGCGTAATAGATAATTCCTTACGGATTTTAGGTAATAAACAATAAAAATATTTTTTTTATTATTTTGTTCCTGTGAATATGAATAAAGAGTTTTTAGAATCGTTTTTTGCCTTTAAGATTTTTCTTAAAGCCGGATTATGATTAAAATTGTAATCTTGTCGGTTCAATTAGAGAATATAAAGTATGGATATCCAACAAATAAAGCAGCGTTTCGGAATTATCGGCAATTCAGAAGTCCTTAACAGGGCAATAGAAGTGGCAGTTCAGGTTGCTCCTACCGATCTTTCCGTTTTGATTACAGGAGAAAGTGGATCGGGAAAAGAAGTTTTCCCACAAATTATTCATCATTTTTCAGCCCGTAAGCATGGTAAATACATTGCTGTAAACTGTGGAGCCATACCTGAGGGAACGATAGATTCTGAATTGTTTGGTCACGAGAAGGGTTCTTTTACAGGTGCACTGGCTGACAGAAAGGGATATTTTGAAGAAGCTGACGGGGGAACAATTTTCCTCGACGAAATTGGCGAACTTCCTCTCTCCACTCAGGTTCGTTTATTACGTGTCCTTGAAGCCGGTGAATTTTTGAAAGTAGGATCATCTAAGGTTCTTAAAACGGATGTCAGAGTGGTGGCTGCAACCAATCTTGATATTTCTAGAGCTATAGAAAATGGAGATTTTCGTGAAGATTTATATTATCGTCTGAATACTGTCCCTATTTTTATTCTACCGCTAAGAAGAAAAAAAGAAGATATTTATTTATTGTTTAGGAAATTTTCGTCAGATTTTGCAGAACGTTACAGAATGCCGCCTATACGTCTTAATGAAGAGGCTCAGAAAATTCTGGAGGATTACAGGTGGCCAGGGAATGTACGGCAGCTAAAAAATATTACTGAGCAGATTTCAGTTATTGAACAGGAAAGAATAATAACAGGAGAGGTGATGAATCGTTACTTACCTTCAGATGATAGTACCCACTTACCTGCGTTATATAAAACAAAGGATGAGAAGAGTTTTTCTAATGAGAGGGAAATTTTATATCAGGTTCTTTTTGATATGAAAAAAGATATTACCGATTTAAAAAAATTGGTGTTTGATCTTATGAAAAACGGGAATCATCCTTCAGATGGAAAACTGGATACCCAGATTATTAATACATTGTATCACAAAAAAGATACTGCTTCGGTTACTCCTGAAACATTACGCCGTGTTAATCAGGAATCTTTTACGCCAGAAAAACAGACTAATATTGAAGATACGGAAGAATATATAGAAGAATCGCTTTCTCTCCAAGAGAAAGAAGTCGAACTTATAAGGAAGGCTTTGGGAAGACATAGAGGAAAAAGAAAATATGCAGCAGCAGAATTGGGAATTTCAGAAAGGACTCTTTATAGAAAAATTAAAGAATATGGCATCAATTAAGAAGGTTTTTATATATTTAACAATATTATTAGTGTTACCTTTATCTTTTCAGGAATGTAAGGTATCATATTCTTTTACAGGAACATCTCTGAGTCCAAATGTGAAAAGTTTTTCGGTAGATTATTTTTCGAATCATGCAGGACTGGTTAATGCAACTCTGAGTCAGACTTTTACAGAGGCTCTTAAAGATAAAATGGAAAAACAGACTTCTCTGAACATGGAATCTAAACGGGGTGATCTTGAATTTTCCGGTCAGATTTCAGGTTATAGTACGAAACCTATTAATATTAAAGAAGGGGATCAGGCATCTCAGACACGACTTACAATTACTGTTAAAGTAAAATATGTGAATAATCTGGATCATGGAGAAGACTGGGATAAGAGTTTTTCTGCATATTCAGATTATGATAGTGCGAAAATGTTAACAGATGTGGAAGATGGGTTGACTGAGGAAATAACAGAAGAGTTGGTCGAGGATATTTTTAATGCTTCAATTGCAAACTGGTGATGAATATATCTGATTTATATTTATGGATGAAAAATCCAAAGGAACTAAAGGGGGAAAGCCTTGTTTTTTTAAAATCCTTTGTTTGTAAATATCCTGTTTTTCAGGCAGGATGGTTTTTATTGCTTAAGAATCTTAAAATTTTAAATGATAATGATTTTGATAAATTTCTGGAGAAGGGCTCTTTTTATATTACAGATCGCAGGAAACTTTACTTGTATTTGAAAGATAAGGGGGTAAATTTGTCTGCTGGTTTGGATGCTCTGGCAGGAGGATATTCTATGAGTCCGTATTATTTAGAAGGAGAAGAAAAAAACGATATTTCTTCGGAAAATATGACACAATTTATTAAAGAAAAAAATAAGAGTCGGGAATTTTTAGAAAAAGAGTCAGAAAACACTGAAAACACTGGGGATATAGATGATTTTGTAACGGAGACACTTGCTAAAATATACGTTAAACAGGGACTTTTTAATGAGGCAATTGACGTGTATTGTAAATTAAGTTTGAAAATGCCGGAAAAAAATACTTATTTTGCAGAGCAAATAGAAAAAATAAAGAAATTAACGAATTAATACTAATAATAAATGTATACATTAATAACTGTTTTAATAATTGTAGTTTGCGTCCTTTTAGTTCTTATTGTATTAGTACAAAATTCTAAGGGCGGAGGTTTAGCCAGTAACTTTCAATCTTCAACTCAATTGATGGGAGTTCGTAAGACAAATGATTTTTTGGAAAAATTTACATGGGTTTTGGCGGTAGCATTGCTTGTTTTGTGTATCATGGGTAGTGCGTTTCTTCCACGGGAAGCAATCAGTGAAAAACAGTCTGCTATGAAAGATCAGATTGAAAATTCTGTAGATCCTAATTCTGTACCTAATTTTCCTACTACTGCACCTGCTGCAAAGAGTACTCCATCTGAGACAGCTACTCCTGCAGGTTCGGAAAAATAATTTTATTTTTTCGAAGGAATTATTTTCTTAATATGAATATTGAAGAAAATAGATTAACTTAAAAAGTGAATACCTTATTATAGATATTCACTTTTTAAGTTAATCTGCTTAAATTAATCTGCACAGACATAGTTATAATGTTATCAGAAGATTTTTATCATCAGATAATAATTTTATTATAAATTTTTTGTGTTTATTGTCTTTATGTCATATTGTCATAATTGTCTAAAAACACGTAATGTTTAAATTATTAGGTTGTTATTATATGTATCTTAGAAGTAATAATAATTGTTATCATGCTTTTTTGTCCTTATAAGTGGTAAAAAAGGGTGTTTTTATATTTGGCATACATTTCGATAGACTGTTTATATTGATTTAAAATTTTAAAAAGGTTTAACTAAAAAATAAATTAAAAGATGACAAAATTAAAAGGTAAAATTCTTGCAGGTAAAATTCTTGTTTTACCACAGGAAGCAGAAACAAAAACAGCAAGTGGAATCATTATCCCTGATTCAGCTAAAGAAAAACCACATGAAGGTAAAGTTGTTTTAGTTGGTGCATCAAAGAAGGATGAACCTATGGAACTAAAAGAAGGAGATCATGTTTTTTATGGTAAATACTCAGGAACAGAATTAAGTATTGACGGTACTGATTATATACTTATGGGTCAGTCTGATGTTTTGTATATTTCTTAATAAAAAAGGGTAAACTTTTAAAAAATTAAATAAAATGGCAAAAGAAATTAAATTTAATATAGAATCGAGAGATCTATTAAAACAAGGTGTTGATAAATTGGCAGATGCTGTAAAAGTAACTCTTGGCCCAAAAGGTCGTAATGTAGTTATTGAAAAGAAATTTGGTGCTCCACAGATAACAAAGGATGGAGTTACAGTGGCCAAAGAAATTGAATTATCTGATTCATTTGAGAATATTGGTGCTCAGATGGTAAAGGAAGTTGCCAGCAAAACAGGCGACAATGCTGGAGACGGAACAACAACTGCTACAGTATTGGCACAGTCTATTATTAATGTAGGAATTAAGAATGTCACTGCGGGAGCTAATCCTATGGATCTTAAGAGAGGTATTGATAAAGCTGTTGCAAAAGTAGTAGAATGTATCAAATCACAATCAGTAGTAGTTGGTGATGATTTTGATAAAATAAAACAAATTGCAACTATATCTGCCAATGGTGATGAGACAATAGGTAAACTTATTGCCGAAGCAATGGAGAAAGTAAAGAAAGAAGGAGTTATTACTGTAGAGGAAGCTAAGGGAATGGATACTTATGTTAAAATTGTAGAAGGAATGCAATTTGACAGAGGTTATATTTCTCCATATTTTGTTACTGATGGAGAGAAGATGTCAGCAGAACTCGATCATCCTTATATCCTGATTTTTGACAAAAAGATTAGTGTAATGAAGGATTTACTGCCTATCCTTGAAAAAGGTGCTCAGTCAGGTCGTCCATTGATGATTATTGCAGAGGATATAGATGGCGAAGCTTTGGCTACACTGGTTGTTAACCGTCTGCGTGGTTCTCTAAAGGTTTGTGCAATTAAAGCTCCTGGATTCGGAGACCGTCGTAAGGAAATGCTTGAGGATATAGCTGTTCTTACAGGTGGTACTGTTATCAGTGATGAAAAGGGTATGAAGCTTGAAGACGCTACAATTGAAATGCTTGGTCAGTGTGAAAAGATTACTGTTGATAAAGAGAATACTACAATTGTAGCCGGTTCTGGTGATTCTAAGACTATTAAAACTCGTGTTGGAATGATCAAGGGGCAGATTGAAAAAACTACATCTGATTATGATCGTGAAAAATTACAGGAACGTCTTGCCAAACTTTCAGGTGGTGTTGCCGTACTTTATATAGGTGCTCCTTCTGAAGTTGAAATGAAAGAGAAGAAAGATCGTGTTGATGATGCTTTGAGTGCTACGCGTGCTGCTGTTGAAGAAGGTACTATTCCAGGTGGTGGTGTTGCATATATTCGTGCAATTGCTTATCTCGAAAAACTTAAAGGGGATAATGAAGACGAATGCACAGGTATTGAGATTATTAAACGTGCAATTGAAGAGCCATTACGTCAGATTGTTGAAAATGCAGGTCGTGAAGGTGCAGTAGTTGTACAGAAAATAATTGAAGGTAAAAATGATTTTGGTTATAATGCACGCACAGATAAATATGAAAATTTATTGTCAACAGGAGTAATTGATCCTGCAAAGGTTGCCCGTATTGCATTGGAAAATGCAGCTTCTATTGCAGGAATGTTTCTGACAACAGAATGTGTTATTGCAGATATTAAAGAAGAAACATCGTCTGCACCTGCAGGTGGTGGAATGGGTGGCGGAATGGGTATGTAATCCGACATCAAACTATATAAAAAACGATATCTCTGTTTGGAGATGTCGTTTTTTATTGATTAAAATCGCTCTAGCCGCGATGGGCTTTTACTTTTTTTCTGCTTATCTTGTTCCTATTCTGAATGGGATATTGTAGGCGATGGAATATGTGAAATCAAAGGCAGAACCCTTTTCTATATTTCCGTATCCTGGGGCAAAAGAGGCTATGGGCATATCAAGATTCCCTTTTAAAACGGCTACCTTATAATGTATGGCCCATCCCATGTAAAAGTTTTTTGCTATTTCTCCTTTTAATCCTAACAGTAATCCTATCCACTGACAATGATAGTTTTGTGATGGGAAAGAACCCGATACTACATTTTCTACATTCCAGTATGAGTTGTTGACGGTATATGATTCGATTTGCTGTGTGGCATAGCTTAATCCGTAGCGGCATCCTATATAAAGGATATCCTTTTCTTTTTTAGATTCTGATTCAAGCAAATTGTAATTTAATCCAATTCTTAAATATGACCCTGAACTATTGTATTTAACATAATCCTGGTCCATTTTCATTTTTTCCCATCCTATTTCGGCAACAGGATATAAATTGGGCTTTAATTCAAAGTCAACATTGGCTTCTACACCATATCTGTCACCTTTTGTCCAAAAGGACTGAAAAGGCATGGAAAGATTTGTTCCAATACGGATTCCTTCCATGTGGATAAAATTATCGGTACGTTGTGGCTTTTTTTCTTTTTGAGGTTGCTGTCCTCTTGCATATTCTGTACTACAAAGGAGCAGAATACTAATTATTGTTGTTAATATATATTTCAAGATTTTCATTCCAGACTGAAGTTACCGTACTGTCCGGAATAGCAACGGAGTCAATACGATTTGTGGTAAAATTAATACTTGTTATTTCATATTCATAGTAGAATCCGGATTCAATGGATTCTTCTATTAGTGTGTTTGTATGATAGACGGTGAGCGTATCAGTTAGAGAGTCAATGGTGAAAACAAAAGCTGAACTATCATTAAGGCTAAAAGTAACGCTTATCTCATTTGTACTTACACTGTCATAAAGGAGACTGTCTGCTCCATTTATTCCGACTACTCCGAGTCCATATGCAGAAATAATCGGTGATGTAGTCTTTGATGAATCGGAGTATGAAAATTTAATACCTGAATAAACAGATGGTGGCAAATCAAATGTCTCATCACATCCGTTTAGTATTGAAAATGCTGCCACAATGATAAAAAATATTTTTAAAGGGGAATGATTCATATCAGATTTTAGAAAATAGTATATTTAATATTTTACCTGCTTGCTAAATTAATTATATTCTGAAGTATATTAAGAGAATATCTTTTATTTTTTAATAGAATCGGAATTTTTATCCGTATCATTGATTGGTTCCGGATGAATTGTGGCAACAATGTTGAATTTTAAACTCAGCATTTGTTCTATTTTAGTGCATGTATTATGAACTTCATTAAGTGTCCGTTCACCCGGAAGTTTAATATGACAATTTAATTCCTGATAATAACCGTACTGATGTAAATGAAAATGATGAATATAAACGCTGTGACCTAAAAGCTTTGTTACAGATGCTTTGATTTTCTTTTTTAATTCAGAATCAATTTTTTCTCCAAGAGAGTAGTCTATCTCTTTATTAAGAATTTCGTAACTGGCATAGGCAATCAGAATAGCAACAAGTGTTGCCAGGAGTGAATCAATCCAGTATGCATATTTATTTAAGAAGATGCCGGCCATGATAATAATAGAAGAAAGAGCGTCACTTCGGTGATGCAATCCGTCGGATTTTAATATATCCAGCTTAGATTTTTTATATGTCCAAAAGGCATAACGTGCCATTGCTTCTTTTGAAATTATAGAAATTCCGGTAACAATAATGGCTATAATGCCGAAATGACTGGGTTCTCCTGATTTGAATTTTGTATAGGCGCTTACCAGAAAATCGAAGGCAACTATTGCCAGTAGAACACCTATAATTAAATTAGCTATGTGTTCAGCCCTTCCATGTCCGTATGGATGCTCTTTATCCGGTGGTTTATTCATGACTTTCCCACTGATCAAGACAATTACAGATGAAATTGTATCTGTCATGGTATGCCACGCATCCGCAATAAGAGCTACTGAACCGGATACTATACCTGCCCAGTATTTTATTACGAATAAAAGGCAGTTAAAAATTATAGAAACCCAGCCTTCCCTGATTACGTATTTATTCATTTTCTTCATTTTTCTTTATTCTCTTAAATATAACAATAAAAAGAGACACTTTGGGAAAAAGTTAGTATAGAAGAATGTTTTTGTTTATTGCTTATGAATTTGTTTATACCAGATAACGAAATTATTTATTCCTTCTTCAAATGAGTATTTAGGCTGATATCCAAGTAATTTTTTTGCCTTATCAATATTTGCATATGTAATATCTACGTCTCCTGACTGCATTGGAAGTTGTTTGATTTTTGCTTTCTTACCGGTTGCTTTTTCTATAGTAGCAATTAAATAGAGAAGCTTTACAGGATGATTATTCCCGAGATTGATGATTTCATAAACATTTTTATGATTAAAAAGATATTCTGCACTCAGGCATATTCCATTTATTGTGTCTTCGAAATAGGTATAGTCACGTGAAGTAGTTCCATCACCAAACATTGGAATTTCCTGATTGTTAATGATTAGTTTTGTAAATTTATGAATAGCCAAATCGGGTCGCTGACGGGGACCGAATACTGTAAAGAATCGTAAATTCAGGATATCTATATCGTAAAGTGCATGATAAGTATAGTTTAGTAGTTCACATGCTTTTTTTGTAAAGGCATAAGGAGAAATGGGTTTATTTACATTCTGTTCTTCGTTAAATGGTGTGTCTTTAGTATTTCCATAAATGGACGAAGATGAGGCAAAAGCCAGTTTTTTTATACCATTATCTTTCATGAAACTCAGAATATTCTGGGTGGAAATAATATTGGCACGAATATAAGATTCCGGGTTTTCAATTGAAGGTCTCACTCCTGCCTTGCCTGCAAGATGTATTATGAGGTCGACTTTTGTTCCCTTTAATAGTTT
>Ga0172377_10008936_pt1 | contig 10282 bp, 15 predicted proteins | sample Pumphouse3metaG_FD_119749 | JGI IMG/M metagenome (GOLD analysis project Ga0172377, IMG submission 119749) | Leachate microbial communities from a municipal landfill in Southern Ontario, Canada - Pumphouse #3 metaG | ecosystem: Engineered > Solid waste > Landfill > Unclassified | place: Canada... | reverse complement strand
TCACTCCAGTCAGCGCTGCCACAAATACCTAAAAAAGTAAATCCATTGGGTAATGTATGATAACCGATTGTTTTTTCGTTACCGGGATAGGTGTTCTCTATGTAACACGTATAGACATCATTCCCAAGGTACTCCTGTAATTCTACAAATGGTCTCCAATCTTCGTCACAATCCCAATCATTTGGGTCATAGTCTTCATCTATATGTTTTTTATAAAAATCACTAAGATGTTTTTTGAGTTCATCAATTGTAATCCGTGGCGCTTTTCTACCTCCGTTTCGTAATAACTTTGGGTTCATATTAATTGATGCATATTTAGCCATGTTTTTTCTCCTTTCTGTTTTTAAATCATAGTATTAATCAATAACGCTATACCAATAATTATTAACAGTATGATGCTGTTAATAACTAAGCCAATAAGAAAACCTTGTATAAAAACTTTAAACGTGTAGTTTTTAACTTGTTTTGTATTATTGGCTTTATTTATATCAAATTGAACTGGGTCAATAATACCAAGTCGTTTAAGTATTGTAAATGTTTTTAAAATAAGATTTAAAACAAATAACTTTATACTGGTTTTGACAATTTTGATTATATTGTCTTTCATCTCGATATGTTTTCCTCCCTGAAGACTATATATAATATAGCTCTTTTGTTACTCTTTCACAAGACTTAAAACTTCTTGTTTTAAATTGTTTTGCTAAATCTGGATTAATTTTTGCAACCGGATGAACCACCGCTATCTCAAGCAATTTATTTTGAGTAAGTTTCAAAACAATATCTTCAAGGTCTTGTATCCGTTGGTAAATCGACTCATAATTCGATTCTGTCCGGGGATTACACATCTTGATTAACTCAATTTCAAAGATAGTCCGGTCGTTATTCATTTTTAATCGTTCAGCTAATTCTGCCATAATCGTCATATATCGTTGATAAATAATCGGGTCAATGCTTGAATTATATAAATATTCATCTCGATAATATTTATATAGCTCTAGGCATAAATGATATAGCGATTTACCTTCTTGTTGTTGTTCAGTAACAATTTCCAATATCTTAGGAATATTTTTGTTATTAATACACTGAACAAGTGCATTGGTTGTCGCGTCCAGTGTTTCTCCAAATAAAGTCATAACATCCGTCAATGTAATCTTATTGTTTGTAACATAATCTGCGCATTGACCAGTAATACTTACTGCATCTCGAAGACCACCATTTGACAATCTGGCAATATGAATCAAAGCATCGCTGTCATAAGTTATATTTTCTTGTTTAAGAATACTTTCAAGTGTCACAATAATATCAATTTCTCGAATTAATTTAAAACTATGACGCTGACAACGTGACCGAATTGTCTTAGGAACTTTATGTTCTTCAGTTGTAGCCAAGATAAATACCACATTATTAGTCGGTTCTTCCAGCGTTTTAAGTAAAGCATTAAAAGCACTGGTTGAAAGCATATGGACTTCATCGATGATATAAACTTTGAATCGACCTCGTTGTGGTAAATACTTAGATTCTTCAATAAGGTCTCGAATACTATCAACGCCATTATTAGAAGCAGCGTCAATCTCGATAATATCAATATTAACATTCTGTTCGGTTGAAAGACAAGTGTCACACTGTAAACAGGGATTACCGCTATTATGACTTTCACAATTAATAGTTTTGGCGAAAATTTTAGCAAGACTGGTTTTACCAGTTCCTCGTGGTCCGCAAAATAAATAAGCGTGTCCGATACGATTATTGATTATTTGGTTTTTAAGCGTCTGAACAATCGCGTTCTGACCATGAATATCATCAAATATCTTTGGTCTGTACTTACGATACAAAGCAATATATCCTTCTGTTTGTTCAACCATGGAGACTCATCCTTTCTTTGGTTTCTGAATCCTGTATCAGTTTAATTAATTTAGCCTTATTTGATAAATTAATGGCGTATTCAATTGCAGTATCAGCAGAAATTCCAAGAGACTCCATCAAAGCTTTATCAATTAATGCAATTTCTTCAGGCGTTACTTTTCCTTTTTTACGGCCTTTTATCCGTTCGATTGAAACCGTATGAATTTGTTCACACAAAGCAATCCCGGGCTTTGGCAATGAATTAATCGAAACGTGCTCCGGAATTGCAGCTTTAGCCTGAGTCGTTACATAAACAATATTAATCACTTTACTGAAACGATTATTAACATCATTTGAAACAACGATACCCGGGCGATTTCCTTTTTGTTCAGAACCAACAGTTGGTTTAGCTGAGAAATAAAAAACATCACCCTTTTTGATTTCATCTTTATATGTTTTCATTTTGTACCTCCGCCATTGATAATTGAAAAGCTTTTTCGGCTTCAATAATAAGTTCTGTTCGTGTTTTATAACCATGGTCTTTCATAAGGTTATAAATAAAACGACGACCTGTTTCTGTCCACTTCATATGACTAAAAGCAGCGGGTGTTCCATCTTTGTGTGTTCCGGGATGGACTTGAGAAATGATATAGTCTAAACCCTTGTATTTTGCATACAAGAAGTATCGTTCACCGCGTTTGTATTGGATACCCCATCGGCATAATAATTGATTAAGCGCAGTGCCAGATAATTTATAATCATCTGCAATAGTACTAATATTAACTCCCTTATCAGATTTAAGAACAGTGTCATAATATTCTCCCTTCGGTTCAAGTTCATCGATTTTGTCAGAAGCAATAACTAAATCACATTCTTTCTGAGCAATTGTTGTTTGCATAGCAGCTAATTCTTGGTCTCGTAATTTAATGGTATTCGTTGCTATAACGTATGCATGAGCCATAATTTGTTCATCCGTCATTGGGATATTGGCCTGCTGTATCGGAATGTATCCACCTGTTTTACGGACTTGAGGTAGTACTTCATCAGTAATCCAATCCTGAAATTTTTCAGCATCTGGTTTGTGTGATTTAAAAATTAATTTATAAACACCGCTTTCGGTTAAGAAATTTTCACCAGCGTTGTTTAATTTTCGGATGTGACAATCAGTCACATCCGAATTTGTCAACTTTATAACCTGTTTGTTGTTCATTCGGGTCATTGCTTTTCTTACACCATCCGGCATCAAATCAAGACAATCTCCAACCTGATACGGATTAAATAAAATATTGTCATTAAAAGTAATAACATTAATTTGTTTATTATCAAACACAAATCCCATTTGATTATTTGTCATTTTGTAATTCCTCCAGTTTCTTTTTAAGTCTTGTGATTTCAAGGTCTTTTAATTCGTTGTCTAATATGTACGCTTTCATCGTAGTTACCAATTCGGCAATATCGTCGTTGTTAAAAATACAATAAATAGCTAAATCACCTTTGAATCGAAACGGTAAACACATCGTTTGTTGTTTGTACTGGCATTCTTCGGCTGCTTTTTCAAGCCACTCTTTTTTAATCGAAATGGACTTTTCGCCAGACTTTAATTCATAACCTTTTCGTTCTTTGCATTCGGGGTGAAGTATGGTGTCAACAATGTCTCCGGTTTCAAATGGTAATGCACCAGACATGCGACTTCTTCGTGCTTGGTCAATTGTAGGAATATTATTTAGTTTATCAGCAACCTGTTGTTCTAAATCTTTCCATGAATCATCAGCATTTGCTATTTTGGCATCAAATGAGGCAGCAAAGCCAGCGGTTTTCCGCTGGCCCTTCTGTCCTTTAATTTTTAGCAAACTCTGATTCGCACATCGATAGCAGTTCTCGCTGTTTAAACAAGTGCTTTCATATGTACAATCCATTTTAATATCCTGAATCTTTTGGAATATAACTACCCGGGATATTCGGCTGCATTGAAACAACACTGTTTTCGATTTTAAGCATCCCACTATGTGTGATTAACAAATCTTTTTTATCTTGTAAGACTTTAATCACTGCTTCCATAAAGATATTGCGGGTGCTGGACATTTGAACAAGTTGATATAATGTAAAATTCGTATTGTCCCAATGGTTTGTACTAAGAACCGAAGCGACAACACCTTTCATATCATCAACAGTCAGTTTCATACCAGCAAACTGTGCTGGTGGCTGAAGCTTGAGTTCAACGAACTGGCGCTTCTCTTCGATTTTTAATTGCATACTGTGAACATCATAGCGTTGATTAACAAATGCGTAATCTAAACGGGCAATGGACAATAATGCATCGATTTGAACAGCCGCCTGCTGAATATCGGCAGTGGATGGAGAATCTGAAATTTTAATTTTATCAAGTTGTTGAGTATACCAATCTTCTTTTTGTATCCATTGAGAATTGGTATATCCTCGGGTTATAACCGAAGGGTCGAAAGGGGTAGTTGTAGTAGTCATAATATTTTCTCCTATTCTATTTCTTTATAATTAATTAAATACTTAAACATACCGAAAAACTGTTTTTGTAATAACTTATCATCGATTCCATTTTCCGGAACGATGATATGAAAAACCTTGCATGGAAGACTAATTGATTTTGCTTTATATTCATCAAGAATTTTATTATAACTTTCTTGATTACGAACAAAAAGATACAAAACATCAGGGGCAACAGCATGAAGTTCATGAATAAGAAGATTATATTTTTCAGGATAATTTATATTAACTTTATCAATAAAAGTCATATAAATATGCCAAAAACTAATATCGAATACATCCATGCATTCCATCAGTGATGGCTTTATTATATCGAAGATATCGCTATCTTCGATAACAAAGCTTATTTTGCTGTTAAAATTACCATAACCCATTGATATTGTTTTATTTGTATCTTTGTTTGCAATCTCTCTCAATGATTCAAAGTAATCAGCCTTTTTAAAAAAGCTTAAAGCATATCTTTTATCATTTGCTGGAATATTTAAAGACGCCAGATATGTTTTAAAACTCTCGTCTGACATTTTTAATCACACCTTAATGTTGTAATGGGTGTAATTTTAATATACTTGTCAACCAAGGACTTATCAATATTTCCAGCATCCAATTCTTCCATGATTTGTTCAACATTAGGAACGATTTCATAAGTAAGTAAATAATTCTTGCCTATTCCAATAAGTTTAGCAACCAATTCATCTTTTGTTACTGTTGGAACCGTTTTGCGTTCTGAATGAGTAATACTTAACTTATGAGTGCCGACAACAATTTTATCAACATCCTCGTATATCATCATAGCTTTGACTTTGTCGGATAGTTTTTTTTTCCTTTTTTCAAGGGCGTCAAGGTCTTTTTTAACTTCGATGAATTCATTGATTATTGACATTTCTTTTGTCATTTTTTCAAAAGGATTATTAAGGTTCTCTACCAAATCATTTGGCATTTTCTTTATCCTCCTCTTCAAGCTTTTTTAATATTTCGTCAACGTTTGTTCCAAATATTTTACCAAGAATCTCTTTAAAGATTTCATAAATATCTTTAATCATCTCCAAATATTGTCTCATGTTTTTAATGTTTTCTGTCGCTTGAGGAATAAAAGGCTTGTTAATATCATAAGTATTATACAAAGCATAAACCGCTGCAATATATCCTTCAAGTAAAGAATTAGCGTCTTCATTTATTTTTTTGGCTGATTTAAGAAAATCAGCTTTTTCATCACTTTCTTCATCATCCTGAGTAATGAGAGCCAGAATATCAGTTAATGCAAATGTATTAATTACAGAATTCATCAACGAATAAAAACGGGATGGGTCAAAATATTCTATGATTATTCCTTGCATTTCATAAGCAAGACTAATTTCTTCCATATGGTCAATCTGTCGTTTAACCCAATCTCTAACGATATGCATTTCAGTTGAGGTACTGTTAGGACATTGGTCAACTTTAATATACTGAACCGCTGAGACTTTACTCTTCGCATCTTTTTGATAGAGAACCCCAATCGGGTGATTTGCACACGCCCCGGGTTTAGCCTCTTGAATTTTACATTTAAAGACGCCACCATTTTTAGCATCAAATTCTAATAATGGACAATAGCCGTTTTCTTGAGTTCGAAGTAAGATAATGGGAATCTTACTAGTCCCGCCAATCGTTCCATAAGTGTATCTTTTTAAGAATTCTTTGGGGTCAATCCCAAGTGACTTTGCACCGTTATAAACATCAAAAGGATTAATAATGATATCTTCCCGGTTCATACAACAACTGCCGCACTGTTTACATGTAAATCCAAAAGAGTCATCGATTCCGATAATTTGAAAATCTCCATGATGACCGCTTTGATTTAAGACTTCAGTTAATTTTTCCTGTGTAATAATTTCTTTTTCCATGATAGCTCTCCTTAATTTTACAAAATATCAAGTCGTTTAAACAACTTTGATTTGTACATTTCTTTAATTATTGGGTCTTGAACAGCGTCGATAATAGGCATAGCTAAATTCAAAGCTTTAGCCCGTTCAATTGTTGCAATACTTTCGTATCGTCCAACGGTCTGATTTACAATTAATTCAATACCTTGTTTTGTGCATTTTCTTATCTCATTCAAAACAACATGATAATCAAAATTTTTCTTCTGACATAATTCAGCGGGGTCACTAATACTATCTAAAATGCAAACAGCAACCGTTAGGTTAGCATCATATAAGCTTTTAATGATTTTAAACATCGAATCCGTTCCTGCTTTATCACTATCCAAGAATAACAATACATTCGATGTAAGCTTAGATAATATTTTTATTTGGGCCTCAGTGATTGATGTTCCCATGCTACCGATTGTATTTGTAATTCCGGCTTGATGCATTGAGATAACGTCCATATAGCCTTCAACAAGGATGGCATGGCCACATTTAACAATATTCTGGTGTGCCATCGGTAGACCATACAAAAGATGACCTTTGATAAAAACACCATCAAGTAATGGGTCTTGGTTATCTTTTGCTTCTTGATTCAAATCATTCATGTATTTAGGCTTTTCATTTGTCAGACTACGATAAGCAATCCCAACACACTTTGGATGATTGTATTTGTATTCTAATATCGGAAAGGTTATCTTATTTGAAATATTTCCGATATCAATCCGATATTTATATTCTTCTATGTCTGTAAGACCAAGTCTAAACAAATCAATGGATTCTTTTGTTAAGCCTCGTTCAAACATCAGGTACTTAAGGGCCGCTCCACTATTTTGAAGATTACTCCAGTATCGACGGGTATGGTTATCCATCATATCTTTATATGCTTCATGAATAGGGTTTGGTGGTTCAATAATTACCTCATAACCTACATTGTCTCCAATCATTTTACACGCCTCCTTAAATTGTAAATTTTCCATATACTGAACCAAATTAATAATGTCACCATGCTCTTCGCAACCAAAACATTTATAAGTTCCATTTGCATAAAAAGCCAATGATTCTGTTTGTTCTTTATGCCAGATACATCGTGCAAAAGCAATATTCTTTGTTTCACGTATAATGGGAATCTTATCAGAATAAAACTTTTTAACGTATGGAATAATGGAGGCATGTAGTTTTAATTCTTCTACGTCCATGATTTATTCCTTTCTTTTGTTATTTTAGATTAACTTTAAAAATGCGATACATTAAAAACATATCGCATTTTTGGTTTAATCAAGACTGGATTGTATTTTTAATAAAATCATCCGTTAGGCATTCGCCCGGGTCAATAATTTTATTTTCTTCCGGCATTTCTTCGCCCGGAGCATAATACTTAATTGGAAATTCATCACCATCAGTTAAGGCTCGCTGAACCCCTTCAATTACGAGTCGATTCATGTCGGCCCCGTTTTCAATAATACCATTAGCCATTAAATGAATACCTAACTCATTTGCAGTCATATCTCCTACTTTGTCCGGAGATAAATCAGTGTTTAATAATTCCTGTAATGTTTTCATAAATATCCTTTCTATTTGAGAGGGGCTTCAAGCCCACACTTTTCACACTTTAACACTTCAGTTTTACCGATATAAGCAGTAACTCGTTCACCACCACAGGCATCGCAAAGATTTTCTGTCTCAAAGAAACGTAACGGATTCTCATAAGCATCTTTCCAATTAAAGAAAGACTCAGACTCATGACAAACCGGACAAAAGATTTCAGTATGATTATCAACAACCAGCTCAATATCTTTTTTAAATGGTAATTTGCGAATCATTTCGTAATAACCTTTAAGCCCACCCTCTTCGTCTTTACAAATATCAATAAATGATGTATTTGTAAGTGAATCATATTCTGCAACGATATCAAACTCGTTCGTGGCGTAATTCTTGGCCATAAAATAAATACGGCTTCCAGAATTTGCCGCTAGGCAATGCGATTGTCCACAAGATGGACAACGAACCAATGAGTTTTCCGTTATCGCTTTCTGAATTGTCAGACTTTCAATATCAACAACATTTGAATTTGGTAATCTTTCCCGAAGGTTAAATCCGCTGTCATCCTTAGGCTTAATAATCGGCTGAGAATCTGATTCTTCGGGTGTTTTGAATTCAGGGGTAACTTTGCTTGGTAAATCACATCTCTCTTGATTTTGAGGCCCTGAGAGATTATGAGGAGCCTGATAAAGTCTTTCGTATTCTTTTATTACTAATGCTTTTGCTGCCGTTGTAACTTGAGCCATAAAAAGGTCGGCCTGTATCTGGTCATGAGCAAAATGATTTAAATCAACTTCGATTTTGACACTACAAAAGGTATCAGATAGTTTGCTATGATTCGTGTACATTGGCGACCTCCTTCAATTTTTCTAATTCGATTTCGTTAAATACGTCATCAATATCAATATTACTAATTAAAGAATTATCCAGTACTGATGTAACGCCAAGATTATTCTTGGTAACATAATAAGTTAAGTCACCAATATTGGCAAGACTGTCGTTATGTGTAACCATAATCGTTTGCCGGTTATAATGACTGCCCAGAAACTTAATGTATTCGGCAAATTTAACTGACATTTTTTCCGAAATCATTTTACCGGGTTCGTCGTATAATAAAGCATCACATTGAATCCGGGGGTCATTAAAGATTTCCCGATAGGCGTATTTACACGCTACTGAAATAATATCAATAAACCCGCCGCCATTTGAATCTTCTGGTTTTTGAATACATTCAATGCCGTTAACTGTACTTTTGATATAAAACTCGTATGAAGCCTTAGCTCTTCCGGGAATTTCCTGAATAATAAATTCATAATCAGTACTTTGTGTCACAAATTGCAGGGCATCGGTAACAATTTTCTCAAAATGAGCCCGGGCATTATCTCTGGAAATCGATGAAGTTTGATTTAGAATTGCAATGACTTTCTGAAGATTGTCATTTTGGTCAGTAAAATTAGCAATTTTCTGGTCATAATGCAAGATTTCAGTTTCGACATTAAGTTTATTCTGTCTGGCAATAATTAAATTCTTTTCAAGGGTTTTTAAATTGTTTTCTAATTCCGGTAAGCCCATAATTATCACCTTACTCCGCTGCAACAGTTGAAAACTCAGCGACAACCGCTTTAATGGCATCCAATTTTTGTGGAGTAATTGGGTCGCTAATATCAATTAAAGATAACTTTGCCATTAAATTATCTAATTCACCTTCTTTAGCGGTGATAATATCATCAACCTTGTCAATTGAAACACCAGTCAGTGCTTCGCATTCTTCAACTAGCTTATCTCTTTGGTGGCACAAATTAGTCAAATTTGTTTCACCGATAATAGCCTGACGTTCAGCATTCGTATATTCTTCTTGTAGTTCTGACAAAGTCTTTTCGTAGGCCTGATATTTCTTTTTGAATTCCATGTTAAATCCTCCTTATTGTTCTTTGAAGTATAATTCAAATACTTTTTCTTGTAATCGGGTATGCCATTCTTTTGCAAATCGGTCTTTCGGAACATCCGCCGTAACCATATCCATTGGCCGCACATAGCATTTAAACGGATGATATAGTGCCTGATAGACAAGCATTTCTTCTTCTGTTTCAGTATGCATTGCAAAAGCTATAACTTTATACAAATACATATTTTTATCTTGTTCTTTTTCGTTTACAAGGTCTCGCTTGTAATGTTTAATAATGTCGCCTTCTTTAAATTTCATAAAATAGCCTCCTTATTTTTCCATAAATTGAGTAATAGCTTCGGTATGGGTGTCATTAATTTCTTGACCGCAACAAGGGCAGATATGATTATCAAGAATAAATTTATCTCGTTCCCGCTTTGCCTTTGTGACGACTTCTTTAATGTCTCTAGCTCGCTTTTTAGTTATTGAAATACCATTAACAATGACTTCTTTTTCTAAATCAAGACCTTTGATTGTAGTAAGGTTGGGCTTTACTTTGTCAAGATAATCCTTAAGATTTCCACAGTAAGTA
>Ga0172377_10008935_pt1 | contig 10283 bp, 7 predicted proteins | sample Pumphouse3metaG_FD_119749 | JGI IMG/M metagenome (GOLD analysis project Ga0172377, IMG submission 119749) | Leachate microbial communities from a municipal landfill in Southern Ontario, Canada - Pumphouse #3 metaG | ecosystem: Engineered > Solid waste > Landfill > Unclassified | place: Canada... | reverse complement strand
TTTTCCTATTAAAACGAACGTATTTATTTCTGTTATTGAGGCAAAAAAAGCAATTATAAATAGCTCAAGAGGATAAATAATTAGAATATTGGGTAGAAAATTAAATATTAAAAATAGAATTGAAAGAGATAAAATTATCCACAACGTTGCTGGGAAAAAAAGTTCTGAAAACTTATGACGTGGAGTTAGATATATTAAGGTAGAATTTCCTATAAGAGTTGCGAAAAGCAATAATAATACCATATTAAATAAAAATATGGATTGTTCTCCCTTCCCTTCTGCTCCAATACATTGGCTAATTAGGATTATGGTAAGGATGCCTAACACAGAAGAAATTATCTTAGTGAAAAAAGTATGTAATATTTTCTTTATCAATTAATCTTATTTTGCTGGCAAAGATATATGTATATCTTTAAATATTAAAATTAAGTCAAAATATTTTGTTAATAATTAAAAACAAAGTATCTTTGCAACCCTAAATTATGGTACGGTATGCGTAGCTCAGTTGGTTAGAGTAGTGGTTTGTGGTTCCATTGGTCGTGGGTTCGAGTCCCATCGCGTACCCAAAATAAAAAGAGATTTCATAACATTGTCAATGAAATCTCTTTTTTCTTATATAATACCTTCTCTAATTAAATCATGAAGATGAATAACTCCAATATAATTATTGTTTCTATCTACAACTAATAATTGAGTTATATGATTATCTTTCATTAAAGTTAAGGCTTCTACTGCAAATTTATCTTTTGTAATTGTCTTTGGATTAATTGTCATAATATCTTTTGCTTTCTGATTGTCTGACGAAAGGCTTTTTGACAGCATACGACGAAGGTCTCCATCAGTTATTATTCCTTTTATTTCATCATTTTCTACTACTGCTACACAACCTAATCGTTTTGAAGTTATTTCTATAAGAGTTTGAGCTAAAGGGGTTTCAAGATTAACTTCAGGTTTTTCATTATTTGTGTAAAGGTCGGAAACTTTAAGATATAATCTTTTTCCTAATGCTCCTCCTGGATGATATTTAGCAAAATCTTGAGCAGTAAATCCTCTACATTCAAGAAGACATACTGCTAAGGCATCTCCCATAACCAATTGTGCTGTTGTTGATGATGTTGGAGCAAGATTATTTGGACAAGCTTCTCTATCAACATAAACATTTAAAAAATAGTCTGATTGAATTGCTAAAGTTGATTTAACCTCTGATGTAATAGCTATTAGTTTATTTCCTAAATTTTTTATTAGGGGTATCAATACTTTTATTTCAGGAGTGTTACCACTTTTAGAAATACAGATAATTATATCTTCTGGCTGAATAATTCCTAAGTCGCCATGAATTGCATCAGCAGCATGCATAAATATTGCTGGAGTGCCTGTAGAGTTAAATGTTGATACAATCTTTGTTGCAATATTTGCACTCTTTCCTATTCCAGTTACAATAACCCTTCCTTTACAATTAAAAATTATCTCAACAACGTTAACAAAGTCGTCATTTATACTATTAATTAATTTCTGGATTGCCAAATATTCATTTGTAATTGTTTGTATTGCAATGCTTTTAATATCTTCTGGTGTTTTCACTTTCAAAAAAATTATATATTATTTGATATTGTATTGAAAAAAGCAGTAATTTAGCATAATGAAAATATAAAACTGCTTCTTTTGCAACGACAAAAGTACATAATATATTGATATTATAAAAATGAAAAAAACAAAATGGGTCATAAGCAAATAAAAACAACTGATGTTGACTTACATAAAGAGCTAAAGAGAATTTTTGGTTTTAATAAATTTAAGGGCAGACAAGAAGAGGTTATCCATAGCTTACTTGCAGGCAACGATACTTTTGTTATTATGCCTACCGGAGGAGGAAAGTCTTTGTGTTATCAATTACCTGCTCTTATTCTTCCTGGTTGCGCTATTATTGTATCCCCTCTTATCTCGTTAATGAAGAACCAAGTTGATGCTATACGTGGATTTGGTTCCATGCATGGAGTCGCTCATTTTCTTAATTCTTCTCTTTCTAAGGTTGAAATTAAGGAGGTTAAGGATGACCTAAAAAATGGAATTACAAAACTACTATATGTTGCTCCTGAGAGCTTAAATAAAGAAGAGAATGCTGAATTCTTGCGCGAAATTGATATTTCTTTTTATGCAATTGATGAAGCTCATTGTATTTCCGAATGGGGACATGATTTCCGTCCGGAATATAGGAGGATGAAGCCTATTATTGATGCTATTGGACAAAATGTTCCAATTATAGCACTTACCGCAACTGCCACTCCAAAGGTTCAACAAGATATTATGAAGAACTTGGAAATTAATGATGCTAATGTATTTATTTCATCCTTCAATCGTCCTAATCTATATTACGAAATACGTCCTAAACCCAAAAAGGATGTAGATATGAATAGGGAAATTATTCGTTTTATTAACGAGAATAAAGGCAAATCGGGAATAATTTACTGCTTAAGCAGAAAAATGGTTGAGGAACTGGCTGAAACCTTAGTTTTAAACGGAATTAACGCTTTACCCTACCACGCTGGACTCGATGCTGCAACAAGAGCAGAAAACCAAGATAAATTTATTATGGAACAATCGGATGTAATTGTTGCAACAATTGCATTTGGTATGGGCATAGATAAGCCTGATGTTAGGTTCGTAATTCATTATGACATGCCTAAGAGTTTAGAGGGTTATTATCAAGAAACTGGTCGTTCGGGGAGAGATGATGGTGAAGGAAAATGTATTGCTTTCTATTCAGAACAAGATATTATAAAATTTGAAAAGTTTTTAAACGATAAGCCTGTTGCAGAAAGAGAAGTTGCGCTTCAATTGATGGACGAAACCATATCCTATGCTGAAAGCTCAGTTTGCAGGAGAATAAATTTACTACATTATTTTGGAGAACATTATGAACATACAAACTGTGGTTCTTGCGACAATTGTTTAAATCCTAAACCAAGAACTGATGCAACAGAAGACGTAGAGATTGTTCTTGAAACTGTTGCGGACGTGAAACAAATACTTAAATCAATTGATATTGCCAATATATTAACTGGTGTTAGCACCGCTCAAACAAAATCTTTTAAAAACATTCCTAATTGGGGAGTTGGTTCTGAGAAAAAGTTTATATATTGGAAAGCAGTAATTCGACAAGCCCTAATAGAGGGCCTTTTGTTGAAAGAAATTGAAAACTACGGTGTTTTAAAACTTACACAAGAGGGATTTCGTTTTCTAAAAAAATCATACACAATATTGGTTCCTGAGGATCATAATTTTGAAAATGATGATGAGGATATTGACCCAACAATTATTTCTGGATCTGATGGTGGTGGTGTAGATAAGGTTTTGTTTAGCATATTGAAAGATTTACGAAAGAAAATTGCCACGAAGGAAAATCTACCTCCATACGTTATTTTTGAGGATAGGTCCATTGAAGATATGACTATTCAATATCCAATAAATATGGAGGAAATGCGTCAGATTATTGGAGTTGGTGTTAGTAAAGCTCAGAAATATGGAGAGCCATTTATTCAAACTATTAAAAGATATGTTGAAGAAAATGAAATAGAACGCCCACAAGACTTAATTGTAAAAAGTGTTATTAACAAGTCAGGACTAAAGGTATACATAATTAAGAGCATTGACAAAAAACTTCCTCTTGAGGATATTGCCATTGCAAAGAATTTAGCGATGGATGCCTTGCTTTCTGAAATAGAAAGCATTGTTGCCTCTGGAACAAAGCTTGACATAAAATACTATATTGATGAGTTTGTAGATGTATATCATCAAGAAGAAATATTGGAGCTTTTACGTGAATCGGAGTTTGATAATATAAGTGAAATTCTTCAAGAACTTGGAGAAGAAGAGTACACTGAAGAAGAAGTGAGATTGATGAGAATTGTGTTTTTATCTAAATTTGGGTGATAAATGAGTAGAGTATTTTTTAATTCTCGTAATAGTTTATCCTCTTTAGAAAAGTTTCTTGTCTCCAAACCAAATTCAAAGAAATTTATTCTACTCGACCAAAACACCTATACTCATTGTTTACCAACGTTAATTGAAGGAGTTGAACAATTGTATGGTGCAGAAATTCTCGAAGTTGAAGCTGGAGAACAATCCAAATCACTTACAATTGTTGAACAACTATGTAGTGCAATGATAGAATCATCGGCCGACAAAGAAAGCATACTAATTTCTTTAGGAGGAGGGGTTATAACAGATTTAGGAGGTTTTGTTGCCTCAGTTTTCAAAAGGGGAATCCAACATATTTCAATACCAACAACTCTTCTTGGAATGATTGACGCTTCAATTGGGGGTAAAACAGCAGTCAATGTTGGCGAAGTTAAAAATCAAATCGGCACATTCAATAATAACTCCTTAACTTTCTTTAACTCTGAATTCTTAAAAACATTAGATGGGAGGCAAATTCTTAATGGAAATGCAGAAATGATTAAGATTGCACTTGTAAAGGACGAGGACCTTTGGAATCAAATGGAATCAAACCCTCCTATTTCAAATGAAGGGTTTATTGAAAGATGTATAAAATTAAAAATGGATATTGTTGAGAATGATCCAAATGAGGAGAAAGAAAGAAAGATATTAAATTTTGGTCATACAATAGGACACACAATTGAAAGTATTGCATTAAGCAGACAAGAGGATATTTTGCATGGAGAGGCTGTCGCATCTGGTATATTTTATTCTATAAAGCTTTCAGAAGAAAAATTATCATTTCCTAAACATAAAGCAAATGTAATATATAATTACTTGACTCAACACTATAATATCTTCGATTTGAAGCAGTACAAAGACTTAATATTAAATTATCTTGCTGCAGACAAGAAAAATATTAACAATGAATTTTGCTTTGTTTTGTTGGAGGATATTGCTAAACCACATATTAATTTTATTATTACAAAGCAAGATATATTAAACTTGTAATTTTTCATTGATATATATTTATTTATGCATATATTTGCACTTTAAATTGTAAAGAAAATTATTATGAAAAAATTATTCTTATTTCTTGTTTTATCTTTTTTTGCAATATCAGTTATTGCACAAAATATTTTTCAAAATCCTGGATTTGAAACCTGGTCTAACTCTCTCCCCAACAATTGGAATACTCTTTCAGCCCCTTTCATAGGCAATATATCCGACATCACTAAAACCACTGATTATCATTCTGGAAGCTTTGCAGTTAGAATTGCATCAAAAAGGATGTTGGTTCCCATTGAAGGATTTAGCATTGCACCTGGTTTTTTAACAAATGCAACCGTTAATCTTATGGGCTTAGCTCAAATTCCTTTTTCTGATTCTATAGATTTAAGCTTATTGGCCAGTGTTTTAACAAATGGGATGCAATTAACTGAGAAACCAACCGCAGTTAGTGGATATTATAATTGGAATCCTATTGACAGTGACAATGAATCATTCCAGTTTGTTTCCTTGGTTATTAGTGATAATTCAGGGACCAGAGAAGTTATTGGGGTCGGGTTTGTTGGTCCAAATACACCATTTAAATCAACTTATGTTTCTTTTGAATCAGAAATAATATATTTAGATCCTTTGGCAATTCCTACTGAATTAATTTTTATTGCCCTAACCAATACAACCGATTCAAATGCAACTATATTTGGTAATTTACTTTTAGATGATGTTTCATTAACAACAGAAGTTGGAATAGAAAAAATTACAAATAATACTAAAAGTCCTACCATAATATATCCAAACCCAACCAATGGAGATTTCAAATTAAATGTTAAATCTAAGGTTGAAGTAAGTGTTTATAATCAATTGGGACAAGTTGTTATCTCTCCTATTATTTACAATCCAAACAAAACAATTTCAGTTAAAGAGAAAGGAATTTATTATGTTAGAATAAAGGATTCAAATGGAACCAAAACTCAAAAACTAATTGTTAAATAATTAAGACCTAAATAAACATTGAAAAAAGCTTTTCTAGTCGTATTCATTTCTATTTTGTTTAGTTCATGTATTGGTGGTTACTCTTTCACAGGGGCATCAATTTCTGCAGGAACAAAAACCTTTAGCGTTGATCAATTTATAAATAGGTCAAGATTAATTCAGCCTATGCTGGCTTCCGAATTAACTCTTGCATTAATAAATAAAATAAGCTCTGGCTCATCTCTTCAGTCGGTTAATGATGATGCCGATATTAGCTTTAAGGGGACAATTATTGGTTATAGCATATCTCCTGTTTCAATTCAAGGTGATGATAAGGCTGCAAAAAACCGTTTGACAATTTCAATTAAGGTAAATTGTGTTAACAGGAAAGATAAAAAAATGAATTTCTCTCAAACATTTTCAAGGTTTAGAGATTATGATAGTAGCCTATCTCTTAATGATGTTGAAGAAGCACTTATGAAACAGATTAATGAAGAACTTGTTGAAGATGTATTTAATAAGGCATTCGTTAATTGGTAGAACCTAAAACTAAATTTATTCAAGCAAAGAATGATAAAATACAAAAAGACAGTAAATCATATTGGTTGGATAATTGGCATACTAACTTCAGTTCTTTATATATTATGTGCAGAGCCAACTCTCTCATTTTGGGATAGTGGAGAATATATCCTCACAAGCTCTTTGCTCCAGGTTGGACATCCCCCAGGAGCTCCTCTTTATCAAATTATTGGTGCTTTTTTTTCAATCTTTAGTTTTAATAATCCAAAACTAATACCCTTTCTAATCAATTCACTTTCATCTATTGCATCAGGAGCAACAATTTGTTTCCTTTTCTGGATAATTGTCCGACTGATGTATCGTTTTAGCACAAGATATATCAGTAATATTATTGCAGGGATTATTGGAACATTGGTTTTTGCATTTTCAGATACTTTTTGGAATTCAGCAATTGAGGCAGAGGTTTATTCCCTTTCAATTCTTTTTTCAACTATAACATTTTGGGCAATATTAAAATGGGACGAGAAACCTCATCCAAGGTGGATAATTTTTATTGTGTTTATGATTGGGCTTTCAATTGGTGTTCATCTTTTGTCTTTGCTTGTTTTGCCAGCAGTTTTTCTTATAATTTATTTTCACTATAAGAAAGGAACCCTCTCTGGAATATTCTCCACAATAATATTAGCTTGTTCTTTTGTTGGGCTAACTCTTTGGTTGGTAATACCAGGATTATTAAAATTAATTAGCATTAATCCAATGTTAATTATATTATCATTAGTTATTTTACTAATCCTCCTGTTCATAGTATCTGTTTGGAAAAAACTTCCGCTTCTAAACTCAATTGTTCTTGCAACAACATTTTTTCTAATTGGATACTCTACATTTTTTGTTTTGGTTATTCGAGCAGAAAGTGACACTCCAATAAATGAATACAAACCAAATTCAGCCAAAAAATTAGTTTCATATTTAAACCGTGAACCCTATGGAAAAACTCCTTTAATATATGGGCCAAGCTATACTGCACTCCCTCCAAAAGATTTTAAGATGACAGAAATAGGATTAGAACCTATTTTTGACAGAGAGCTTATGATGTTTTTCCCTCGAATGTGGAATTATAATAACCCAAACTACGAATTAGGTTATGTAGATTGGGTTGGGATTCCTCAAGACACCGTAATTATTGATGGAATAATTAGAGCCAAGCCAAGTTGGATACAAAATTTACAATTCTTTGCCAACTATCAAATTGGATATATGTATGGAAGATATTTGTTATGGAATTTTGTTGGCAAAACTAATGATGAACAAGGATATGGAGATAATCATAGGGGTCAGTGGATGACAGGGATTGAGCCAATTGATGATTTTCTTGGAAAAAGCACAGATTTTAAACCTCAGCACAGAAAAAACAAAGCAAACAATCTATATTTCGGAATTCCTTTCTTGCTAGCAATCTTAGGTCTTTTCTATCAAATAGGAAGAGATACCAAGGGTTGGTTTGCCATTATGGCTTTATTTATTTTCACAGGAATTGCAATAACGGTTTACTTAAACGAATACGCCTACCAACCAAGAGAAAGAGATTATGCTTATGTTGGCTCCTTTATGGCATTTAGCATTTGGGTTTCAATTGGAGCCTTTGCCATAAGTCAATGGCTTGTTAACATTATTAGAGTTAGAAAACCTAAATATGTTTTACCTTGCTTTTTGCTTGTTCCAGCTCTTATGTGTGCTCAAAACTTCAATGACCATAACCGATCTCAAAGATATACAACAATCAACTTTGCTTCTTCTATTCTAAACAGTTGTGAAGAGAATGCAATATTATTTGTTAATGGAGATAACGATACTTTTCCTTTGTGGTATTGTCAAGAAGTTGAAGGAATAAGAAGAGATGTTAGAATAATAAACCTTCAACTGCTCAATAGTCCTGATTACATTGAAAAACTAACAAAGCAGGTTTATAATTCAAAGCCAATAGATTTTTTGGCAAAAAAAGAAATATATAATAGTAAGAATAGAAACTTGAGTTTTATTAATCCAAGCAATAAATTTATTGAATTGAAAGAGGCTCTTAAAGAACTATACAACAATAAGAATGCAATAACTATAAAAAATACAACGTTCTATGCCCTTTCTTCCAATAAATTATTTATTAATATAGACTCAACAAAGAAAGTAGATATTGTTATAGGAAATACAGAATTCACCAAAAGCACAATGATTGTTTATGATATCATTGCAAACAACATAAATCACAGACCAATATATTTCTCAAACTATTCGGTGGAAGATTTATTTGGATTTGAAGAATATGTTATAAATGAAGGATTTGTTTATAGGCTAACAACTCAAAAGCATAAAGCACAAAATAAAATCATAGAAACAAAAATTGCGAGTATCAATACCGATAAAATGTATGAAAACCTGATGCATAACTACTCCTGGAAGAATTTTAATAATAAAAATGTTTACTACGACGAACTTCATAGAAGCATAATTGAGAATTTTGCACAACAAACATCAATACTCACACACTCACTTATTGAAGAAGGCAAGTTAGAAAAGGGACTTGCCGTTGCCAACCTTTGCATAGAAAAAATACCCCCAACAATCCACAACTACCCGTATGTTTTATCAGAAATTGCAATTGCATACGGACAATTATCAAATGAGGAAAAATCAATAGAATTAATGAACATGGTTCTTAAAAACTTCACCCAAGAAATGAACTATTTTATAAATCTTTCACCCTATGAACAATCACAAAATAGGCTCGAGTCTCAAAAACTAATGAGTTCGTGGATAAATCTTTGTGAGATTACAGAACAATTGGGATTAGAATCATTAAGAGTTCAATTAGCAAACAACCTCTTTGATTATCTTTCACCCTACTATTTAGTTTGCATGGAACAACTTGCCAGGTTAAATAAAAATCCACTTTACTATGCAGAAGAAATTGAAAAACTTAACCTGTTTATTGAAAACATAAATTCTTTTGCAACCAAATACGAAGAACCCCTTCCTGAAGTTAACCCAGAGATTAATTTACAATAAGTCTTTTTGTCCTTTTTATTCGCAATATTAATAAGTAAATCTACCTCTAATTCAAATATCTTTACTGTATTTGCAAAACAAAACCTCAGAAAAACCAAAACTCAGACTATTTATACTAAAGTTGCTCCCCAAAATAAAAACATTCCCTGTTACAATGTGTTAAAACAAAAGATGCACTTCTTTCACCAATTTAAACGAAGTATAAATTATTTTTTATCAAGCATAAGCAGAAATAAATCAAACATACGTAGAAATATATCAAGATTAATTTCAAAAACTCCTTTGATTAATTTCAGTCGTGTGTTATTTCTTGCTTATTTATATCCAATAAATGAATCCGAAGAATTCAAAGGTTTGTAGAAAAAAATGAAATCAGGATGTTTGACCCCTTTGGGATAGAACAATCACTTGTCAGATTTTATTTAATATTTACAGATTATTCCTTGATTGTAAATAATCTAATACTTTTGTTTTTATCTTGCATTTAAACCAATAATTGCATTTATTAAACAAGCAAAGTCCCCTATTTCATTACGTTCTTTGTTGCCAGATAAATACCACTCTACTCTCATACTTGAATAATGAACAGCATTTTTAATTAATTGCTTTACTAAGGTCTGGTGTTTGGATTCTAATAATAAATCATAAATAATTCGAGCTTCACGTAATTCCATAGTTGTAATAATATTTAATATATTCTAACTCCTAAAAATTTAGAGTTCAAAGATATGTAAATATTTCTAATTATTACCTTATTGATGTTAATAATTTATTTTTGAAAAAAAAGATTATTG
>Ga0172377_10008934_pt1 | contig 10284 bp, 15 predicted proteins | sample Pumphouse3metaG_FD_119749 | JGI IMG/M metagenome (GOLD analysis project Ga0172377, IMG submission 119749) | Leachate microbial communities from a municipal landfill in Southern Ontario, Canada - Pumphouse #3 metaG | ecosystem: Engineered > Solid waste > Landfill > Unclassified | place: Canada... | reverse complement strand
TATGTGTAGCTGGGAACACTTTCGATAGCGTTATAATCGCTTTTTTTACTTTATTTTCCATTGTTTTACGTGTCTGTCAAACACACTTTTAAAGTTAAAATTTACTTAGTAAATTATTTGCGTCTGCTTCCACCATGCAATTCTATAATATTGAATGATTTGAAGCGATCCATTAAACGCCCTTCAAAGCGTTTTTTGAGATCTGAAACACAGAGATTGCTTGTAATGTGATAGCGTTTATTGGATTGTTGGTAGATTTCATATCTTGCAAACAGGAACTCATCAGTAACCTGGGTTAATGTGGTACCAAATGATTTTTGTGATTCAGTCATAAGCCCAAGATCATTCAGGCATACATTTACTGGAGCACCTTCAAATGATTTAGGATCTGCCAGTTCATTATAAGTATATTTGTCGATATGTCCGTGGATCTTATAATAGTTCATCATCTGAGTTAAAGATATGTTTTTGAAGTAATTCTCATTCTTTGTAAATCTCAGGTAGTCGCTAAATATTTGCATTAGCATAGTCTTCCCTGTACCAGGTTCGCCAATCAAAAGGATATTTTTGTATATCTTATAATTTTCACCTGGAAAAACATCCTCTGCCAACTTGCATCCATTAAAATAATAAGTCAAAAATCGTAATACATCTCTGTTATGTTCATCTACTTGGAACTGTGAAAATTCTCTTAACATGAGATTATTACCGATCCCAACTATCATTTGGGCATGCTTTGAATATTCGTCTGGATCTTCCAGATCATATTTAAAGCCTTTCAGAGTAATTCTTCTGTGATTGAGAACCATTGCTCTGGCTTGCTCCTTGCTGAGCTTGTACCTCTGATCCTGGTACTCCTTGATGATTTTGAGTGCTTGATCCTCTGTCAGCTGTGATCCATTGATTTCCATTTCTTTGAATTTCTTCGTTATATCTATTTACTACCCAATTCAGAATAGCTTTATAATCAGATTTATACTTTTTGCCTTTGCTTCCTTTATATGCACTGAGAATATCAATCATACGCTTAGCCCCATCTTCTGAATAAGTAGAGCACAATTTTGCGTATTCATCCCTCGTTAAAGTAACATCATCGGCATACTTGTATTTCTTTGCTTTTTCAACTTTTTCTTGTTGTTCTGGAGTTAATGGTGGTGGAGAAACTTGTGGATCTGATGTAGGTGTTTGCGGAAACCTTTTTGCTTTTGTGGTATCACCGCCTTTTTTACCAGCCCTGGATCTCTTTTGCCTGATGTCCTCATCTCTAACCATTCGCCTGCTATATATAGCTCCATCCGATTCACGTATGGAACATACACCATTATCAATGAGAACATTTAACCAATTACCAGAATTAGAACAATCCAAACCAATCATCCGTATTATTTCTTCCTTTGAATATGGATGATGATTTGGTTTCACCATCACACCTCTTTCCACGCTTTCCCACATATAGCAGATCATATCAAACCATAGCCCTCTAACATCTGGTTGGAGCACCTTTACTTCTGGACACTTCAACCAATCTCCTACATAGAAAGGCATTGCTGGTAAATTTGTTTTTGTTGCCATATTAGTGAGTTTTAAGTGCCAGGATAGTATTTACCTATCCCAGCACGAAAAAGCGTTATACTTCCATTATCGCAATTTCTGGAGCTATTTTACGGATCTGATCCAATACATCATCAATACATTTATCTCTGTATTGCTCAACAATTTCATTTGCTCCAGGTGAAACCAGCTGTAGATAGACTTCACTATCTTTCAAGAAATGGTCAAACTCAACTTCGATTGTTTGTTTTGGTGTTCCTTTGAAAATTGCTACATTGATAGTAAAACTCTTTGGCAGATTGCTTTCAACCTCATTCTTATAAACCTCAGCAACGCTACCAGATGGATCACGCATTTTTTGTATTTCTGCTTTTGCTTTTGCAGTGAAATTCTTTAGCTTACTTACCAGCACCATGCAAGTCTCTGGATCCTGGAATATTCCACGGTTTAATCTTAAGAATTGTCCCAATCTCTGAGGAACCCAGGCATCAGATGAATCATTGATCTTTAACTTTTCAAAAGTTTCAGCCAAAGAAACTGTACCAGTGAAAGTATTCTTTTTATAATCATCCGTTTCATTGATCGTTAATTTAATGCTCATCTTTTCACGATCCACAACAATGTTAGCAGCTTTCTGGTCAATTGTATCCACACGTTTCTCTAACCATCTGGCAGGCGTATCAATTACACCACTTTGGCTAATATCTACAGGCTCTTTGGTAGGTAGCGGATCTGGCTCTTTTGTGGCCTTACCTTCACGATAAATTACTTCAATAGGCTCTTTGCCATCATACTGTCCGATATTTACAATCAGACCTTTTTTGTCTTTTTCGTCTTCCATTTCTTTTTAATTTTTAATGTTAATTATTTATCATCAGTACCAGTTTTGCTCAGTCTGATAGCCTGAAACACTGTACGTTGTTTTTCCTCTGGGGTACAGTCTCTTTCTTCCAACTTATAACCCTCTGGAGTGTACCATGCTGTCTTACCCTCTTCGTTGTCAATGAACTTGTAACAATCCGTTGTTACATATTCACCTCCAGATTTGATTTCGTCTCTAATTTTACCGAAACGATCCTCTAAGGGTTGCATCTTTTGTTTGTAGTCAGCTCGAATATCGGACAATTCGGTTTTGAGGTTATTAAGCTTAATAGCCATTTCTGATAATTCGGCACGTTTGGCATTTAATTCTTTTTGATCAAACTTTCTGGTATATTCTTTTTCAGCAATTTGATCGCATGAATCATGTAGAATTTGTTCACGCCCCTCAATAGGGGTGTCTGTTAACATTACATCTTTCATTGTGATATGAATTAAAAAAGTGAATAAAAAATTATATGGAAATGATATTTGTTAAGCAGGATGAATAACAGGATTACAATTGATAAAGTCCCGTCAATATATCTCCAGGTAATCCATTTCTTAGGGATTAAGCCAAGAAGCAATAATGCTCCAAAAAGAATCCACTGTGAACTCATCAAGCCAACAATACATAAGAACAAGTAGAAAAATCCGAACATTACATAAATGATATAAGATGTAGAATAATCTTTCAGATCTTTACTTTGCTTTTTGCCGTATTTTTGTACAGCATTATGTATGCGTTTAACATTACAAATAGCAAATATCTCATCCATAAGGCATACTATCATCAAAATATAAAATACTGTAGTCATATCTTATTATTTCAAATGGTCTCCTGTAGTGAAATTGAACGCTAAATACTTTGCCCAAAGTTCAATGAATTGACGTCCAAAATAAGTTGCTTTCTCATCTGTCTCCTGGCACAGACGGAACCCAATGCCCGCATGCGCATTCGAGGAACGACCATTCGTGCTCAGACCACCGAACCCCGCAAACGCACCATCATCCGCATACGCAAACAAAAGGGCACCACGATCATCATCATCCATATCATCAATTTCATTTTTGGTATAAAGAGCAAACCATGGATAGTAATAATAATCTTTACCCTCTGCATCAGGTTTCGGCTGGAAGTTTTTACCCCATAAAGCACGGCTAATGGTTTCAAGTTTCATCAAAGCTTTGATATGATCTGGAACCATTTCAGGTATTACAGGATCTACATTAAGAGCTATACACGCATCTTTGTACGTTTGGATGGATTTGTAATCATCCAAATTTGGTTTTGGACGTTTGCAAAATAATGCTGCTAAAACATCTTTCATTTCTTTGCTTTTCGCTACATTCAAAGCAGCTTCAACGTCATTTTCGGTAACTTCAATTTTTTTCATTTTCTAAAAATTTTAATCGTTTTACAATATTATTAATCAATCTAATAGCATTATCTATCCTGGTACTTTGCCCAGGTGGTATTTGCTTAATCAGTACCGGTATCAGTCTTATCAGTTCCGATACCATTTTGTTTGGTATTGTTTTCATTGGATCTCCAATTTGGATCTGGATCTGGAATGTCTGTGTTTAGATATTCTTTTGCATAATCTCGTAGCTTTTCGCAATAAGTAGAAAATGTAACTGTGTCCATTGTTGCTGTGGATCCAGGAAATTCTATAATTTCTCCTGTATGGTGATTTATAACCTTATCATGTACCATTTGAGCTTTAAAAAATTCATGTACTTGATTAGTATCGGTAAATTCCCAACCAGCATCATTTAATGCCTCCAAAAGCATTGGATAAATACATCCAAATAGCCATCCATTTTGATCCAGTGATCTTGGGTTTCTAACCAACTTAATTTCGATCATATATTTTCCATCTTTATGAGCATTCAGATAGTCATATATTGGTTTTAAATTGAAAAGTCCACTGATCTTATCTATCAATACCTTAGCCATACATAATATCTCTTTGCTTTTCAAGACTTATCCTAACAGCTCTAATGGCCGCCTCTCTGCCTCTTAAGCTTTGCAAGTAATCATCAATTTCAGATTTGCTTTCAGCTATATAGTAGCCTTCACTGGTAGCTATAAGGCCTATCACCATGCTGTTTACTCTTATATGATTTATTATCTTTCTAACTCTTGCCTCTGTAATTTTGAATCCACGGTGTTTTAGCCCGTTGCATATTTGGCAATTCTTAACAGAATTATTCCTTCCATATTTTGCTTGCAAACCTTGTATCATAACTGGTAATAAAGTGTTTTGCTCATATTCTGTCAAAGGCTTGGTTTCTTCGATAAATCCATTAAGCATAATATTACATGTATTTAAAGTTCTAAAGTCATTCCTGGATGAGCAGCATAAACTACTTTACCAGTTGCTTTTTCAATCTCTGAAATAAAGTATGGAGCATCTCCATTATCTTTTGATAAATGGATCAATATGATTTCCTCTACCTTTCTCAAATCATTAGCTTTTAGCGTCTCCTTACAAGTATTAAGCTCCATGTGGGATGTCATAAGTCGTTCACGTTGTGATGGCATTGTACGTCCAGATCTTATACTCTCGATCAGCTTAGCGTCACTATAGTTACATTCTATCAGCATGTGATTTATTCCAGGAAAGGTATATTCACACATAAAAGAATCTGTTAGGAACATTAGCCTCCCAATATCTGGATGATTGATAACATATCCTACACACGGTACATCATGGCAGGCAGGGAATGGCATAACCTGGAAGTTGCCAAATTTATAACCCTTACCAATCTGGAGCTTAATTGCCCTGGATCCATCCAAACCTTTTGCAGTCCAGACCTCAGGTAAGGCCAATGTGTAAAAACCGTTATCAATCATATTTTTCAGATATTTACTATGATCATTATGCTGATGAGTGATAAGGCAGCCAACTACTTTACGTATGTTCCATCCTAATGCTTTTTTTACATCAAGGATCTTAATACCTGCTTCTAATATCAAAGCTTCATTACCATTATCAAGGATATAGCAATTACCAGAAGATGAACTACCCAATACTGTCAATTTCATATCGTATAATTAATATCCAGGATCAATTTCTTTAGAATCGCTTTGAGCTTCATGTTCATCACTATTCTTATTTGTGACATCCTCATAGTTTGCCTCTTCAAGATTTATTGCTTTTGTATTAGCATGTTCCTGAATCAAATCATCTCTCGAATCCGATTCCATATCATCAGCAATGGCATTTTGCATTTCAATTGACAAATAGCCGTATTTAGATAAGAGGTTTCTGATAACAGTTTTTACAGCCATCGCATGGAAATTACCAGTCCATCCTACAGCCTTGCTATTAACATCCATAGGTAATTTGGCAAGATTGAGTAGATTTTCTACAGTGGTTTCCTTCTTTATTCCCTTAGAAAATAACTTTGCATGCTCAGCCATTTGCTCAGTAGTCATATACAAAGTCTTAGAAAATCCATTGATAAGTTCAAAGTAGCAGAAATACCCTATAATATTATCCGATTTCTTTTCTCCATCGAAGCTTATTTCACCCGTAAGTTTGTTTACCTTTCTTAGTTCACCTTCATAGACAACATCAGCATTGATAGTGCGATATTGTCCAGTACGCATTGCAAGTTGGATATAACCCTTGTAGCCGAGTTGGAAAGTCGGTTCCATGACTTTATACCAATTCCCCTTATCATCCTTCTTTGAATTATTAAAAGGGATTACATACGCATATCCCAAAGCCTTATTGATAGGTAATTTTAATACAGCTGCTTTTAATGCTTCCATAATTACAGCTTTAGGTTCGCATTTCTGGAGATTAGAATCTGTATTATATAGATCAATAATGCTTGCAATGAATGTAGAAGCATTCTTTGATACAGCATTTTGGAATTGCTCAACAACCGATGGGGCTTTGAGCATGTTTTTTAAAACATCAATTTTCTTAACTGGTGCTGGAGCTTTCTTAGGAGCCGTTACTTGATTTTGTGTCATAATGATAAATTTTAGATTTCTTTGAATTCGTTATTGTCTTTAATCATAAGTTTTGGATCATTTGATACCTTAAGATTTATGATCTGTGAAAGAGTAGGGATGAGTTTATTAACTCTTTCTCTGTTATCAATGAAGATTGGAGCGGTTATACCTTTTGTGTTGCATATAGCGTTTATAATATCTAATCCAGCATTTATTCTACCAGCAGAATTAGCATCAGCATAAGGGGCGTTATTAACCCACATGATGCAATTGATCTTTTCATTCCCATTTAGCTGGTCGCTGGTAAATGTAAATGATACCAATTTGAACATACCATTTATACGCCTCATTAATTCTGCATCTTTAGCTTTCTGAAATTCAGTTATGGTATATTCCTGCTTTTCAAGGTCGGCAAGTGCTTGATTGCTATTTGAACGTTGTTCTTCAAGTTCAGAAATGCGTTTGTTTGCACGCTCTATTTGAGAACGCTTTGTAAGACGTAATTTTAGTTCATCAATATTGTTTGTGAGTTGTTCTTTATCAGACCTTAGATCTGTATCATCATCGGATGAAGTATTAAAGGTTAGTTTATTTTCTAATTCTGAGATTTCATTACCTAAAGCGATCCAGGCAGAATCCTTTTCAATCATTTCATTAGCATTCTGAGCTGCTGGCAAATTTTCTTCCTGGTACTTCTTTTGCCCTTGTAATGATAGTATCTCTTTTTCATTGTCTTTTATCTTTATAAGCAGTGAATCCTTTTCATTTTGCAATTCGATCAATTTGTTCTTGGTTCGTTTACCTGTAGCCTGATTTTCTTTCAGCTTATTTGCTTTTTGCAAGTTGAAGTTATCTTGCATTTCGGATTGTTTTGCTTCAATATCATCTGGTTCTAAAGGACGCTTGCAAGTCGGACAAACAAATGCTCCATCTGGATAAACTAACTGAGAAGCATTTATATGCTTATATTCAGCTCTTAATGTATCCAGAGTTCGTGTTATTGATCCTATATTTTCATCCAGACTTTGTATATCAGAATTGTTACGATTATTTTCACGTTCAAGGCTTTGAATTTTATAATCCAAGTCTCTAATTGCCGAACGTCCTTTATTATTTGCGTCTGTAGCTGATGATCTGATATTATTTTCTATTTCCGATCGTTTCAACTTCTTTTCCCCTATTTGCTTTTGAATTTCAGCTTTCCGTTGATATTCAGCTTCCATAAGTTTACTCTTATCTGATAATTGCTTATCAATAGCAGCAACCTTATTTTGTTTTAATTTTAGTTCCTTTTCCAGATCTTTCCAGTCCTCAGCCTCTGGGATTGATCTACTAACCTCATCAATTCTTCCTGGTATTCCTGAAAGTTCATCGTTTATAGCACGCTTCTTAGCAGATATTTCTTTTTTAAATTGTAATAATGGGGTTCCCTTCAACTGGCTCAACAGCTCCAAATATTCTGGTTTTAGTGCTGCTATTTCATTATCAGATATGGTACCAGCCATATCTAACAGCATTGCCTTTTGTGTTTCACCAGGTAAATTTGGAAAGTAAGTAGGAGATGTGATTATTTTGAAAATATCCTCTGGAATAATAGATGATACCTCAGCATCATAAGCTTTTTTTGTATCAAGCTTTACATCATTTTTGTAGTAATCAGTAAAATGATTTAGAAGCTTACCTTCATTATTACCGATACCCCATTTTTCACGATAGCAACGTTTCAGAGTTACCTCATCGTTATTGACTAATAACGTAGCAGTTACTTCATGATCCAAATGCAAAATAGGGTTTTTGTTAGCGTCCCAAGTCTTAATAGAAAAGTTACTATCAGATCTACCTGTACTATCTTTGCCAAATAAGCACCATAGGAAAGCATCCATTATCGTCGTTTTCCCAGTTCCATTTTCACCGCAGATTATCGTCTCATTTTGATTGAAATTCACGGTCAATGCTCGCATACCTTTGAAGTTTGTAATTTGCAAGCGTTTTAGATAAATTTTTTTGTCCATAATTTATTTGTTGATTAATTCATTTATTTTTTCTGCTTTATCGACTGCCATTAATTCTGCCATTGAGTAGATGATCTTAGACGTTACCGCACTACCAGATCGAACTGGTCGTATCATTCCATTTCTTACCCATCTCTTTACACGTGCTTCACCATATTCACGATATGCACCACGCTGTGAGATATGATCCTTTCCAGGCATTATCATTTTAGCATAATTGGCAGCACCCAAAGTAGCCATGTCCATCATCATGTTTTTCAATTGGTATAATTCTAATTGTATCATATTAATATTTCCAGATATATCCGTTTGATGATTTATATTTTCCATTTGCAGCTTTATTAATACTTGCTGCACTAAATCCGAGAGTTTTATGAACATCTGCTAAAGATTCAAATTCTCTAATAAAAGTTCCATCAAGTGCATATTGCTTAATGCTCTTAGATAGAGAACTTTTCATTCTTATATCATGTGTTCCAAATCTATTATTCTCATATAATGTCATCCATTCAAGATTTTCAACATGGTTGTTTTTCTTATTTTCATCTTTATGATTGACCGTTTGTAAATTATGTGGGTTAGGAATGAATGTCAATGCAATTAAGCGATGGATTAGAAAGTGCTTTCTAATTCCATTTATTTGTAGAGATATACAAGAATAACCACCAGGGACTTTAAATGATTTTAGTATATGTCCTTTATGTATCCTTACTTTACCTGTTTTCTCACAAACATTATAATCAAGCCCTTTTATTCTTCCATAAGTAGATGCTTGATAATATCCTTCGTATCCAGGTATATCATTCCATATTTCCATAATTGCTTTTATTTCTTTTGATTTTTCTTTGGATATAATGCTTAACACTCTCAACATCATAAGAATTATCAATAAACATCATCCATGCGATGAGAAAGCAGCCAGAGGCTGTGACTAAATGCCACCATGCTCCACAAAATATTACTCCGATTAATGCTATAATACCAAGTATGAGTGATATTATGCAAATGATCAAATTTGTTAAAGATTCTTTTGCCATTGTCGTTACATTTAATGATTAAACATATTTGTTCTATTAGCTAATCGCATGAATTCGGCTATTGAATGAATGCCTAATTTTTTGAAGCTGTTTTTTCTATGATTATTTACAGTATTCAATGAGATAAATAGTTTGTCTGCTATCTCGTTGTCATTTAATCCATCATAAATAAGTTTCATTACTTCCATTTGCCTATCTGATAATTTAGAATTAAAAGCAGGTGAACAAATGATTTTATCATATTTACATTCACCTCGTAATGGGCAACTGACAAATTCAAATTTAAAATTACCATGTTCATCAAGATCTATGATATTATCGCATGCTCCGAAATTGCATTTTATGAATCTTCTTACAATCAAGAAGTCACGATAACTTCTATTGAGTTTACTTGCTGAATATATTTCCATTAAAGCAGAATAAGCTTGTGGATAGAATTCAGATATAACAGATATGAACTCTTTTATAAATTCGGTTTCTGTTTCTTCCAAATTTCTTTCAGGTTCTCCATAAGGTCTTATTGTAACCTCTCCCTCAGGTGTTGTATAAAATTCTATATTTTTCATATTTAATCTGATTCTGGAAATAGAATATTAGCCCTTACTCCAAGTTCTTTTTCAATCATAGATTGAGATAGAGCATCTGGCTTCTGTGTCCCAGCAAGCCAGCAGCGAACTGTTTTTGTGGATTTCATAGTTACATTCGCAACACGTTCGACAAATTGTGTCTTTGGTGCTTTGATTGCACTTCTATCAGGCAACTTATCATATATTTGCCTGAATGTCAATTGGTCTTTTTCTGTTAATTTGTTCATTTTGAATGTCTTTTGTTTGTTCGTCAAACACACTTTTTG
>Ga0172377_10008933_pt1 | contig 10284 bp, 7 predicted proteins | sample Pumphouse3metaG_FD_119749 | JGI IMG/M metagenome (GOLD analysis project Ga0172377, IMG submission 119749) | Leachate microbial communities from a municipal landfill in Southern Ontario, Canada - Pumphouse #3 metaG | ecosystem: Engineered > Solid waste > Landfill > Unclassified | place: Canada... | reverse complement strand
CAACACAATAGAATGACATTTAGTTCTCGCTAATTTTCGCGAAAATCCTCCTTGTTTGACTGGGCTTTGGACACTGGCTATTCATAGCTAGTTCTCAAAGCCCCTTTTTTTTCAACTTGACAGGTTTTTACCATATATAAATACATAAAATAATTAATTTGTATCAATACACATTATTTTTGCGTATCTAGCTTGTAATAAGCAGTAAACGTGCTATGTTATTTGCATGTATAAGTAAGTAGGAATGGTATATAGCATGCAAAAAAAAGAGCAAACAGAGAAAAAAAACAAGGAGTACGCCAATGGAACTCAAGTCGGAGAAAACGCTGCGGGAGAGAATAGCCAGGAAAATCCAAAGTTTGGGTCAAAGCTGTTCAGGAATATTATCGGGCTGCTTCTACAAAAGACAGACCAAGGTTGGAGTAAGTGTTTACGAGAGTTGCGTAGTGACGCGAAAGGTCGCAGGGAAGACGAAGGGTCTGTATATCCCGAAGACGATGGAAGCGGAAGTGGAGCAGTGGGTGGCGGAATACAAGCGTGTGAAGAGGACGCTAAAGGAGATCGACACGCTGTCGGAGGCGCTGGTGAGAATGACTGTACCAAAAAGGCAGGTAGGCCAAAGAAGAAAGAAACGCCTGAACTGAAGACACCCTGTGAAATTCTTGGGGGCATCACATTAGTGTTCCCTCACTTTTGGATATGGCTTTCTGCGTTTGACGATCCGCGTCAAAAGAGCCGTACGTACTATCCATTGAAGTACATTCTGACGCTGTCCCTAATGCAACGTCTCTGCGGACATCTCCACTGCAATTCGTACGAGAAGCTCACGCAGGCAGAGAGGGAGACTCTCAGGCGGAATGTGCAGCGCCTGTGCTTGATGTCCGGGAAAGACGGCCCCCGCGAGCTTCCGGATCCGGACACCTGCCGCAATCTGATGGAGAAGCTCGATCCATCTGAGCTGATGGATTTAAACTTTCTGATGTTCGAAGCGCTCAGGAAGCGCAAATGGCTGCAACCGTTCAGAACACCAGGCGGGATGCTCCACCTTGTCATTGACGGTGTCTGCTTCGACGGCTCCAAGTATTTTCTTGAGCATTCCATCAAGGCCGTGCACAACCGCGGGACTGAAAAGGAGTACACCGAATACAAGCTGTACGCCCTTCAGGCTATGCTTGTCTCGCCATGCGGCGCGACATTCTGCCTTATGACGGAATTTCTTGAGACCGCCGACAATTTTAACAAAGAAGATTGTGAAAGGAATGCAGCCAAAAGGCTGCTTGAAAAGCTGCACAAGAGGCTGCCAAGGGAGCGGTTCCTTATTGGTGGGGATGGCTTGTTCGCATGTCAGCCGCTAATCCAGCGGTGCCACGAACTAGGGATGGGCTTTGTGTTCACATTCAAGGGAACAGGCAAGAACGGGTTCTATGCGAAAAGTAGCAAGATCGCCATGAATTCAAACAAGTACGTGGAAATCTGTGAAGACACAGAAGAATACATCCTGCGGTGGGCGGATGGAATAAAGATTGACGTGGGGAGCAAGAAGAAACTGGAGCTGTCAGTCATTAGAGGTGATGGCAAGTTCGCCTGGGGAAAAGGCAACTCCAGCACACTCATGTACATAACAGACCAGCGCATTGCAAATGAAGAGAATGGAAACGAAAGGAGAAACAGAGAAGCTGTAGATTTTTTCAACAAAAGATGCCGTGGTCGCTGGAGGATAGAGACCAGCTTTAACACGCAAAAAAACCTTGGATTCGGGCTTGAGGCCTCATACGGAAGATGCGGAAACGCGGGGCAGAACTATTACCTCATCGTACAGATTGCGGTCAACCTGTTCGACATTATGACCAGAAGTAATTTTATGAACAGACTGCAGGAAAAGGACAACCCCGGTGCGGACGGCGTAAAGATACGCAAATGCCTAAGAGATAGATACGGCGGCATACGCGTGCTTCTGGAAAAAATAGGCCGGTCAATGATCAGCCAGGAATACAACTATGACGCAGAATACTGGAAAAACGCCAGGTTAACATTCAACAACTGGCCTCCGCAGAAAGCGATAAGCTCTGCCTGAACCGCAGGACGTATGCTGCCGCAGACTTGAATCCAAGATATATCTCTATCACAAAATAATTTAATAAAACCGCTCAAAGCTGTCGTAAAAGCGAAAAGGCCAATGGAAATATGCATGGCTTGAAAAAAACAGCTCCAAAGCGGTATGATGTTTTATACTCTGATGACTTTTGGGGCAAACCAGTCTTCTCCCCCCAAAAAATCAAGCTAGTTCATTCTATTGTGTTGCTTCTTTATTATTTTTTATGCAAATAATCTAATGTTTCGATTGAAAAGAACAAAAGTTGTATTATAGTATTAACACGGCGATGTTCTAGTACAAGAGAACAAGAAAATAAAAAGAGTTCGCCATGGACGTGAAAGAATATGGCGACACGAAGATAAGGGGCATAAAAATGGGACAGGAAGCAATCATAAAGAAGATATCAGGGGATCGATTTACGCCGTTTTTGTTAGCGAAGAAATTAGGTGCGAAGGCGGTATTGGAGTCGGCGTCTTTTTTAACGGGGAAGGATCGATATTCGATCATTATGATTGATGAAGCGTTTCGTCTTGTTCAGAGAGTGTCGGGTGTTGTGCAGGTAAGTTCTGGTGAGGAAGTTCAATTAACGGGGGATATTCTTTATAATTTAGCGGAAGTTGCGAAGCAGAATAAGACTGTGTTGCAGGATGCGGATGATAAAGATGGTGAAATGCAGTCGAAATATTTACCTCTTCCGGGTGCTGGTTTAGGATATTTAGGGTATGAGTTTTGTGCGCGTTGTGACACGATTGTATTAAGTGATCAGAAGGATGCTTTAGAAATACCGGAGAGTTGTTTTATCATTGGTCATATGTATATCATCTTTGATCATTTTACCGAGATGATGTATTTAGTAGGGATGAATTATAAAGAGCATCAGATCAATTTAAGGGTAGCGGCGGACACGATAGAGAAGCGTATTTTCAATTTAGATTTCACGTATTTGAGTGAGCCTGAAGAAGGCAAGAGCGACAAAATAGAGATTCTTACAGATCTGGAGAAGACGCATGACGAGTATGTGCAGAAAGTTGTGGTGTTGAAGGAAGAGATAAAGGCTGGCAATATTATTCAGGCTGTTCCGTCCAGGCGTTTGCAGATCAAAGATAGTGCCTCGGCGTTGGAAATATATCGTCGTTTACGTCAGCGGAATCCATCGCCGTACATGTTTTATTTGAATTTTGGTGATTTTCAGTTAGTGGGGGCATCGCCGGAGAGTTTAGTTCGGGTGCGCAAAGGAGTTGCAACGATTCATCCGATTGCGGGAACGCGTCGTCGCGGAAAGAATTTGGCAGAGGATGAGAGTTTGAGTGAGGAATTAGCGCGTGATCCGAAGGAGCGTGCCGAGCATTTGATGCTTGTTGATTTAGCGCGAAATGACCTTGGTCGAGTTTGTGAGGATGGCAGTATTAAAGTGACTAAATTTATGGCTTGTGAAAAGTATAGTACGGTGATTCATTTGGTTTCTGAGGTGACGGGGAAAACGGTTTCTGGGGATACGGATACCGCGGTGAAAATTTTACGCGCGTCTTTTCCAGCTGGTACTGTTAGTGGTGCGCCGAAGATAAGCGCGATTCAGATTCTTTCCAAACTGGAGAAAGAGAAACGCAATTTTTATGCTGGGGCTGTGGGGTATCTTTCGGTAGATGGCGATTTAGATTTTTGTATTGCCATTCGCTGTGCGTTGAAAAAAGAGGGCGTGTGGACATTGCAGGCCGGCGGCGGAATTGTTTATGCGAGTCTACCGGAGCGTGAATGGACTGAAACGTGTGAAAAAATTGACGCCATGAAGACACTTTTTTTTGCGTAACAGCAACTGTGAAAGAGGAAAAGAATTATCGAAGGATTGAACATACCATGATTATTTTATTAGATAACTATGATTCATTTACATATAATGTATATCAGTCATTGACAAAATATACTAAAGAAGAGATTCGTACCATTCGGAGTAAAGAGATCACGATTGCCGAGTTGGAAGCATTGAAGCCCAGTCGTCTGATTATATCGCCGGGTGCTGGTCGTCCGGAAGGGGCAGGAATTTCGTTGGCCGCGATTCGGCATTTTGCGGGTCGGATACCGATTATCGGCATTTGTTTAGGTCATCAGAGTATTTGTCAGGCATTTGGGGCCAAGATTGTGCAGGCGAAAGAGGTTTGTCACGGCAGTGCTCAAAGTATTTCTTTGGATGGGAAGGGCCTTTTTCGATTAATCGGGAAGGAATCTACGTTTACGCGTTATCACAGTTTGGTTGTGGATGAAGCAACTTTGCCGGAAGAATTTGAGGTAAGTGCGCGGAGTGCGGATGGTGATATTATGGGCGTGCGGCATAAGACCATGCCGATTGAGGGGGTGCAATTTCATCCGGAATCGATTGCGTCTGAAAATGAAAAGGAATTTTTTACGGCATTATTGAATTATCGGGTTGAGCCGTTGGATGTAGCGTTTTTGTTGAACAAGATTTCGGCCGGAAAGGATTTAACGGCGGAGCAAGCGGAAATGTTTATGGAGGACTTAACTGAGGGCTGCCTTGATGAACGTAAATCGGCGGCGGTCTTAACGGCGCTTAGTATGAAAGGTTATACTCCGGAAGAAGTTGCTGCTTGTGCGAAAGTGCTGAAGAGCAAAAAGGCTTCTTTTCCGTTGGAAACACACGAATTTTGTGATATAGTGGGTACTGGTGGGGACAGTAAGGGAAGTTTTAATATCAGTTCAATGGCCGCATTAATTGCGGCGAGTTGTGGTGTACCAATCGCAAAACATGGCAATCGCGCGATGTCTTCTCAATGCGGCGCTGCGGATTTTTATGCAGAACTGGGTATTAAGATCTTTGTCTGTCCGGAAAAATCAGCTAAGATGCTAGAGGACGTTAATTTTGCTTTCTTATTTGCGCCGATTTATCATTCGGCGATGCGTTTTGCTGCACCGGTTCGTGCGACGCTTGGTATTAAAACCATTATGAATTTGCTGGGGCCGCTTTCAAATCCTGCGGGTGCTGCGTACCAAATGCTGGGTGTTTATGACGCGGGGCTTTTGAAGGTTGAAGCACGCTCGGCAAAATTGCTTGGGGCAAAACATGTGATGGTGGTTCACAGCCAAGACGGATTTGATGAAATTTCACCCTGTGCCAAGACGTCGGTAGTAGAAATTGGCGAGGATGGCATTGAAAAAGAGTATGAAATCAATCCGGCTGATTTTGGTCTAAGTGGCTGTTGTGTGGAAGATCTTTCGGGCGGAACTGCGGTTGAAAATGTAAGGATCGCCCATGAAATATTGGCGGGCACCGCGAATCAGACAGTGGTTGCTTCGGTTTGTTTAAATGCTGGTGCTGGACTGTATGTCTTTGGAAAAGCGGATTCTATAAAGCAGGGCTTCGAAATGGCGGAGTTGGCGTTGAAAAGTGGCGCGGTTCAGAAAAAACTCAATGAAGTTATCAAACGTTCAAATGCAGTATTATAACAAGGACTGTAAAAAGGATACCGCAGATGGATTCGATACTACAAAAAATTATTGATAAACGGGAAGCCGATAAAAAATACCAACGAAATAATTTTGGCTTTGCGATCCCGGCGATGCGACGACGCAGTATTACGCCGTTTTTACCGGAACGCGGTGTGATTCTCGAAATCAAGCGCGCCTCGCCATCGAAAGGCGATATCCAGCCGGATCTAATCCCCCAAGAACTCGCGTTAGCGTATCAGAAAGCAGGCGCGGCGGCCATTTCTGTGTTGACAGAATTCAATGCTTTTAAGGGATCGCTGCAGGATATCATGGATGTGGCTGTCGCACTCGATGCGCAGAATCTTTCGGATAAGCCCGCAATTTTGCGTAAAGATTTTTTGACGGAAGTTTCTGAAATAGAGGTCTCGTATAAAGTGGGAGCGGATGCGGTTTTGCTTATTGCCCGAATTTTAGAAACGGAAAAGCTGATAAAAATGGCTCTGCGTTGCTCGGAAATGGGGCTTGGTGCCCTTATAGAGCTGAGAACAGAAGAAGATATTCAGAAATATCACGCCGTGATGCTCGCTTTGAAACAGCAGAACAGGAGCGCCGAAAATTTTGCTGCGGGGACGAATACGCGTGATTTGGCGACCTTTGCGATTGATTTGCTGAAACCGTTGTCTTATGGAGATCGCTTGCCGAAAAAGATGATTTTTGAGTCGGGCATTCATACGGCCTCGGCCGCGCAATTTGTGGGCAGTCTGGGGTTCTATGGTATTTTAGTAGGGGAAGCGGCGTCCAAAAATCCGGCAAAAATGCCGATGCTAGTGGAGGCTTTTCGGGCGGGGGGCGCTCAGTTGAAGCCGGATCGGAACACGCTCGGTTGGAAACAATATGCGCGCCTGCTGGGAGAAAAAACGCTTCCGTTCGTGAAAATTTGCGGTATTACCAAGGAAGCAGATGCTTTGCAGGCGGCTTCTTTGGGGGCCACTTTTTTGGGGTTCGTCATGGTTCAAAAGAGTCCCCGCAACTTGAATGGTCAAAGAATAAAGGCGATCTGCAATAAAGTGCGATCTGTGTATCCAGCTGTCCAGTTTGTTGGCGTTATTACGGATCCGGATTCGCCAGAAGGATGTGAGGCGCAGGCGTTGGCCGAACAAGGAATCCTGGATGCGATCCAGTTGCATAATTGTTCTGCAGCCGGTCTTCCTTTTTGGCATTATTCCGCAGTGCGCGTCGGCAGCGAAGAAGATCTGTTGAAATTGGATGACCTTCTGAACTCGGGGCAGCCACGGGTATTGTTGGATGCCAGTGTGGCGGGCATGGATGGCGGAACCGGCGTCTGCATTTCAGAAAAATGGGTGATGCAGGCACGGAAGAAAGCGCCGCTCTGGCTGGCTGGCGGAATTAATCCGGATAATGTGCAGGAGATGCTGCGAAAATTTTCGCCGGAGTTGTTGGATGTTTCCAGCGGAGTGGAAAAAACGCCCGGTATTAAAGATGAATTAAAATTACAGCGGTTGTTTGAAAATATAAAAAAGTGAGTGGATCATAATGAAAAAGATACAAGAACGGATGAGCGATAAGCCACGCATGAGTGATCATGGCTTTTTTGGCCAATTTGGTGGAAAATACGTGGCTGAAATTCTACGGCGAACGATTGACGAAACGGGCGTGGCATTTGAAAAAGCAATGAAGGACCCAAAATTTCTTGGCGATTTGGCGGAACTGCAGCGCGATTTTATCGGCCGACCCACGCCGATGTTCCATGCAAAACGAACGAGTAAAAAACTGGGCGGCGCCCAGATTTATGTAAAGCTTGAAGGGCTGGCCAATACCGGTGCTCATAAAATTAATAATGCTATCGGTCAGGTTCTCCTTGCGAAGTACTGCGGAAAAACCCGCATTATTGCCGAAACGGGCGCGGGACAACACGGCGTGGCTACTGCTGCAGCAAGCGCTTTGCTCGGAATGGACTGTACGGTCTATATGGGCGAAATAGACATGAAACGCCAACAGCCAAATGTTGCCGCGATGGAACTTTATGGCGCAAGTGTGAAGGCGGTGACCGCGGGGTCCCGTATCCTTAAGGATGCGATTAATGAAGCAATGCGTGATTGGGCTGCGCATTTTGATACGACCCATTATGTAATTGGTTCTGCGCTGGGGCCAGATCCCTTTCCTGATATGGTGCGTACCTTCCAGTCTTTTGTGGGGCGGGAAGTCCAGTCTCAGTTGCAAGAACGGAATGTGACTCCGGATGTATTAATAGCCTGTGTGGGTGGCGGATCCAATGCAATTGGCTTTTTTGAGCCGTACATCAATACGAAGACGCCGCGGCTCATTGCGGTTGAAGCTGGTGGTATCGGGCCGGGCGAGGGCAACAACGCGGTTCGCATGGCTGGGGATGCACATTTGGATATCATTCACGGTTATAAGAGTAAATTTTTAGTGAATGCAGATGGTCAGGTAAATGAGACGCGTTCTATTTCGGCGGGGCTGGATTATGCTGGAATTGGTCCGCAGCTGTGTTATCTTGGTGGAAAAGGCCGGATTGAATTTACATCGGCAACCGATCAGGAGAGTTTGAAGGCACTGCAAGTTTTTGCTCGCAATGAGGGCGTGTTGTTTGCGCTTGAGAGTGCCCATGCGGGGGCGGAAGCTTTGCGCTTGGCACCCACGATGCGACCTGATCAGGTCATTGTGATCAATATGAGCGGCCGCGGGGATAAAGATATTTTTATTACGTCGCCGATTTTCAGGCCGAAAGAGTGGGGCGATTTTCTGCGTGGCGAATTAGAGCGTCTGGATTCGAATACCGAAATTCATTCATCAAAAATAATCATATCGGAAGAGAAATAGGAGAACTGAAAATGGCAAATTTAATGGCACATCAGGTTGCTGGTTATCCGGATGATGAGACCGCAGCAGTGATCGCGGATGCCCTTGTGGATGGTGGGGCAAAAATACTGGAAATTCAGCTGCCGTTCAGTGATCCGAGCGCGGATGGAAAAATTATTCAGAATGCAAATGCAAAGGTTCTTGCTCATGGCTATACCACGCAAAAAGGCTTTGATTTTATTGCTAAAGTGCATGCCAAGCATCCCGATGTTGAACTTTTTGTGATGACTTATACGTCTATTGTCTTTCGCCCCGGAATAGAGTGTTTTGTGCAGCGGGCTGTGGCGGCTGGAGTGACTGGTTTTATTGTGGGCGATTTACCTTTTGATTGTGATGAGGGACTCGGGGCTATTTGCAAAAAATATCACGTGCATCACATCCCGGTGATTGCGCCTTCTGTAACCGATGAGCGTCTGGCAAAAGTGGCCCATGCGGGGTATCACTATATTTACAGCGTATTGCGGGCCGGAACGACGGGTAGCGCAACAACGATTACGAATGAGATGGTGAATTATATTGAAAAATGTAGCGCTGGTGGTGCCAGGATTCTTGGTGGGTTTGGCATTCAAAATGGGGAGCAGTGTCGTGTGCTTGCTCCTCATGTGCACAGCGTGGTGGCGGGGTCTGTTTTTGTGAATATTGTAACATGCTGGTGCGAAGAAGGTGGCAAGGATTCTTCGACGCTTTATGATAAAATATACGCGAAGGCCAAGGAGCTCTCGGATGCGGCTCAGGTTTAAGATTTGAGCGAAATCGGGGCGCCGATGATCGCGGCCTTTGCGTCTGGCGCGTGTCCGATTTCATCGGTTTTGGCAAGGGCAAGGTTTTCCGGTACGAAGCGTTGGGCCAGAGTGATCATATCAGGTTGTATTTTCTCGGATTCCATTTGAGTAAATTGTCCGAGCAGAACGCCATTAAGTTGTTCGAAAACGCCAATTTGTTTTAGTTGGCTGAATGCGGCAGTCATTTGCGGAATGGTGCCGTGCAGGGATTCTAGTAGCAGAATTTTATTCGTCATATCCGGCCAGAATGCCGTACCGGCTAATTTTAGCAGACAGCGGATATTGCCACCGACTAAAATGCCGTCCATTTGTTTTTTTTGAATGAAACGGTAGTGATAGGTAAAGAGCTCTTTGGAGCCGCGGGTTATAAAATGTTGAAATTCTTTTCGGCGTTTTCCGGAGGGATCAAGAATCAGGTTCCGTGGCTGGTAAAGAACGGATGCCTTTCCGGTTTTTGTGTATAGGGCATTGATTATTGTGGTTAAGTCACTGTAGCCCCAGAAAGTTGCTTCGGACTGTGCCAGAACTTCAAAGTTTAGATAAGGGAGTATTTCGTTGGCGATATCGCCGCCGGAGACATCGAAAATGGCTTTAATATCGGGGTTGAGATAGCATTGCATTAAGGTGCTGGCGCGCTGTTGTGCGGTACCGCTGAAAATGCCATCTTGGGCATAAATATGGTTTTCGGGTCGTGTTGTGATGTTTAAGCCGGTTAAAAAATCATGAAGTTTTAGCAGGGTCTTTTTTTGTTGCGTTTTTAGGCCATTTGAACAGCTGACGAAGGCGATTTGATCTCCGTTTTGCATGATGAATTTCTTTCTGTTTGGGTGCTTTGTTAAGATTGGGTCCTGTTTAAGGGGGGCCTTTATCGGAATGCAGAGGACCATTTTTTTGTTTTTTGGGGGATCGTTTTGTTTTTTGCATAATATATAGGATGTTTTATCCTAAAAAGTGATTTTTTGTGTATGGAAGGATCTATTCTTTAAATGGAGTGAATTGTTTTGCGGATAATAAAGACGTTTTTGTTATTTGTAAATATGATAAACGGGTGTATTATTAGGTTGTCTT
>Ga0172377_10008928_pt1 | contig 10287 bp, 7 predicted proteins | sample Pumphouse3metaG_FD_119749 | JGI IMG/M metagenome (GOLD analysis project Ga0172377, IMG submission 119749) | Leachate microbial communities from a municipal landfill in Southern Ontario, Canada - Pumphouse #3 metaG | ecosystem: Engineered > Solid waste > Landfill > Unclassified | place: Canada... | reverse complement strand
TTTTGAAAACGTTATGGATGGTTTTTGAATAATGGTTTTGGCGTCTTCTAAAGTTAGGTGATGGTCATTTGAAATAAAAGAAATGCCTTCTAAACTGTTGATCAGAAATCGCACATCGCCATTGGCCATGTGAACAAGATAGTTTATAGCTTCTTCATCAAGGGTATATCCTTCACCTAATTGTTTTAAAATGCTTAAGGTGATTAATGTTAAGTCTTCAATTGATAAATCGTTTAATTTGTAGATTAAACATCGCGACCGAATGGCAGGATTAACTGAGTGATAGGGGTTAATGGTTGTCAGACCGATGATGATGACCTGTCCACTTTCTAAAGATTCTAATAAATAATCTTGGATATCTTTCTTCATTCGATGAATTTCATCAATGATGAGGACAAAGCGTTCTTCTTGAGATGATTGATCGATATAACTCTTTAAGGTTGCTTTATTATCGGTGGAGGCATTAAAAGTTGCAAATGGAAGCGACATTTCATGACAAATCACCCTCGCAAGAGTGGTTTTTCCTACTCCAGGGTTTCCATAGAAAATGAATGATGCGATTTTATGGTTGGCAATCATTTTACGAATGACCCCTTTAGGGCCAATTAAATGAGATTGTCCAAATAAATCATCGAGTTTTGTAGGTCGAAGTTGATAAGCAAGTGGAATCATGATGGTCACCTCAAAGATATTGTAACATAAAATTTTGATAAAGTAAATTCAAAGTTTTTGTACGAAAAGTTAATTTTTCGTGCAAAAAATCGTTTTTTTTGCTATAATAGTAATATATCTTAAGGAGGATGACAAGATGAATTATAAAAAATACATACAAGATGTTCCTGATTTTCCAATTCCAGGGATATTGTTCCGGGATATTACCCCTTTGATGGCGGATGGGGAAGCTTTTTCCCATGCTTGTCAAGAATTATCGACCTTTGCAGCGAGTGTTGGAACCGATGTTGTCGTGGGACCCGAGTCTCGTGGCTTTATTTTTGGATGTCCCATTGCTTATAATTTGGGAGTTGGGTTTGTTCCAGTACGGAAACCTAATAAATTGCCTCGTGACATTATTGAGGTATCTTATAGTTTAGAGTATGGTGTCAATACGTTGTGTATCCATCGCGATGCTATTCAACCAGGACAAAGAGTATTGGTTGTTGATGACTTATTGGCGACTGGCGGAACCATTAAAGCTGCTATTCAGTTGGTGGAGGAATTGGGTGGAATTGTTGCGGGGGTTGCGTTTCTTGTTGAACTCACAGACTTAAAAGGACGAGACCTTTTAAAAGAATATCAAATTAAAACATTGATTCAATATTAGTAGTAGAATATATTCACTATTAACAGAAAGGAGGTGCTTGACCCATGGTAAGTACTATGACCATTGAAAAAGTTTTAGATGTCGCTAAAACGTATCTTCATAATGAAAAGAATATTGATACGATTTATCGTGCCTACGTATTGGCAGAGGAAAAACATCGCGAACAATTTCGAAAGTCTGGCGATCCTTATATTCAGCACCCCCTCGAAGTCGCTTATATGCTTGCGGAACTACATACCAGCCCAGCGACGGTAACAGCAGGGCTCCTTCACGATTTGATTGAAGATACCGATGTTGATCGGGCTATGATTCAATCCCAATTTGGAGTTGATGTGTATAATATCGTTGATGGGGTTACTAAAATCAGTAAACTGAAGTATATGACCAAGGAAAAAGCTTTGGCGAAATCTCATCAAAAAATATTATTAGCGATGGCTAAAGATATTCGTGTCGTTTTAGTCAAATTGATTGACCGGGTTCATAACATGCGAACTCTTGAATTCCAACTTCCTGAAAAGCAAAAAATTATTGCGAAAGAAACCCTTGACTTATATGCACCCCTTGCTCACCGTATGGGTATGTATCGCTTGAAAGCAGAAATGGAAGACATTAGTTTTCAGTATTTAAATCCCGAAAAATATTTAGAATTGTATACCATGATTAATGAACAACGACGAGCTCGTGAAGAAGACATCAATCGAATGAAAAATCGAATTGAAGAAATCTTGATAGCCAGTCATATTAATCAATATGAAATTCGCGGACGTGTTAAAAATATTTATGGTGTGTCTAAGAAAATGGATCAAAAGAATCTTGATTTCGAGCAAATTTATGATTTGCTCGCTCTTCGTATTCTTGTTCCGACCATTGAAAATTGTTATCATGCCTTGGGACTCATGCATGGTGAATGGACGCCCATTCCCAAACGGTTTAAAGATTATATTGCCACGCCAAAACCCAATTTATATCAATCTCTTCATACGACTGTAGTTGGACTCAATGGAAAAATTTATGAAATCCAAATTCGTACCTATGAAATGGATGAAATTGCTGAATTTGGAATTGCTGCGCATTGGGCTTATAAAGAAGATAAAAAGGGATATACCCCTGAATCTGAACAGTTAGAAGTTGCTGGGAAATTGAAATGGTATAAAGAATTATTGACTTATGCTGAACTGGGAGAACAAGAAGATAACGATCCTCTTGAAACCATTCGCGAAGATATTTTTAGTGCTAATGTGTATGTGTTCACTCCTAAGGGAGATGTCATGGACTTTCCTAATGGGTCCACTCCACTTGATTTTGCTTATCGTATTCATACGGAAGTTGGAAATCATACGATTGGAGCCATTATTAATAATAAAATCGTTCCTCTAACATACAAACTGAAAACAGGGGATGTTATTGAAATAAAGACATCAAAAAATTTCAATGGTCCCAATGAAGCATGGTTAAAAATTGTTAAAACGTCTCATGCTAAGCATAAAATCATTTCCATTCTGAATCGTCAAAAACGAGATGAAATGATTGAAAAGGGAAAAGAAGATTTTTCTAATGCTTTAAAAGCTGAAAATAGTACTTTAAAATGTACTGATCGCATGATTGCTGATCAATTTGAAAAATATAGCATCAATAACCTCGATGATTTCTACTATGAACTGGGTAAAGGGAGCCTATCTCTTCATGGGGCTCTTAATCGTTTACTTGGGAAAATAGTATTAGATGAAGAATCCTTGATTAAACAATATAATCAAGAACCAGATAAACGAGCAAATGCTCATCGTACGTTAAATGAATATGGAATCATCATTGATGGTCTTGATAAAGCTCGTATTCATCTTGCAAATTGCTGTCATCCCGTGATGGGAGATAATGTTATTGGATATGTTAGTAAGGGATCAGGGATCATTGTCCATCGATTAGAGTGCCATAATACCCATCATTCTGCTGAAGAACGGCATATTGAAGTTATTTGGGATGAAGAATTTGATACAAAAGCGTATGACAGTTTGATTAACGTATTGTCGTATGATCGAAAGAATATTGTGGCTGAAATTATCAATACGCTCAATTCGGCGTCTGTTATCATTACCGCGATTTCATCGGGTAAAAATAAAGATGGAGATCTCTTAACTAAAATTAAAATATTGGTTAAAAATGTTGGTATGTTAAACAATGCCATTGTCAATTTATATAAAATTTCTGATATTTATGATATAGAACGAGTGATTAAATGAAAATTGTAATTCAAAAAGTAAAACAAGCCAGTTGTACCGTTGATGGACGTGTTACTGGTCAAATTAAACGAGGATATGTATTGTTTGTTGGCTTTACAACCGGTGATCAAAGTGAATTATTGGATAAAGCCATTAAGAAAATTCTTCAATTGCGTATTTTTAATGATGAAAATGATAAAATGAATTTGAATATTTTACAAGTAGGCGGATCAATTTTATCTATTTCGCAATTCACATTATACGCCAATACTGATAAAGGAAATCGTCCTTCGTTTGTTGAGGCCTTGCGCCCAGAGGAAGCCAGTGTGTTATATGATGAATTTAACCATCGCTTGGCTGCGACAGGTATGGTGGTTCAGCGTGGAGTTTTTGGCTCTCACATGGATATTGCTCTTATTAACGATGGGCCTGTTACGATTGTGTTAGAATTTTAAACAAAAGGAGAAGATGCTTTATGATGATTCGCGATCAATACACGCAACTTAGTTCATCTCCCGTCAATGCCACTAGCATTGAGGCAATGAAAAAATTTCGTGACCGTTGCATCACTGAACAAAATCACGAGTATTATTATTTTGCCAATCTCAAACTGATCGATTATTACATCGAGTTATCTTTGTATGAAGAAGGGCTTCTCCTTGCTAATCACGATTTACCGGACCTCGATCCAACAGTTTTCCGTTATATTTATGTATCATATTTAGAACGATTGATTTATCTTAACGTCCAAAAACGTAATTTTCGCATGGCTTATCGTTATGTTTTTCAAAAACGACAATTCATTGATGAAGGAAATCGCGATAGTATCAATCGGTGGTATTTAGAGATGGCCTATATTTATGCTGAACTCAATCAAAAAACTAAAGCGTTACAGCATTTACAAGCGATTGTTGAAAACTTACCGAGTGATGAAATATTATCTCATGCCTTAAGCAATATGACCAAGTTATACATTGATGAACATATGGTTGATGAGGCTGAGACCACCCTTAATCGTTGTTTAACAGTGACGTTTGATGCGGAAGGGCGGACTTATTGCCATTATCTATATGCCTTAATTTGTATTCTTCGCGGGAAAACCAGCGATGCGTTGGTATTGTTTCACGAAATTTTTGAACTAGGTATTGAAGAACACTATGTCAACATGGCTTTTGATTATTTGGAATTATTGATTCAATTGAAAAAAACATCGGCTGCCGATGCGTTAATTCAATCCATGAAGCCGTTGGTTTTAAAAAATCCAACTCTTGAAACAAAAAGAATATTTTCGATATTGTCTTTAAAGGCAAGCCTTTTAAAAACGCCCAATCAAGACGCTGATGCTCTCATTGAACAGTTACAACAATTGACTGCTGAAGAAGAAGCGACTCGTAATCTCTTTTTATTAGAAGCCTTAGAAGACGAAAAAACAGCTGTGATTCATGAACAAGTATCGACGCTGTATACGCATTTGGAACGATTGGTACAATTATTACCAATGGTGTCTCAAGAAACTGATATCCGATCATTACTGATGGATTTCGGGCAAAAATTAAGCATGGTCATCGATGTTGATGAAATTCATTTTGGGCTATATCAATCCATTCTTTCTGAAAAACCATTGACTTCGATTCAATCTTATTATTATAAGAATAAACGATTGTATGAGAAAACAATCTCTTTTGAGCAATTGAAAAACACGATTATTGAAACATTACTTATTCATCATCAAGAAGTATTCATCGATTTTAATGGCTATTCTGTGCCCATCATCAATATTGGGACAGGAAAAACCTACCAAGAACAAGGGATTACTTCCTTGTTTGCCCTTCCTTTTAATGAAGAGGAATCAATGTTCTTTTCTGTTACCTACGGTGCTAAATATACTGATTTGGGAAATTCGGAACATCGGCTCCTTCTACGAATGGCTTCGATGTTGTTAGAAACCAAAATCCGTTTATTTTTTAATCAAGAACAAGAACGATTTTTGCTTTTTAAGCAATCCTCGCTTGAACACGCTTCAATGTGTCATATTCTTGTTCATCATGAACAAGGAATCATCCTCGATGAAGCTTTGCAACAACAGCTCTTTCTTCCTCAATCGATGATATCTGTTTCTGAATTTGCTCTTGGAATGTCTAAAAAGCAACAAGCGGCTTATGAACAAGTCGATTTTACTAAAGAGCAGATATTACACTATAGTTTAGGAACTGAAGAGGTCATTTTATATTCTGAGCAGATCATTCCCTATCCTGGGGATCCTCATATGGCTATTGGATTATTGTGTCAAGAAAATGCTGCTTTAGACCAAGAACTTCAATTTCAAGAAGCGATGATGGCCATTCAAGAGAAAATGCAGTCTATCGAATATAAATTTAGTTTTATTCGTCTCAAAGGTAACATCAAGGAATATCAAATGCTTGAATCACATTTTGGAGTTCCTATTTACTTCTTAGATACAGAAGAATATGTTATTATATTAGAAAACGAAACTAATCAAAAAACGCTTGAAAAACTTATTAAAGGGTATGAAGGTCGATTATCAGTTATTCGTTTTCCTCGTGATATGATTAATCTTGAAGAGATAATTCGTTTTTCAAAAATTGGATTAGAAGAAGGCATGACCTTTTTTACGGATGAAGTGTATCAACGTTACTTAAAGCGTGGCACGATTCGTTCTTTGGTTACGAATGCGTTAGCCAATTCGTTTGAATTGTGGTTTCGTCAAGTAAAACTTCAAGACGTAGTGAAAGGATATGAGGTTCATCCTCGTATTCACGGAGTCTCGGAAAAAGAATTTGTTCGGTTTTTCTTGAGTCCTGATCTGTTAGATCAATACGATGGGCAACTCTTAAAACAAGTCCTATTACTTGATTCTGATTGGGACTATTATATCCCATTATCAATTCCAACGATTCAAAGTGACGCGTTCATGCAGTCTAAAAATGCAAATAAACATATTCACGTGATGATTTATGAATATGTTCCTTATTTATTAGATCTTATTTCCAAATTAAATGCTAAATCGGTTCAAGTATTACTTCATTATCGCCTGCTTGATCAACTGTCCGTGTTTGATTTGCAAAAACTGAGGTTAGAAGGTATTATTATTGATGAAGGACTTGAAAAAGAGAAAAGGACTCATTTACTAGAGATAGCCACTACCAATAATTGGGTCATATATGCTAATTATCAATTTTTAGATTATCATCAATGTTTAATTCGAACCGCCGATTTGACAAAGGAGTTATAACATGGAAGACCATCGTCTCATTTTGGAACAATTTCAATCAATTTTAAAAAAGGAACGGACAACCCTTTTTAAAAATGATTTTCAATATCAAATGACTCAAGAATCTTGTGATACGCTCTTGAATATGCGAAAACTAATTGCTGGTTATGAGCACTTATACACGGAACCACTAAAAGAAGGATCTAAGGTCTTGTTGCTATTTGGATTGTTACAAGGGTTATTTGTTGCTATTGATTGTTTATATACCATTGGGCGATCGACTTCATTAGATAAAATGATGATCAATATCAATCAAAATAGTGCTTTGCGTGAAATTAAATATATTCGCAATGATGTAGTAGGACATCCTAGTTATCGATATTATGATGATAACGTCGTTGGATTTTGTGAACTAGATATTGAAAATCTCGTTGATGATGTGTTTGTCTATCGATCAGTTGTTTATGTAAACGATGTGATTCAAGAAACTACTCATCGGGTAAAAATGCTTGATGTCATCCAACAGTATTATCAAGAAAGTACGGATGTATTAACACAAACAATTCAGTTTTTCAACATGAAACACAATCGCGTTGAGTTTCATCTATCAGAAAAAGTGAGTCAATTAGCTGATGACTTTATGGAAGGTCAGAAGAACAATGAGTTGCTTCAATCCATCGACGATTATTTTACAAAAGGGTTTTATTTGGCGAAAGATTCTCATCATCGAGTTTTATGGAGAACCCGATTGATCCGTTATTTGTTTAATCAAGCTAAAAATGCATATATTGATTATTTAACTATTTTAGAAATGTATAAATTATATTGTCTTTTGTATCAATTAGAAAAACAAATCAATCCTACCTGTCAGTTTCAGTTTGTTCGATTTACCCCTAATCCTGAATTTGTTCTACTTAAAAATCTCATCAAAAAAACTAAAAATAAACAATATGATCCTAGTTTCTTACATGATAATGCCCATCCTTTACATCAGCGTAATTTTGAAATATTGTTGAAACAATATGAGAACCACACTGCAACCGCTAATCTTAGGCAATGGATTCAAGATAAGCTCTTAGAAAATAATCGGGATATGATGTATTTAATTGGATCAGAGCTAAAAATATAATAAGGAGTTTCTATGTTTATTATTCGCTTTTTTAAATCATTATTCATGCCATCAAAGATGGTTAAATATGGTAAAATGAATTTCATTATTGCCATCGCCATTTTTTTAATATCATCAGGCTTGTTAGCCTTACCTAATTCTATTTATTTGTCCAACCATCGTTATGATTTGGTTGATTTGCAAGATTCCTATCATCTTCAGGTTTTTACAAAACTGGATAATGATGATTTACTGGTTTTGCGTCAATCAACTTGTACTGTGGAAGATCAAGCCATGTCGGGAATATGTTCTGGTCACGTTTTAGAAGGAGAACCTTATATTTATGAGGTGACTTATCAAGAAAAGACAACGCATATTTACATTGTTTTTGACCTCTATGATATTCATGATGCTGAGGCCTCACCCACATATAATATTCAAACGCAATTTAATACCCTTCCAACCTCAGATGGTGGAAATTACTTGTTGGTTTTTTATCGTGATGGTATCTATTATCAAACGCCTGAGTCGATTAGTGGTAAAGAGTTAGCTTATGCAAATGGCCATGACTTTGCTTTATCAGAACTTACGGATGGAACCATCCTGGCCTATCGGTTGATTGATATGTATATGAATGATATTCGTATGGAAATCACGTTTAATACTTTTTTGATTTGTGTTATTTATACACTCATCTTTATTATTGTAATGTGGTTGGTGTATAAAACCACTCAAACCCCGTATACTTTTAAAGAAATGTATAATATTGGGGCGATTTCCTCCATTGTACCTTTGATTGTGATTATTGTGACGACCTTATTATTCCCAAGAGAAACCTTTATGTTTTATTACATCACGGTTTTTGGGCTCTATTATGTGATCGTTTTGTATCGAATTAGTAAATTAAAAAAACTTGTATAGAACTTAACCCCCATCACGTGTGTGATGGGGGTTTCACGAAAAAAGGCTTTCTTATCAAGTCGTTTTGTGGTAGAATAAAAGAAGAGAAATGAGTGATTAAAATGAAAAGAACGATTGCAAGAATAGTCGCAATGATGATCTTATATCATTATGATTTAACAAAAGAATTAGAAATTGAACTACTTATGGATCTCATTCACTGTGAAGAAGACTATGATCAAGAGATGGCAAAGGACTTAGTTGATGGTATTATTACCAATCTTCGTAAAATTGATCATACCATTTCTATCTATTTAGATCATTATACCTTGGATCGTCTATCATTTGTTGATCGGGCCCTTGTTCGAATTGGGACCTATGAACTCATGTTTACCAATACACCGACCTCAATTGTCATTAATGAAATCATTGAACTGTCTAAAGAATATAGTGAAGTGGATGATTTTAATACTGCAAAATTTAATAATGCGCTTCTTGATAAAATCGCCAAGGGACTTAAAAATGGAAGTTAAATACATTACCGTTGGTGCCTTGAACCGATATATTGAATATAAATTCGAGTCTGACCCCCATTTACAACTAATTTATGTGAAGGCTGAGATTTCAAATGTTAGATTATCGAAAGGCATCATATATTTTGTCTTAAAAGATGATACCTCTGAAATCGATGCATTGATGTTTCGAAACGTCGTTTCAAAATTGACGTTTGAACCCATTGATGGCATGACAGTGATTGTGAGTGGAAAGGTGAGCGTTTATCAGAAACGGGGACGATATTCTTTCCAAGTCAATACCATGGAGCAAGCGGGTCTTGGAAATGCCTATCTTGAGTTTTTAGAACTCAAAGAAAAGCTATCTAAAGAAGGGCTGTTTGATCAAAGACATAAACTTTTACTTCCTCCGATGAGTGAAGCGATTGGCGTTATCACCAGTGCCACAGGAGATGCGCTTCATGATATTGTTTCAACCATTCAAAAACGGTTTCCAATTGCGAAAGTCTATTTATATCCTGCGATTGTTCAAGGAAAAGATGCTCCCACTTCACTAATAAGGGCGCTTCTTCAAGCCAATCGTGATGCGGTGGTCGATGTGATATTGATCGCCCGTGGTGGGGGAACCGTTGAAGACTTATCGTGTTTTAATAATGAAATTTTGGCACGAACTATTTTTAATAGTCGCATTCCAACTGTTAGTGGGGTAGGTCATGAACAAGACTTTACTATTTGTGATTTTGTTGCGAGTTACCGGGCCCCGACTCCAACAGGAGCAGCGGTCGCTGTTACTAAAGATCAAGTAGAAATATTTGCGATGCTTATCGGGTTTGAAAAGCAATTAGTTTCATCTGCTAAGCAAAAGCTTATTGCCGCTCATAACGCTTATCAGACGTTGATGAATACCTATGGTATTAAAAATTATAGGCAGACTTTGGAAGCCAAAGAAGAAAAACTGAGGCAATTGTATAATCGATTGATGTTACAATCTCCGATTC
>Ga0172377_10008927_pt1 | contig 10287 bp, 3 predicted proteins | sample Pumphouse3metaG_FD_119749 | JGI IMG/M metagenome (GOLD analysis project Ga0172377, IMG submission 119749) | Leachate microbial communities from a municipal landfill in Southern Ontario, Canada - Pumphouse #3 metaG | ecosystem: Engineered > Solid waste > Landfill > Unclassified | place: Canada... | reverse complement strand
GCCAATCATAATAAAACTGATATTTTGTCATTATAGCGTCATATTTTGCTTTGAAATCTTTTACGTCTTTGTCATCAGATTTTTTTTTAGCACTTTCTGACTTAGATTTAGATTTAGATTTAGATTTAGATTTAGCTTTAGCTTTGTCATCGTCATCTTCAGTGTATTTTTGCATACCTTGTCCGCCAACACGAGATTTAAATACTTTCTTTCCCAATGGAGTAGATAATATTTTTCTAGTATTTGGGGCCGTAATGACAGAATCGCCAGGATTTAAATCTACAAATTCAGGATTATCTTGTCCTACTATATAAGAATAACCACCTTTTTTAGACCAAACTATTTCAGGGCCTTCTTCTCCTGTAAGACTTATACCGCCTTTTGATATACCTCCGCCTGCTTTACTGCTACTCTTTGTCGTACTTTTTGGAGGGTTTTTTGTTCCAGAGTCGGATTTGCTTGAACTGCCACCTGTCAAGGTAACAACTGCATTACCAATTTTCTTTACTATACTCTTTGCTCCACTCACAACAAATTCAAAAGCCTTAGCTCCAAGACTACTGGCTTTAGCTGTTATACTTGTTGAAATAACAGGATGCTTAGATTTTACCTTAGATATAGCTGATTTTAAGGCGTTTACTTTTTTAGTTGAAACTTTACTACCATCTTGAATCTTTGTAAATGTATCTACTAAATCAGATTTTTGCTTTTTAGTAAACTTAGTACCATCTAAGCTTTTTTTGAATGTTTCTACTTTATCTGTCCCTAGTACTTTATCTATTTCTTTTTTGTATCCTGCTGATAACTTAGTGTATTTCTTAAGTTTATCATTTATACTATCTAAAGCTGGATCTCCGTCTTTTACACCAAGATCTATTAGTTTCTGTTTTTCAGAAGTTAGACCAGTTACGGTCTTATCTACAGAAGCTTTATTCTCGACGTTATTAGATAAAGAATCTTTTCCTGCTCCCGATTCTACTTTTTCTGCAGTTTTATAATCTTTGTCTGAATATTTATTATCTAACTCTTTCTGATATTTTGCAGTTGTATTACCAGTAACAGCTGTTGTCAAATCTTCTATTGCAGTTGTAAGTGTAACATTTGCATCAATTAGATCAAAGTTAGGTGCTGAAATTTTATCCCAATAGTCTGAAAAATTCTGACCATCTTCTAGGTAATCAGTATTACCTTTACCTTTTGAAGCTTTGTCGAAAATTTTTTTTGCATCGGTTTCTGTAAATTTCATACTTAAAAGTCCTTGTATAGACTTCTCCGAATCCACTTTACCGTTTTTGTTATCATACCAACCCGCATTTTTAAAAGTTTTTTGTGTTTCTTTTTTATCATCGCCGGCACTTAGTAAATCAACATTGTTTTTCTCAAGTTTTTTAGATTCTTCATAGAATTCTTTTCCAGACAAACCTGACTCTGCTTGTATAGCATCATAGTTACCTATTGTCATTACTTTAGTTGGATTTTTAGTATCTGGCTTTCCATCTTTAGTTTTATTGGTTATAGTATTGGTATATCCATAATCCGAATTTTGGATTGCTGATATGATATTTTGGATACTATCTGATAAATCTAAATCTAAGAATTGTCTTGCAGAACTTATTAAGGTTGCTAAATAGTCGTCTGATACATTTAAGATATCAGCAACTTCTGCCATTTTGTCAGTAGGAATATTGAAAGTATCGGCTGTGACCTTGACTCCCTTTATAGCATTTAGAGCCTTAGTATTGCCCGTAAGCAAAGATACTAAATCTTTTGTAGCTTCAGTTCCACTTCCAGTATTTTTACCTCTCGATGTAAGCTCTTTAGTTACTTGTGTTTTGTTGTATTTAAGCTCTTCTAAGCGATCTTTACCTAAAATATCCTTGGCACCTTCCCAGAATGTTTTACTGCCGTTACCGGCCTTATTTTCATCTGAAGTCGATTCTTCGTAGATTCCGTTCATACCTTCTGTTCCAGTATAGTAATCTCCGTTTTCTACAACTGTGTCAAATCTAGACTTAGCGGTGGCTGCATTGTTTATGCTCTCCTCAAGTGGATCAAAGACTGTTTTTAAGGATAGCATGTTTTCAGCAAAGTTAGTCCACCCATCACTGATTTTTTCAAACATAGCATTTACATCATCACTGTAGTCACCATTCTTTATAAATTCTCCCATTTCTTTGTCCAAAGAAACTATAGAACCATTATATTCATTTAGATCATCTGTATTTTTAGCTGAATCGCTAAATTTATCTTTTGCTGCCTTTGATTTATCCAACATAGTTTGGAATTCATTTCCAGATTTTGTACCTGCTTTTGTTATTTGTTGAAAATCTTTGGCTAAATTTGAAGCTTCTGAAGACATCTGTTCTGCTGATAAGCTAGTATCTTGTGCTATAATTTTTAAACCCTCGGAATATGCACTCATATATTGCTTTGGTACAAATTCAGATAAATCCGTAGATTCACCCTTGTCATTCAATATTCCCTGATTCTGCATACGACTACTCAACCATTTTTGATTCTCGAGAGTAGCATTATCAATATCAGTCATAAGAGTTTGAATTGTGTTTAACTCTTCCATTGCCGCACTTTTAGCTTCGGCACTTATATCTGCATTTTGAATATTCTTCACATACACGGCATGGTTCTTTGTAACCTCAGCTCCTTGTGCCTGTGGAGTGTATAACTCGGTGTCTGGATATGGGTCATAGTAATCATCCATACCAGTTCCATACTTAGCTATTTTTTGGAAACTAGCATTTACATTTTTCCCTACTTCTCCAATATCAACGTTAGTACCTTTTAGAATTTCTTTACCACTTGAAAAAGAAGTGTATTTATCAAGAGCTGTTTTCTTTTGTTCTTCTTGTAGGTCTATAGATTCCTTCAATGCCGTATTTTTGTCTATTATTGCTTGTCCTTCATCAGTATATCCTTGAACCAGACTAGGGTTAATATCAACTAACTGATTTACAAGAGAGTTATATTTTTCATAATTCGCATTGGTTAGTCCTATATTTTCGCCATTCTCTCCAATTCCTTTTGATAATTCTTTGAATTGAGAGTACATACCATTTATTTTAGTCATATTTGTATCGTATGTTTTTGTTGCCGTATCTGAATCAGAAATAACCTGATCTCTTTGTGCTTTAATTGTCTTTGACGTTATTCCTATTTTTTTATCTATCGTATTTAAAGTAAATCCAACAGCGGCAATTACACCACTTATAGCAAAAGAAGCAAGTAATGATGCTCCAATTCCTTTACCGAAGTCTTTTAATGTACTACCGACCTTTTTTGCACTTGTTGTAATTTCGTCTTTAGCAATTCCGACTCCTTGTTTTAGTGAGTCTTTATTTACGCCATTAGTTTTTATTGTATCTAATACGGTAGGCTTCGTTGCTTTGAGTTTAACCTTCTCTTTTTGTTTCTCTCCGGCTTTAGTTACAATACCATTGTCTGTCAAGAAAGAAGTGAAATTCCCCTTTACTGCCTGGTATGCCATAATAGGAGCTAAAGCTAACCATAAACCTCCTACTTTATCTGTAATAGCTGTTAAAAATGTAATAATTTTATCTGCACTATTAAGAAAGAACTTAATAACACTGTTGTCTAATACTGAAGTTGAAAATCCTTGAACACTACCTTCTAATTTAGAGTTTAATCCTTCTACTGATTTTCCCCAAACTTGTTGTTCTTTCTCTGCTGATCCAAATGAATCTTTAGATGTGTCTAATACTTCATTTAATAATGTTCCATTTTCTATTAATGCCGCTAAAGCATTTGCGTTTCTCTTTCCTGCTAATTTCTCTAAAACGTTGGCCTGTGTGATATCTGAAAGATTTCCCCATACTTTACTGAACTCATCTACCATTTCAAATGTGCTCTTATATGTATCATCGTCTACCATTATATCTACGCCAGTTAGTCCTTTTAATTCACTACGTAGCTTAGAGGTTGATGTAGACATATTGTCTGTGTCTAATCCTAATTCTTCCATATCTGTTTTTGAACCACGCACACGCATTGAGAGTGTTTTTAATACAGTACCCATAGAAGAAGCATCCTGAACAACTGTTTGTCCTGTTGTAAATAAGGCAATAGATTCATCTAAATCATTTCCTGCTGAATGTAGTGCTGCAGCAGATTTCTGTAAACCTATACCAATATCTCCTGATGAAGTTGCATATTTATTGCCGACTTCATTGAATTTATCTACTATACTCTCAGATTTATCGGGGTCTAAATCATATGCCTTCATGGTAGAAACTATACTATCTGTAGCATTACTTACCCCGCCGACATCGTCTCCAACATTTGAATATTTAATTGCACTATTGGCCAATTTACTGGCGTCATTAAGATTATATCCAAGTTTTGAAAAAGATGCCGTACTATCTATAACGGCCGATACTGTTGACTGCAATTCTCCTGCTTGTTTTTTTGCATTCTCAAAGAAATTTACATATCCTTGGTCGGATTCATTTGTTACTTTTTTAAGTCCTGTCATAGCCTTATCTAATAAAACAACGTTACTTCCTATTGTCTTTATCAATGCTATTGCTTGACGCATGCCGGCAATGGCAATCTGCCATGAACCGTATTTACCAACCATATCCTTTACTCTACTTGCAAATGATTTCTTTACAACAATACCACTATTTTTTACAAATGTATTATATTGTTTTCTTAGATTTGTCATATAATCATTAGCAGCAGCCATTTCTTTAATGCTATCGGTATCATTTATTTGAGACACGTTACCGTTTACTACCTTTGAAGAAAATTTATCTTGATAGTATGATTCGGCCTTTTCGAGTTGTTTTTTATATTTATCTGACTCAACTAAATATTGAGCATTCTTTTTATAATTAGTAGTTCTATTATTTTCAAACATATCCATTTCTGAATGTAAGCTACTAATCGTACTATTTGTGTCTGTAAGATACCCCGTTGCTTTATTATTTGCTTGCAAGGTTTCTATATTGCCACCTAACCCTGTAGATGTACCTCTTAAAACATTATTCGCTTGAGTTACAGTCGCCTTTTGAGCATCTGTCATAGAACTTGCTTTAATACTTCCTACCTTTTCAAGATCTTCTTTTGCTTTTAACACATCGGCTTTGATCTTATCTATATTTTTTATAGATTCTGCCTTCGCTTGTTCAAAATTATCACCAAATGAAGGTGGGAGTGTATCTGAATTTAATTTTTCGGCCTCGACGTTTGCTTTTTTATATACGGCATCGAGTCCACTTTTTGTTTTTTCTATATCGGCACTATATACACTATTGTTATAGTTTTCAGTTCCAGATAGATTTGTACTTGTTGTTTTTTGTACTTTAGTTTTAGATAGAATCTTAGAATTATAGGCTTTCATTTCTTTGTTTAGGCTATTAAGATCTTTGACTCTCTCTTCGGATGTACCGCTAAATCCTGAACCTGTTAATGTTTTTATTTTTGAATTGAAGTCTGCTAATTTTGAGGTTGCACCAGATGTACTACTTTTAATTTCTGCCATCTGAGTATTAACTCTTTCAAGATTTTTAAAATCAGATTTAGAAGGTTTTGACGATGTTTCTATACTTTTTGTAAGTCCTGCTTTATTAGACTCTAAAAGCTGTTGATATTTCACAACATTTGATTTAACTTCAGCGAGTTGTTTAGTAGCTGCAGCGTTTTCTTTTTCGGTCTGAACTTGATTTGACAATTCAGCTTTTGCAACCGCTACTTTATTTGCATTAGTAACAGGTGTTTTCTCCTTAGGAAGATACTGGGCATATAACTCTTTTTCGTTTGATACGTTGTTGCCAATCGTACCTAATTTTTTTTGTATAGAGGCTTTTGTTTTTGTATAGCTATCATCTATATTAGTCAATTTTACTTTACTCAACTTGTCTATATCGGCCTTTACCTTAGTAAGATCTGAGATTCTTTTTTTTGTTTTTGCTATATCAGAAGAATCTATAGATGCACCTGTTTGATCTTTAGCTGCTGACACACCTTTTTGTGTTTTAAGTGCCTGTTTAGACACTTCACTATAATATTCTTTCGTTTGATCTAAATCCGCCCTTTGAATTCCTTGATTCTTTAATTTTCTGGAAGCGAATTTCTTTGTATAGGCGTCTTGTATTTTTTGAGCTCGATTTACAGCATTTTCTATCTGACTTAATTCTTTAATATAGTTGGTATACCCGGTAAGCTGAGTAGGCGTAGCCGTAGTTGTATCAAATTTATCATACTTAACTGCCTTCGTACTTAAATTTCTTATCTGTGTCTCTCTTTTTTTTGCATTTCTCTTCGCCGTTGCAATATTGGCCTTTTCGCTTAATTGCGTTGCCTTCGGATTGGTAGTACTGGTATATATTGATTGCTGTACTTTTTCTGAATTTTTAGCAATAACTTTTTTTTGCTGTTCTACTTTTTTGCTTATAGCTCCATAGTAAGCACTTATATCCTTAGTTGTTTTTTGAAATCCCGCGTCTTTTTTAAAATTCGTATTCTTTTTAATATTAGAATTAATTTTATCAAAAGATTTCTGATCTATGTCTACTCTAAGTTTGACATCACTTATCATTCCCGGTGATATGCCTTTAATTGAAGTATTTATTGCTTTAGCAATTTCTATTGAACCAGGAACCGCTCCCATCGTTACATTTAAAACAACTTCAGCTTCTCCTAGTCTAACTTCAAACCCAGAAACAGAGCTTTTGTTTGTACTCATGTGTTCCTCCTTCTTATTATTATTTAAATAATGAAATCCATTTCTTTATTCAAAACTATATGATATAAAGGATACAAGTTTTGAATTTCAGCTAAACTACTTTCCATCCAACCATATGCAGGATGACTAAATCTAGTCTCTGGATTACGGAAAGATGTAAAAAAGTCCCCTGGATATATATATCTATTTGATCTCTCATCGTCTCCAATTGAATCATCTTTCCATAGCCCATAAGACTTGCTAGTACTACCTTTTGTTACATCGACCCCTTCGTTCCATAAAATTGGAAGGTATCCCATATCTGTACTAGTCGAAAAAACAGAAGGACGAACGGCATCTTTGGAAAAATAGATAAAGAACGTTCCATTCATGTATTTAGTTTTTATAGAACCAATTAAAATATCAGTTATACTTCCAGGAGTTCGTTCTCTCTCTGAAATCCCTGATGCTAATATATTTTCTGTTATTATATTTATTAATTGTTCTGCTATTGCAGCTTCTTTTACCATAATTATATCTCCTTTCTTAGTAGATATATCTTCTCTTGAATACATCTAGATGTGCTCAAGAGAGGATACATCCCTCTCCTCTATATTTATACTAAAATTGAAGTTGCTCCATTTACAGCAACTATTTTCGTAGTTTTATTATTATTAGATATAGCTTCTCTTAATTCTTCTGCAAATAATATTTTAGATTTTTGTTCTGAATGAACGAGACAAACCTTCTCAGTATTAATCATAGAATAATATCTCTTTAAACATTTCTTATCAGCGTGAGAACTAAAACTCAATAATTGAGTAAATTTACATCTATTTGCGGCCTTATATTTATCTATTGTCACATATTTTTTTTTATTTGTTGTTATTACATCGGCTAAAGAACCCTCTGATGAATAACCCACGAATAATATATGGTCTCCTGAATTAGGAATTACCTTTTTAGCCCATTGGACTGATCGTCCTGCTGTCATCATACCTGAGCTTGCAACAATAACACAAGGTAAATTACTGTCTTGATATTTTAGACTATCTTTGTAATCGGAAATTAATTTAATATTTTTCCACTCTAACACTTTTTCAAATTCTTCCTTTTCTTTTATAGGTAGAAGTTTTAAATAGGCCTGACATAAAGATATAGTTAGTCTTGAATCTACTAAAACAGGTATATCAAATGATGGGTCTTCGTGAAAGATATCATAAAGATGAGTTATTATATTTTGACTTCGACTTAAAGAAAAAGACGGAATTAAAACTCTGTGATGTGTATTAACACATACTTCTGTTATAATATCGTGCATTTTATTTAGGTCGTTTTGCCTATCTTTTTTTGTAACATCTCGCATTTGTCTAGAATATGTACATTCGCCTATTAGACAATTAACTTTTTCAATAGGGTCAAATTTACCTGAATAATATTGGTCTATTGTTGTGTTTCCTATATCTGAAGTGTATCCAATAGTTTTTACTTGGTTTCCCTCTTTGATCCATAGTTTAATTTGAACTGAATTTATGATATGGCCCGCATCATAGAATTGAAAGGCCAATTCATCATCCAAAGTAAATTTTTCAGAAGTATCATATTCAGTTACCAAACTTAATGTCTTTTGTACGTCTTCTTCAGAATATAAATCATGTATATTTGTTTTATTTTTTTTATTAAGATATTTTAAATCTCTTTCCATTATATGTAAACTATCTGCCGCCATTATAGGGAAGAGCACACTAAAACCAATAGGTACTATTATACGGCCATGAAACCCCTCTTTAATAAGTCTAGGTAATAACAGAGAATGATCTGCGTGTATATGGCCAATAAATACATAGTCTATATCTTTAGGTTTGAATTTAAATTTGCGATTGTTGATTTGATACTGCTCCTTCATATCGGAGCATTGGTACAACCCACAATCTAGTAATATTTTTCTATTTGATGATTCTACTAATGTCATAGACCCAGTTACATGCTCAGAAGCAGGACTTGGGAATGACACCCTTACTTTGTTTTTTGGTTTACTCATTCCGACTCCTTAAATGATTTCATCAACTATACCGTATTTTAGCATATCATCTGAATCTAGCCATGTGTCGTTATATTTTATAGTATCATAATAGTGTTCCGTTATATCTGAATTTTCAAATATATATTTTTCAACTCTTTTTTCATATCTGATATTGAATTCATATAAGGATCCAACATTCGAACAAGACCCAGACAACGCTTGATACCCTTGATGCAATAAACCAACAGAGAATTCATCGCATATAGTTTTGACATTCGGATTATTATGTCCTGCCATTGCAATTAAAACGCCCATGCTCATAGCTGCTCCTAATATTCTTACTGTAGTTGGTGTTTTTAATTTTTGTATAACCTTGCATAATGCAAGACCATTATAGACGTCTCCGCCCGGAGTATTTATGAGAATAGTTATGGGTTCATTAGTCCCATCACTATCCATTTCCATCAATGGTATGGTGGCTTGGTTCATAAGTTCAGTATCTATCTCACTATCTATCGAAATTATTCTGTTTTTTAATTCACCCTCGGTGTCTTTAACATCAGCACTTTCGCACATTTCAGCTAAATCTTCGATTGTAATAGTTCCTTCTTCTTTGCCATTTGCCATTTTATGTCTCCTTTTTTAAACTAAATTATATAAATAATTCATCTATACTATCATCATTATCATTCACTATATATATTTCTGTTGTAGCCGAACTTTCATGTCCAAGTAGGTGCTGTACGGATTCGATGCTCTTGCCTTCTTCAACAACTGAAATTGTAGCCTTTGCTGCTCTAAATATATGAGGATTGATTCTTCGACCTACGATATTTGAGAATGTAGTTGCCGACCACCTATTTAATCCACTGAGTGAGATTTGCTTAACTTCTCCTTTTCTGACAGAAGTAAATACATAAGGACAGTCGTCCTCTCCCCTTACTTCTAACCATTTCTTTATAGCATCCATAGTATCTTGACTAAAGGTTAATTTTCTGACTTTACCAGTCTCTCCTCGACCTTTACATCTAGTTTCATTACTAAAATAATACTTAATGGTATACTCTTGCATATCACCGTTTTCGTCTTTGATTTTCTTTTTCTTTACAATAGGCTTATAGTCTATTACCTCTTTTAGTAATTGTACACTTTCAGCTCTTCTACATCCTGTATCGAATGTATATTTAAGATATGCAATTTTTTCCCATTCTTTTCTTTCAAGTAAAACGGCCAACAAGTGATCCATTTCTTCTCTCGTTGGAGGTATCTTTTCGTGAACATGTTTCATTTCAGGTTTCGGCATACCTCTTTTGATAAAATTCCTAAACATAGGATAGTCTTCTTGATAATACAATTCGATGTAGTTGTTAAGCGAAGAAATTGCTGCTCGTTTATTACTTACATCACTTGAACTATGCTTTAATCCAATTAGCCAATTTTGAAATTTCATATATTCTATAGATCTAATTTCGTACTGAGGCTTATTTTTCACGTTTAACCTCACCCAATTAAACCATATCTTTAGATTAGATGTATATATTTTTTTTGTCTGTATAGATAATTG
>Ga0172377_10008926_pt1 | contig 10288 bp, 8 predicted proteins | sample Pumphouse3metaG_FD_119749 | JGI IMG/M metagenome (GOLD analysis project Ga0172377, IMG submission 119749) | Leachate microbial communities from a municipal landfill in Southern Ontario, Canada - Pumphouse #3 metaG | ecosystem: Engineered > Solid waste > Landfill > Unclassified | place: Canada... | reverse complement strand
TAGACACTTGTACATCTTGAAAATAAGGAAAACAAATATATAATACAATTGTCTATTAAATATAGGAGGCTCAAAATGGAGTATTACGTCTATGAAGAACCGGAAAAGAAAGCAACTAAGATAGTCAAAGATAACGGAGTCCGTTTCTCGATGGGAAAGGTCCTGCTCTGGCTTTCGTTAGGTTTGGTTCTGACTGGTGTTGTCGCTTTGTCGATGCCTGATTTCTTATTGCTCTGCTGTGGAAACAACGCTTCTGCTTTATCGACTTCTTATACAGTCTCTTTGAGTATCGCTGTTGTAGTGATGGTATTTTCCTCCTTGCTTATGTGGATTCCAAGTTTCAAGAAGGATTCTCCCTGGACAATAGTTTCCTATGTTCTGTTTACTATTGCCATGGGTGTGGTTCTTTCCACTTCTTTCTTATGGGTTTTAGGTATTGATGACAAGGATGCCATAGCAAGCATATCCATTTCTTTTTTCATTACAGCTGCCTGCTATCTGATTTTAGGAGTGATCGGGACTGTCTCCAAAAAGAACTTCAATGTCATTACTCCCGTGATCTTTGCCTTGTTCTGGGGAGTTCTGATTCTTTCTCTTATTTCTTTCTTCCTGCCTTTAGAACCGATATATATCATCACTGATGTCATTTCCTTTGCTGTCATTCTTTTAGTTACTGCCGTCGATTTCAACAACGTAAAAAGACTGGCTTCCTGTTATCCGTTCCACAATTCCACTTCCTTGGCTATCTATTGTGCCTATAATCTCTATCTGGATTTCATCTATATCTTTGTCAGAGTTCTCTTTTATACAGTCTTCTTTAGAAATCGTAACCGCTAGTCAGTGAGTAGACAAAAAAACAATCAGATTCCTTATTCCTTATATATATAGTATTATTCTCAAAAAATAGTTTGGCGATATTCATGGCAAAAACTCCATGTTTATCGCCTTTTTACTATCCACAGCACCGGGAGTATCAAAAAACCTTTGACAATGTGATTGATAGTCATTATAATTTCCTTGTCTGTAATTCGGGCTTTGGCCCGCTCTTTTTATGGAAAGAGCCGGATACGCCCGGGGTTGTGGACAATAGGTTCTTTATTTAAAATCCGGGAGGAAAAAGAATGCCTACTATTAATCAGTTGGTTCGCCATGAGAGAAAACAGCCTGTTTACAAATCAAAGGCTCCTGCTCTTGGCAAAAGATGGGATTCCCTTAACAAGAAAGAGCACTCTATTGATGCTCCTCAGAAGAAGGGTGTCTGCACACGTGTCGGTACGATGACTCCTAAGAAGCCTAACTCAGCTGCTCGTAAGTACGCCAGAGTCAGACTCTCCAACGGCTATGAAGTCACTGCCTATATCGGCGGCGAAGGTCATAACCTTCAGGAGCACAAAGTAGTTCTTATCCGTGGTGGACGTGTTCGTGATTTACCTGGTGTCAGATATCACATCGTCCGCGGCGCTATGGAATGCTTTGGTGTTGAGAACCGTAAACAAGGCCGTTCTCTTTACGGGACGAAGAAGGATGGAAGCATCCAGAAGAAGTAAGGAGATAACGAACAATGCCTAGAAAGAATGGTTCTATTCAGAAGAGAGACGTCTTACCCGATCCGATATACAACTCCAAGCTTGTCACCCGTCTTATCAACAGAATTATGTTAGACGGAAAGAAAGGTACCGCTGAGACTATTCTCTATGGTGCTTTCGACAAGGTTGCTGCCAAGACTGGCAAACAGGCTATCGAAGTCTTCGAAATTGCTTTAGGCAACATCATGCCTGAAGTCGAACTCAAGGCTCGTCGTGTCGGTGCCTCTAACTATCAGGTCCCTGTCGAAGTAGCTCCGGAACGTAAGGTTACCTTAGGACTTCGCTGGTTAGTCACCTTTGCTCGTCTCAGAAATGAGAAGAACATGACTGATAAGCTCGCTGGCGAAATCATCGATGCCGCTAATGGCACCGGCGGTGCCTGCAAGCGCAGAGAAGATATGCATAAGACTGCTGAAGCCAATAAGGCCTACGCTCACTATCGTTGGTAGTCTTGCAGATAAGTAATCTATAAAAGGAGAAAACCCTATGGGAATGGATAATGATCAGGCGATGGTTTCAAGCTATGAAGCTGTCCCGCTTGACAAAGTAAGAAATATTGGCATCATGGCTCACATCGATGCCGGCAAAACCACTACATCAGAACGTATTCTCTTCTTCACCGGCAAGACTCATAAAATCGGAGAAGTTCATAATGGCGGTGCCTCTATGGACTTCGATGAACAGGAACAGAAGCGTGGTATCACTATTTACTCCGCTGCCACTACCTGTCTATGGAAAGGCTATCGTATCAACTTGATTGATACTCCTGGCCACGTCGACTTCACCGCTGAGGTTGAAAGATCTCTTCGTGTTCTCGATGGTGCTGTCTGTGTTCTTGATGGAAAGAATGGTGTTGAGCCTCAGACTGAGACTGTCTGGAGACAGGCTGACAAATACGATATTCCTCGTATTGTCTTCGTCAACAAGCTCGATGCAACTGGCGCAGATTTCGAGATGAGTGTCGCTTCCGTCAAGGAGAAGTTAGGTGGAAATGGCGTCGCCATTGCCTATCCTATCGGTCTTGAACAGCGCTTATTAGGTCTTATCGACTTAGTTAAGATGGAAGCTTGGATCTGGGATATCGATCCTAAGAAGTCAGAAGAAATGGCTCCGAAGATTGTCCCGCTCGATCAGGTTCCGGCCGAATATGCTCACGATGTTGAGCAGGCTAAGCTCTACAGAAGCCATATGATCGATCAGTTAGCCAACTATGATGACGATATCATGAATGCTGTTCTCGAAGAGAAAGAGCCTGATGTCGAAACCATCAAGAAGGCCATCAGAAAAGCTGTTATCGCTGTTAAGCTCTATCCTTGCATCCCCGGTTCTGCTTACAAGAACAAATCAGTCCAGTACTTATTGGACTGTGTCCGTGACTATCTACCTGCTCCTACTGATGTTCCTGCCGCTGTCGGCAAGGACAAAGACGGACAGCCTGTCACCTGTGCCACTGATCCTAAAGCTCCGTTTGTCGCTTTAGCCTTCAAGATCACAACTGACCAGTTTGGTACCAAATGCTTCTTCCGTGTCTACTCTGGCACCGTCAAGGCTGGCTCCTATGTCTATAACGTCCGTAAGGGAACTAAGGAACGTGTCTCCCGTCTTATCTTAGTCAACGCTTCTTCTTCTGAAGCTATCACTGAGGCTAAGGCCGGTGAAATCGCTGCCGCTATCGGCTTCTCTTCAACTAGAACCGGTGATACTCTCGTCGGTGAAAATGATCCTCGTACTACTCTCGAGACCATCAAGTTCGCTGATCCTGTCATCTCCGAGGCTATCGAGCCTTCTAGCAAGAACGATCAGGATAAGATGGCTAATGCCCTTATCAAGTTCACTGAAGAAGATCCTACTTTCCACTACTATACCAATGAAGAGACCGGTCAGGGTATCATCGCCGGTGTCGGCGAACTTCAGCTTGATGTCAACGTCACTCGTTTACGCAATGACTACGGCATTCAGGTTAAGGTCGGTGCCCCTCAGGTCGCTTATCGTGAAACCATCAAAACTGCTGCTGACTGCGAAGGTAAATACATCAAGCAGTCGGGCGGTCATGGTCAATATGGTCACGTCGTCTTCAAGATGGAGCCCAATCCCGGCAAGGGCATCGAAGTCCTCGATGCTGTCACCGGTGGTGCCATTCCTAAGGAATTCATCAAGCCTTCTCTCGATGGCCTGAAGGAATCTCTTGAAAGAGGTATGGTTGCCGGCTATCCTGTAATTGACGTCAAAGCCACTTTGTTCGATGGTTCCTACCATGATGTCGACTCTTCCGAAGCTGCTTACAAGTTAGCTTCCGCTCAGGCTGTCAGAGTTGCCGCTACCAAGTGCTCTCCTGTCATTCTTGAACCTATTGTCAAAGCAGACATCACTACTCCTCTTGATTATGTCGGTACCGTCATGGGCGATATCAGCTCCAGACGTGGACAGGTCGAGGGTATGGTTCAGAAGGCCAATGCTCAAGTCATTACTGCCTTCATCCCGCTTGCCAATATGTTCGGTTATATCAGCGATCTTCGCTCTATGACTCAGGGACGCGGTATCTACACTATGGAATTCGATCACTATCAGGAAGTCCCTCGTTCTGTACAAGAAGACATCATTAAGACCAGAGGTTAATACACGCCTATTCTTCTTGAAATGAAGATAATAAAAGTGTATAGTCATTAAGAATCTAATTTGGAGGAAAATTAACTATGGCTAAACAGAAGTTCGACCGTTCTAGACCGAACGTTAACATCGGTACTATCGGTCACGTCGATCACGGCAAGACTACCCTTACTGCTGCTATCACTCAGGTGTTAGCTAAGGATGGCTTAGCTGTCGCTATGAAGTACGATCAGGTTGATGCTGCCCCTGAAGAGAAGGCTCGTGGTGTTACTATTAACGCCGCCCATATCGAATACGAAACTGCGACCAGACATTATTGTCACGTCGACTGCCCTGGCCATGCTGACTACATCAAGAACATGATCACTGGTGCTGCTCAGATGGATGGCGCTATCCTTGTTGTCGCTGCTACTGATGGTGTTATGCCTCAGACCCGTGAGCACGTTTTACTTGCTCGTCAGGTCGGTGTTCCTTACATCGTCGTCTTCCTTAACAAGTGCGATATGGTAGATGATCCCGAATTAATCGATCTCGTTGAGATGGATGTTCGTGAACTTCTTTCCAAGTATGGCTATCCGGGAGATGATGTTCCGGTCATCCGTGGTTCTGCCTTAAAGGCTCTCAACGGCGATGCCGAAGCTCAGAAGGCTATTGTTGAATTAATGAATGCTGTCGATACCTATATTCCTACTCCTACCCGTGATAACGATAAGCCTTTCTTAATGGCTGTCGAAGATGTTATGACCATCACTGGCCGTGGCACCGTCGCTACCGGCAGAGTCGAAAGAGGTCTCCTCAAGCCTAACGATGAAGTTGAAATCGTTGGTATTATGGATACTCGTAAGGCTATCTGCACTTCACTTGAAATGTTCCGTAAGACTCTTGACTTCGCTGAAGCTGGTGACAACGTCGGTGCCTTGTTAAGAGGTGTCGATCGTGATCAGATCATCCGTGGTCAGGTTCTCTGCAAGCCTGGATCAGTCACTCCTCACAAGAAGTTTGAAGCCCAGGTCTACATCTTAAAGAAGGAAGAGGGTGGACGTCACACTGCTTTCACCAACAACTATCGTCCTCAGTTCTACTTCAGAACTACTGATGTCACTGGAACTATCACTTTACCTGAAGGAACTCAGATGGTCATGCCTGGCGATAACGTCTCCCTGACTGTTGAGCTTATCCATCCTGTCGCTATCGAAAACCAGACCAAGTTCTCCATCCGTGAAGGTGGTCACACTGTCGGTGCCGGTAACGTTTCCAAGCTTCTCGACTAATCAGTTTTAAGAAAATTAAGGCCCGCCTTCAAAAGCGGGTCTTTTTTTGTTTCTTTTCATATATAATAGATAGCAATGATTAAAAAAGTGCTTAGCGATTACGCTGATAGAAAAAACGCCAGAAAAGGTCGAAGATTTGTGGTTCTTCTCATCGATTTCTTTACGACGGTCATTTTCTCCTTTCTTATTTTCGGCGTCCTTTCCTATCCAATCTTATCTAACCTTTCTTTTGTTGAGGAATATTCTTCTAATGCCACCAAACAGGGAGAAGAACTCTATCTTCTGGTAGGATCGACTAGACTTCAGACCTACGATAAAGAATCTTCTTCTTTAGTCAAAGTCGAAGAAGACGGCAAAAACTATATCACTTCTCTTTTGAAGACTTCCTTCTTTAAAAGCGGAGAGGATTACTATGAATTAGTCGACAACAAGAAAGTTAAGAAAGAAATATCTGAGTCTGATACTTTCCTTTCCGGCAAGGATAACGACTCTCCAAAAGACAATCTCTCTTATTATTTTCTCAGTTTTTCTTCCGAAAACGGAATCCATGAGGTCAGAACCAGGAAGGATTTTAATTCTTCTATTTTGAAATTGGACAGTGAGAACAAAGACTTGGTGACTGCTGATTTTGATATCAGTCAGGATGTCTTCTACCTCAATTCCAAGAACAGCAATGATCTGATCTCCTATCTCAATTACGGTGAGACAGGAAAATCAGGGGAGACTTTATATAATCGTCTCCTCGATATCTATGCAGGTGGCGTCAATGTCGGAATAAAAGAAGTGGAGACTTCCTATCAGCCTTATAAGGATGCACTTGCTCTCTTACAGCAGTATTCCGGATCTTATGCCCGATGTTTTGACGTAGCTTTCATCCTTTCCTATCTCATAGGATTTCTTATTGTGTATCTTGTCTTCCCTCTCTGCTTCAAAAACGGAAAGACAATCGGATATAAGTTCTTTTCGATGGCTCTTGTCAGAAACGACCTGGATAAACCTCGCTTTGTGAACTATCTTATCAAGTATTTGGTTTTATTCGTGGCTGAATTCTGCGGTGTGTTCTTCCTTCCTCTCTTTTTAGGGAGACTGAATCTGATGTCTTTTTCTCTTATTGGCTCTGTCACTATGTTCCAGCTTCTCTTCTTCTCTTTGATGATCGCTTTGGTTTCCTTAGTCTTCTTCTTTGTCTCCAAAGACAATCAGACCCTGAGTGAGTTTGCCTCTTTGACTTATACTGTCGATATCACTGAACACGAAGACAGGCTAGAAGAAGGAAAAACGATATTTGGAGAATAAAATGAACGAAAAAATCCCCGAGAAGTCAGAAGAATACACTGATGTCGAATATACAAATGCTCCACTGCACAAAAGATGGTTTGCCGGAATAATCGACATTTTCGTTATGGCTATTATCGCCCTGCTTCTTTACGGCCTTTCGATGATCGTGACTGAAAAAGTACCTGCCTATCAGAAGTTATCTACTGAGAACGATAAGATCCAGCTGGATTCAGGATTATATGTCAAAGACGGAGACAAGAACCGTCTTCTGACTTTTTATCTCGATGACAGCGAGAAGACAGACAAAGAAAAGAAAGAAGCATACAGCAAGGCTTTGGATGAATTCTATGTCAATTCTCTCTTCTTTGAGGATGACCGGGGATCAGTCTCCTATCAGGAGAGGAAGAAAGTAGCCGTCGATGACAAATCCAATCTGATTTTTGTTCTTTCTGGCACGGAATATGTTGAAAACGGATATTCTGATACTATCTACTGCTCGTTCTATAAAAACGAAATCGAAAAATACGCTTCTGCTCAGCTTTCTCTTAACTCTAAGTATTCTGACAATAACAGAATGATTGTCATCGTCTCGATTTCCGAACTCTTTATCTGCGGAGCTTTTGGTTTTTCCTTCTCTTTCATTTTGATGCCTTTGTTCATCAAAAGAGGACGAAGGACAATCGGCATGTATCTCTTTAAGATCTCTCTTATCGGAGTGGATGCCCTCAATGTCAGAGGGAAGACACTCGTAGCCAGAAATCTTCTTCTTTTCTTTGTCGGCTATGTCCTTTCTGTCTTTACTGTCTTGATTCCTCTCATCGTTTCGATTACTATGATGCATTTATCTAAGACACATCAGGATTTCTTCGATTACATAACAAATACTTATGTGGTTGATACTACAAAGCAGGACGTCTATCTTGATTTCTATGAGTATGATTCGAGAAAAGGAATGAAAAAAGAAGCTTCTATCGAAAAAGTGGATTTTAAGTTAACTGACAGAAACTGATAAAACGCTTTACAATCTGTGGCATTTCAATTTGGCGGGGTTGATAAAAAGACCTCATACCCTTATAATTAGTCTTACTATATATATTTATATGTAACCGCTATCCTCAACTTATTAAAAGGGGTCAAGTTATGGAAATTAAGATGAAGCATCTGACGAAGACTTTTCCAGGCAATCCGAAGAAGCACATTCCTGATACGACAGCTGTCAACGATCTCAACATCGATGTCAAGGATGGTGAACTGTTAGGTCTTCTGGGTCCTTCAGGCTGTGGCAAATCAACTACTCTCTATATGATAGCTGGTCTAAAACAACCTACCGATGGCGAAATCTGGTTTGGCGATGAAGAAGTCACTCATCTAGCTCCTGAAAAGAGGGGAATCGGCTTAGTTTTCCAAAACTATGCCTTATATCCTCATCTTTCAGTCTATGACAATGTCTCTTTCCCTCTCACTAACCTGAGAGTCGAGACTTTTGCCGTTGACCATAAACTGGTCAACATCGATACTCTTCTTGCTGTCTTAAAGGATCCTGACACCTTGATTGACATCATCGAAAAGTCAGCCTTCAAGGGCAAAGTCAGCAAAGACGGTGCTTCAAGAGCTATCGTCAATCACTATCATATCGTCACAAATTCTGCCAATACTTTATTTAAGTATCATCTTCATGATACCAAAGAAGACAGAACTGAACTTCTCAATTCCATTTGCACCCGTCTTGAAGAAGACAAAGCCAAGGAAATTGCTTCTATCAATGAAAAGTTCTCCAAGAACAAGATCGGCGTAGAAACAGCTAAAAACGATGATGCGAAGAACAAGTTCAAGCTTCAGCCTCATTCCATCAACGACCACTATGAGTTCCTTGACTATAACGGCGAGAAAATTCCTCAGAAGAGACATCTCACTAAAGATGAAATCGATTCTCTGGTTCAGGAAGCAGCCCGTCTGGTTCAGATTGAAGACTTCCTCGATCGCAAGCCCAGTGAATTATCAGGCGGTCAGCAGCAGCGTGTCGCTATCGCCAGAGCCTTAGTCAAGAAACCGAGAGTTCTTCTTCTCGATGAACCTTTAAGCAACCTTGATGCCAGACTCAGACTTCAGACTCGTGAAGAAATCAGAAGAATTCAGCAGGAGACTCATATTACCACTGTCTTCGTCACTCACGATCAGGATGAGGCCATGTCTATCTGCGATGATATCGTCGTCATGAAAAACGGCGTCGCCATGCAGGAAAACCACCCTCAGGAAATCTACAAGGATCCTGATTGTCTCTTTGTCGCCAAGTTCTTAGGTAATCCGCCTATCAACGTCTTCAAAGGAAAAATCAAGAATCATCAGGTCATCGTCAATGGCGAAGTCATTCTCGAAAACGAGAAACTCGCCGATAATCCTGAAGTCTTTGCCGCTATCCGTCCGGAAGGATTCTTATGTGACGGCAATGAGGGTGTTTTAACTCTCGATGTCGATAGCATTCTGACTATGGGACGCGATATCTCTCTTGTCTGCTCAAATCCTGCCTTTGTCGGAGAAAAGATCAAAATCATTGTCGACAGCGATATCAAGGTATCAGTCGGCAAAGTCAAATTCGGCATCCGTCCTAATAAGATTTTCTTATTTGACGGCCAGACCGAACAGAGAATACGATTTTAGAGTGTGAAAGATGGAAAGCAAGAATAATTGGAAGGCGTGGCTCTATTTAGCACCAGTCATCATTCTGACCGCCGTCTTTACTTTTTACCCCATCATCAACACTGTCGGCATTTCTTTTCTGAAGAACTATAACTCTCTTCAGCATACTTATGACGGTTTCACCTTTGACAACTATCTGGAGATCTTGATGATCAAGCCCTTCAGATCAACTGTGGTCGGCGATGTTTTCATCACTGACTTTATTCAGGTGGCTCTGCCTAATACTTTGTTGATCACCTTTATCACTGTTCCGATCTCTATTTTCCTGGCCTTGGCTATCGCTATCGCCTTGAACTCCATTAAGATCCTGAAGAAGCTTTTCCAGACTATCTTCTTCATGCCTTATGTCACTAATGCCATCGCTATCGGTATGGTTTTCTCTGTCATCTTCGATAATAACGGTATCGTCAACTACATATTCAACACCGACGTTCATTGGCTGTATGCCGGAAGCGGAGCTAACCCCAATTATTGGGCGGCTTTATTTGCTCTATCGGTCTATATCATCTGGCATTCGCTCCCCTATAAGATTCTCATCTTCTTAGGCGGTCTTCAGAATATCGACAATCAGTATTACGATGCCGCTCGCATCGATGGTTCTTCCAAGATAAAGATCATTCGGAAAATAACCGTTCCTTTGCTTTCCCCGCAGATTCTTTATGTCATGATCACGTCTTTCATCGGAGCCTTCAAGGAATACACCAGCGTGGTCGCCTTGTTCGGTGGCACTGGTTCGTTCAATTCAGCGACAGGTCCTAGTTCGATGCTGACGGTGGCTTATTACATCTATAACCAGATGAGTCATACCAATACGCTTCAGTATGCCGCTGCCGGCGCCGTGGTCCTGCT
>Ga0172377_10008925_pt1 | contig 10288 bp, 8 predicted proteins | sample Pumphouse3metaG_FD_119749 | JGI IMG/M metagenome (GOLD analysis project Ga0172377, IMG submission 119749) | Leachate microbial communities from a municipal landfill in Southern Ontario, Canada - Pumphouse #3 metaG | ecosystem: Engineered > Solid waste > Landfill > Unclassified | place: Canada... | reverse complement strand
TAGAATACAACAACGAAGAGTTGGCTAAAACAGACAAAAGCAGCCCCACTAAAAACATACCTGTCACCTTGAGTATATCTTTGTACTGCTTCTCCGAAATCTTAACGAACAAATAGGCAACATAAACAAACAAGCAAAGAATCATCAGATAATAACTTACCTGAAGATGGTTATGTCTAATGTTAAAGTACAATGCAATAGTAAACAATACGCCTCCCCAAATCCATTTCTTCTTCATCGTCAACGTCATTCCGGCTAACACGAGAGGCATATAAGCCATAACCCAAGCCTTTGTAGCATGACCTGCCATTATGATTATAATCGAATAGGATGAAAAAGAGAAAGCTATTGATCCTAATATAGAAACAGGCACGGGACAACCCAATACGGATAATAATATATACATACAGATCATCGACACCAATAATATACCAGCATCAGCGCCTCCAATCCCTATCATTGGCTTTTCTAACCAATTCATTGCATTAGGATAGTCTGATTTTATACCTATTGTATAGGCTGGCATTCCGGAAAACATGGATCCACACCAAGCTGTAGTCTCTCCTTCTTCTTCGTAATAAGAGTTTGCTTCATGCACCATACCTCTCCACTTCTCCAAATCTCCTTGTTGCAACTCCTTACCTTCTAATTTGGGCAAGAAATAAACTATTGTCAACAAAAGGAACAACAAAATACTACCTGCATGTACTAACCATTTTTTCTTATTCATAATTTCAGATATTTATTACATCAAAAAAACGCATTTTTTCTTTGAAATTCGGATGCCATCTTAATCCTCTTTTTTAGGAAAGAAATGCATCTTCAAAAATCGCACAAAAATAAAGAATTTATTTCAATCAATTCAGATAATAGACAAACATTTGACGGATTGTACGATATTGCCGTTTCCGCTCCTAATCTGTTGCTGCTTTCCGTATCTATTCCGACAAAAAAGGGAGAACGAATATTTTCGTCCTCCCTAAATATCCAAGTATATGAAATCTTTATTTCTTCAGATACTGATCCATAGCTGCCGCAGCAGAACGCCCGTCGCCCATGGCTAGGATTACAGTGGCACCGCCTCTTACGATGTCACCTCCGGCAAAAAGCATCGGAATAGAAGACTGCATGCCTTCATTAACTACGATGGTTCCCTTCGGCGTCACTTCCAATCCATCTACCGAATTAGGTATCAACGGATTAGGAGAAACGCCTACGCTCACGATAACCTCATCCACATCTATCTCTTCTATTGCACCCGGTATCTCTATCGGCGAACGACGTCCGGACGCATCAGGTTCTCCCAATTCCATCTTCTGAAGGCGCATCTTCGTGACACGGCCTTTCTCATCTCCAATGTATTCGATAGGATTATGCAATGTCAAGAACTCGACACCCTCCTCCTTCGCATGCTTCACCTCTTCCAGACGGGCAGGCATCTCCTCTTCCGAACGACGGTACACAATCATGGCACGATCAGCACCAAGACGCAATGCCGTACGGACAGAGTCCATCGCCGTATTTCCGCCTCCGATGACAGCCACATTATGCCCCTTATATATAGGTGTGTCGCTCTCAGGATTGGACGCATCCATCAGATTAACACGAGTCAGATACTCATTGGAAGACATGATTCCGATCAAGTTCTCTCCAGAAATATTCATGAAACGAGGAAGTCCGGCCCCACTAGCCACAAAGACACCCTTGAATCCCTCGTTTTCAAGATCCTTCACGGAGATGGTCTTTCCCACGATACAATCCTTCATGAAAAGAACACCCATCTTGCTCAAATTGTCGATTTCCACATCCACCACCCGATTAGGCAGACGGAATTCGGGAATACCGTATTTCAGCACACCGCCAATCTCATGCAACGCCTCGAAGACAGTCACCGAATATCCTTTTTTAGCCATATCTCCAGCAAAAGACAATCCGGCAGGACCTGATCCTACGACAGCTATCTTCATGCCATTCTTCTCCTTTATCTCAGGCACGGAAACATGTCCGCTATCACGCTCATAATCGGCTGCGAAACGCTCCAGATAACCTATTGCGACAGCCTCCTTCTTCAATTTCTGTTTATAAAAACACTGGGACTCGCACTGCTTCTCCTGTGGACAAACTCGACCACAAACAGCAGGCAGCGCACTCGTCTCTTTCAAGACCTTTGCCGCCTCCAAAATTTCACCTCTCTCTATGTTCTTGATGAATCCGGGAATATTGATACTTACCGGACATCCCTGCATACAAGTCGGATTAGGGCAATCCAAACAACGTTTGGCCTCAACCAAAGCTTGCTCTTTTGTCAAACCCTGATTCACTTCCTCCCTGACACGGGCACGATAACCCGCATTCAGCTCATTCATCTGAACTCTAGGAATCGAGGTTCTCTCCTTATTTGACATTGTCTTGCGCAAATCTTCGCGCCAAGCTACGTTTCTATCTTCTGCCATAATCTTAATTTTATCTAACCTTGTACATATCAGCCTGTTCTTCTTCCTTATAGGCACCAAGACGCATCAACATCTCGTCAAAATCAACTTGGTGGGCATCAAATTCAGGACCATCCACACAAACGAACTTCGTCTTGCCTCCCACCGTGATACGACATGCGCCGCACATTCCGGTACCGTCTACCATAATGGTGTTCAGGGATGCGACTGTCGGAATTTCATATTTCTTAGTCAGTAAAGAGACAAACTTCATCATGATGGCAGGGCCTATCGTAACGCAAAGATCCACCTTCTCCCTATTGATGACCTCCTCTATACCGTTTGTCACCAGGCCCTTCTTCCCTGAAGAGCCGTCGTCTGTCATAACAATCACCTCATCAGAGAATTTGCGCATCTGATCTTCCAGAATAACCAGATCCTTATTTCTGGCAGCAAGAACAGTTATGACCCTATTGCCAGCCTTTTTGAGAGCCTCAACTATCGGCAACAAAGGAGCTACGCCCACACCACCACCGGCACAAACCACAGTGCCGAAGTTTTCAATATGGGTTGCCTTCCCTAATGGACCAACCAAATCGGTAATCTCGTCCCCGACATTCAAGCTACATAACTTGGTGGAAGACACGCCTATTTTCTGAATCACAAGCGTAATGGTTCCCTTCTCGGCATCAGCAGCTGCTATGGTCAACGGGATTCGCTCCCCTTTCTCTCCTACCCTCACTATGACGAAATGTCCAGCCTTGCGGGACTTCGCTATCAAAGGAGCCTCCACTTCCAGCTTAACTACATTCTCCGAGAATTTTTCCTTACTGACAATTTTGTTCATTCGAATATGTTTTATCTGTTTTTTCCAAAAAAGACAAAAAAACTCCATTTCCTCATCAAATGGATTTTTTAATTTTACAAAATTAGAAAAATAACTTCAGATACAAAAGATTCTAATAATTCTTAACCTCAAAGGTTAATCTATCGGTCTTATATTTTCTATTGCCAATAGCAATTTCAAAAGGAAGGATTTCATGTTCCTGCACTTTATCCGTCTCCAGATAATAGACATAAAAATACGAAGTAACGCCATCAACAGTTTCTGTTCCTGATGTTTGCTTAACAATAGAAAGATTCCAAAGATCAGGATATGGTGTCTGACTTGGCTTCGCATTCATCTTCAGAACAAGGCGGAAGGTCATGCCCGTGGTTGGGATCCGAGGTTCTAGCTCCATTGTATATTTAAAATGGAAAGCACTATCCAATCCCACTGATACTATTTTCTTCGAAGAACAGGTTATCTCTTTTCCGTCAACGAATATAGATGTTGGAGGCAAAACGAAAGTTCCTGCCGAATCCAATTTGAGATCGTAGCACAAGGCATAAACCGTACCATTGTAGTCGCCTTCCATCTTGAGCTCCCTGACACGGCCCTCCCTCACCATTTCAAAAAGAGAGAGGTCTGGCGATTGAAACCGATCAGGCTTCACTTCCGAACAGTATCGCACACGAAACGTCTCACCCACACGCACCGTATCGACATCCGTCAAAATATAAAAATCAGATTCAAACTCTTGACCAAGACAGACCATTCCCATTAGGAAAAAATAAAATTCCAAAAAACATTTCACATACCGCATATTCAACAATAATTAGGTTTTTATAGTTTGCAAATGTAATTATTTTCTTATGTTTTAACAAAACCACAAACAAATATCTATCTATCAATTGTACCTAAATTCTACAAAAACTTATAAATTTGTCCCCACATAACTAACGACAAAATTATTTAATCATGACAAACAGATTCTTATTCTCAGTATGGATGGCCATTATCGCTTTGTGTGCCGTCTCTTTTTCTGCATGTAGCAGCGACGACGACAATGACGAGAAAGAGCCGGAAACCATAGCTCCCACAATCTCTTTTTCGGTAAACAATAACAAGTACAACAATAACGACACCGTTTTTGCGCTTGACAAGGCTTCCGTATCGGCAACTAACACAGGGAAAGAAGAGGTAGCACTATACTTCTCCGTCACAAAAGGAACCAATGACATTAAAAGTGTAAGCATAAAATACAGCAACAACTTCGTCAACGGACTATATGTGACAGACACTTGCGGACAATCTTGGAACGGCATAGAGAAAGGTGCGAAATCAACGAACGGTTCTTTTGTCTTCAAAGGCGTATATGCAAAATACACAATATGCGTCGTCGATTCGAAAGATTCAACAACAAACGCTTCCTTTATCTTGTCAGGCACAGACTATAAGTATTCTTCCACTGCAAGAGGATTGTCCAACAAACAGACCATTAAAATAGACTCAAAAGGCACAACTTGCGCAAAGACACAATTAGGATTGAGCTATACTGCGGAGACGGAGACGGCAAAAGGCAAATTCTCCACAACGGGAAAAATGCTGAAAATAACCGAATCTCAATATAATGAATACCAAGGCACTACAGCCCAGGCATTCATGGGAGATGCCGAAAGTGAAACATACAAAGAGGAAAACAAAACCATCAACGGGACAGCTCCTTTCTACTATTTGTACGAATACAAAGTAGGAAATTACATCCAGCATTACCTACTAAAGGTTGTCTCTTTGGAAGGAGACATCGCAACAATAGAAGTGCAATATTAAGACGAGACTCCATATCGGACAAAGGGGAAGGTTCATAGCCTTCCCTTTCTTTTCCTTATCCGAGAAATGGAAGAATTGCAACAATTAACCTTCTATCATAAAAAACGTTTGCCTATTTAAGAAAAAAAGTCGACTTTTGCATGATTTTTCTGTATTAAAAAAACTCACTCAATTCTATATGAAATTCGAGCTTCAGTACACAGATGCCAAAAGCAATGCCAGAGCCGGCAAAATAACGACTGACCACGGAGAAATTCTCACTCCGATATTCATGCCAGTAGGAACCCTCGGATCCGTAAAAGGAGTACACATACACGAATTGGATGACGACATCAAGGCTCAAATAATATTAGGAAACACATACCACCTCTACCTCCGTCCGGGACTCGACATCTTGGAAAAGGCAGGAGGCCTCCATAAATTCAACGGATGGAACAAACCGATACTCACAGATAGCGGAGGCTTTCAGGTATTTTCCCTCTCCGACAACCGGAAACTGACGGAGGAAGGCGCCATCTTCCGCTCTCACATCGACGGATCCAAGCACATCTTCACCCCTGAAAATGTAGTTGACACGCAACGTATCATCGGAGCAGACATCATCATGGCTCTCGACGAATGCACACCGGGGACCGCAGAATACCAATATGCGAAGAAATCATTGGCATTAACGCACAGATGGTTAGATAGAGGTTTGAAACACTTTGACGAGACAGAACCAAAATATGGCTACAGCCAGACATTCTTCCCTATCGTACAAGGCTGCACATTCAAGGATTTAAGACAACAATCAGCCGAATTTGTGGCATCCAAAGGAAGAGACGGCAACGCCATCGGCGGACTGGCAGTAGGCGAGCCGGCAGAGGTCATGTACGAGATGATAGAGGTGGTCAACGAGATTCTGCCCAAAGACAAGCCCCGCTACCTCATGGGTGTAGGAACTCCCATCAACCTATTGGAAGGCATAGAAAGAGGTGTCGACATGTTTGACTGCGTAATGCCTACCCGAAACGGGAGAAACGGGATGCTCTTCACGCGTAACGGCATCATGAACATGAGAAATAAGAAATGGGCCGACGACTTTTCGCCCATCGACCCCGACGGCACATCTTATGTTGACCATTTTTACAGTAGGGCATATCTGAGACATCTTTTCATCTCACAAGAGCTTTTGGCTCTACAAATAGCATCCATCCACAATCTTGCGTTTTATCTTTGGCTGGTTGGAGAGGCAAGGAATCACATCATTGCGGGCGACTTCGCCTCCTGGAAATTGTCCATGGTAAAGGTTTTGGGCAACCGTCTCTGATTGTTCTACACAGAAAAAAAACATAATTGATAATCAAATAGTGACATGTTAAAAAAGATAGACATTTACATCATAAGGAAGTTTCTGGGAACATTTTTCCTAGCCATCGGCCTGATCATCATCATCGCCGTGGTATTTGACGTTTCCGAAAAGTTGGACGATTTCATCAACGAACCGGTCACGCTGAAAGAGATCATCTTCGATTATTACCTGAACTTCATCCCCTACTTCGTCAATCTATTCAGTCCGCTGTTCACCTTTATCGCCGTCATCCTGTTCACCTCCAAGATGGCCGAGCAATCCGAGATTATCGCCATTCTCTCTACCGGCACCAGCTTCAACAGACTAGTAAGGCCCTACATGATTTCGGCCGGCATCATCGCACTGCTTACATTCGCACTAAGCAGCTACGTCATTCCTCCCGCCAATGCGGAGAGGCTCGAATTTCAGGACAAATACATCAAGAAAAGGAAGACGGACAATGCCTCAAAAATTCAGATGAGAGTAAGCAATGACGAAATTCTTTACATCGACTACTATGAGAAAAATAAAAAATGCGGATATAGATGTACGCTTGAGAAATTCAACGGAAAATCTCTAATATCCAAACTTACGGCAGACTCCCTTGTCTGGGATACCGCATACAACTGGAGCGCAAGGAAATATATGTTGAGAGAGTTTGACGGCATGTACGAAAAACTCACCACCGGAGACAAATTAGACAAAACCATACAGGTAGAACCGGAAGACTTCTTCGTATATAAAGGGATGCAGGAAGAGATGAGCAACCACCAGCTACGACACTACATCACAAAACAGAAAGACCGTGGAGTAGGAAACATCAAAGAGTTTGAGATAGAATACGAAAAGAGATTCTCGTTTCCTTTTGCTGCCTTCATCCTGACTCTCATCGGAGTATCCCTTTCTTCAAAAAAGATACGAGGAGGCATGGGACTCAACATGGCGTTCGGTCTATTGCTTAGTTTCTCCTATATTCTATTTTTTACGGTATCGTCCACTTTCGCCATAAACGGAACACTATCTCCATTTTGGGCAGTTTGGTCACCCAACATCGTATTCGCAGTCATCGCCTTCTTTCTATATAGGAAGGCTCCGAAATAAAAGGAAGAGACATTTTCTTCTTAAAGAAAGCGTTGGCATTGAATCTCTGACAACTCAATGCTAACGTTTTTTTCATTGGAGAACATCAAACCTAAAGAAAATAGATTTCATACACAGCTGCCGCCTACACCGTTCATACAGAATGTTTATGTTTCATCCGTACACATCTCCACTGTCTTTTCAACGAATAATTTCGCATAAACAAGAAAAGAAGAGACATAATCCACAATATTTATTAAATTTGTAACAACTAACTCAAAGCATTGACCTATTTATACGCTTTGAAATTCATAACCACAAATATATTGTATGGCATTAGAAAAAGAAATTTCATCCCTAAGAGAAAAGAAGGCAATACTTCAAAAAGGAGGCGGAGAAGCAGCCATCGAGAAACAGATTGCCATGGGGAAGCAGCCTGCCCGCGAACGTATCGCTGCCCTATTAGATAAAGATTCGTTTTGTGAATACGATCTATTCGTCAAACATGAAGTACATGATTTCGGCATGGCATCCAAGGAGCTTCCGGGCGACGGCGTCGTCACCGGAACAGGGACAATCAACGGCAAACCCGTCTGCATCTATGCGCAAGATTTCACCGTAATGGGTGGGTCTCTCGGACTGATGCATGCACGCAAGATTACCAAGATAATGGACCATGCGTTGAAGATGCAAATGCCGTGCATCGGCATCAACGATTCCGGAGGTGCCCGCATACAGGAAGGTGTCGGTGCGCTTGCCGGTTACGGTGAGATTTTTTACCGTAACACGATGGCATCCGGCGTCATTCCTCAGATTTCCGTCATTCTAGGTCCCTGCGCAGGAGGTGCGGTCTACTCCCCTGCCTTAACAGACTTCGTCTTCGTAGTAGAAAATATATCGAAGATGTTCATCACCGGTCCTGCCGTGATCGAGACTGTTCTCGGAGAAAAAATCTCGCAAGAAGACTTGGGCGGAGCCCGTGTGCATGCGGAGATAACCGGCAATGCGCACATCTACTCGATGAGCGAAAAAGAGTGTTTCGAACAGATACGCGCCTTACTCTCTTACCTTCCGAGCAACAACACACAAAAGGCGGATGTATCAACAGCAACAGAGCCGGTATACAAAGGAAATATGGAGGATTTCATCCCTGAAAATCCGAAACAACCTTACGATGTACGCGAAATTATAAAAGCCATCACGGACGGCTCCGAATTTTTCGAGATTCAGGAACTTTTCGCTCGCAACATCGTGATCGGCTTCGGCCGCATCAACGGAGAGTCTGTAGGATTCGTAGCCAACCAACCTCTGTATCTGGCCGGTGTGCTTGACTGCGACAGTGCCGACAAGGCAGCCCGTTTCATCCGCTTCTGCGACGCGTTCAACATACCGATCGTGACACTGGAGGATATGCCCGGCTATCTGCCCGGCGTAGACCAAGAACATGCAGGTGTAATACGCCATGGGGCAAAGGTGCTTTACGCCTACTCCGAGGCTACCGTCCCTAAAATCACCATAATACTCAGAAAAGCCTACGGAGGTGGCTATATAGCCATGAACTCGCGGCACTTGGGTGCCGACTTCGTCTTTGCTTGGCCGTGTGCCGAGATAGCCGTAATGGGTCCGGACGGAGCTGCCAACGTCATCTTCAGCAAAGAGATAAAGGCAGCCGAAGATCAAAACGCCATGAGGAAAGAAAAGATACAGGAGTACAAAGACAAGTTTGCGAACCCATACGTAGCAGCTGCCCGCGGCTTCATCGACGCGGTAATAGAGCCTTCGCAAACCCGTGCCTTACTAATCCACACGTTGGGAATTTCCAAAGACAAAACAGAATTTAGGCCAGCCAAGAAGCACGGGCTTCCTCCATTCTGATTTTTCAAACATCAAACACAGAGAAATTATGTCTGAAGAAAAACAAGAATTTGTAGATTTGACAATCGAAGAAGGGGAAACATACGAAACCCTATTGACCGAAAAATATAAGAACAGGAAAAAATATGAGCAGACAGATGCGGACCATATCTATTCCATCATTCCGGGTACGGTCACAAAATTCTTCGTCAAAGAGGGTGAGATGGTAAAAGCGGGTTCTCCTATACTCATATTGGAGGCCATGAAGATGGAAAACATCATTAAGATGCCTTTCGACGGTAAGATAAAGAAAATTCTAGTATCAGACGGAGTCCGCATACACAAGGGCTCGCTGATGGTAGAATTGGAGAAGTGAAAACAAAGGGAGAAGGATGGGCAGACAACTCATCCTTCTCTTTTAAGCAACGTTTCATGAACAAAACGATATTGAAGTTGGCCATTCCGGCCATTGCCACCAACATTACCGTACCACTTCTGAGCCTGGTGGATATGATGATAGTGGGACATCTTGACAACATTGCCTACATCGGAGCCATCGCCGTGGGAGGCACCCTATTCAATCTGATATATTGGAACTTCGGATTCCTCAGAATGGGAACCAGCGGACTCACCGCACAAGCCTACGGAGCCAGAGATCTATCAGAAGCAACAAACCTATTAATGCGGTCATTACTTGTCGCTTTAACCGCCGGTCTGCTTATATGGAGCATAAAAGGGGCCTTGACCGAAATAGCATTCTCCATAATGGACACTAGTTACGAAATCAAAGAACATGCACTAACCTACTTCAACATCTGTATACTTGGGGCACCCGCCGTCTTGGGACTATATAGCATCAAAGGGTGGTTTATAGGCATGCAGAACTCCCTTTTTCCTATGATTACAGCTATATCCATCAACGTCATCAATATCGTATGC
>Ga0172377_10008924_pt1 | contig 10289 bp, 9 predicted proteins | sample Pumphouse3metaG_FD_119749 | JGI IMG/M metagenome (GOLD analysis project Ga0172377, IMG submission 119749) | Leachate microbial communities from a municipal landfill in Southern Ontario, Canada - Pumphouse #3 metaG | ecosystem: Engineered > Solid waste > Landfill > Unclassified | place: Canada... | reverse complement strand
GAAGATGAAGAGAACCGAATCGTGGCCACGGCTTCTAGACACCGTAATGTGTTGAAATTCTTTGCCGTAGAACCTTCTCACATAGGAGAAGGCTTGCTTGCGAAAGTGCTCTCTCCTCTCATCACCCAGGCGATACAAGCAGGGTTTTCCCGATTGTTTTTGTTCACCAAACCCAAATATAAAGCTCAGTTCAAGCCCTTTGGGTTCTATGTATTGGCAGAAACTGAAGATGCATTGTTGATGGAGAACTCTTCTGATGGTCTGGATACCTACCTTCGTGATCTTCGTGCACTTGCACCCCCGCAAGCGAATAGGATTGGTGTGATCGTAGCCAACTGCAATCCTTTCACCCTCGGCCATCGCTATTTGATGGAGGAAGGTTCCAAACGGTGTGATTTTCTGTATGTATTCATTCTTTCCAGTGAAGAGAGCATGTTTTCTGCTTCCAGTCGCCTTGCACTTGCACAGGAAGGAACAGCAGATCTGGAAAATGTAGTGGTTCTTTCTTCCAGCGACTACTTTGTCTCTCCTGCTACCTTTCCCACCTATTTTTTACCCAATCGAGATCAGATACAACAAGCTGGGTGTGCACTCGATCTGGTTCTGTTCTGCAATAGGATAGCTCCTGCACTGCACATCTCCATTCGCTTTGTCGGGACTGAACCCATAAGTGCCTTGACTGATTCCTACAATATGCAGATGAAGGAAATGCTTCCTAAGCATGGAATCGAAGTTGTGGAAATTCCTCGCCTGAAAGTGGGGGAGCAGGTAGTCAGTGCATCGTTGGTACGAGCGTATCTTGCACGTGGAGAGAAAGAGAAATTGAAGGAGCTGGTCCCTTCTACCACCTATTCGTTGCTGGAAAAGATGTAGCCGATACCCCAGATGGTCTTGAGGTGAACTGGATTCTTGGGGTCGGTTTCTATCTTGTTTCTCAATCGGTTGATGTAGACCATGATGGCATTGTCATCCACCACCGTATGGCCCCAAACTTGGATGTAGAGCTCTTCTTTGGTGAATACCTGTCCTGGATGATGGAGAAATAGGCCCATGATGGTCAGTTCTTTTCCCGATAGGAAGATTTCCTCTCCATCCTTATAGAAACGAAGCGATTTGAGGTCGAGGGCGAAGGGACCTGCACTGAGAATGCCCTTGGACTCTTGGTTTTCAGAAGCTCTCCTGATCAAGGCCTTGGCTTTTGCTCCCAGCACCACTGCATTGAACGGCTTGGTGATATAATCGTCGGCTCCAAGATTCAAGCCGTAGAGGGCGTCATAGTCTTCTGTCTTTCCGCTGATGATGATCACAGGAGTGTGGATTCCCCAGCTGCGCAGATGCTTGAGCACGGTAAAGCCATCCATGTCTTCCAAGGTGATGTCCAGCAGTATCAGATTGAATTCCCTGGTTTTCAAGAGAGCGAGGGCAGACTCCCCACTGGATACGGTAGTCGGTTCCATGCCATTGGAAACCATTACCTTTGATAATAATTTCCGAATTGCTTCATCGTCGTCAATGATCAATATGTTTTCAGTTCCCATGGTTTTCACCCCAGATGAGAAGTATACGTGATATACTTTCTTCCAACAACCAAAATTCTTTAGGAGATTTCCACCTTGGAGCAAACCATCAGAAAGCCCAACCATGGTTCACGCTCGAGTCTTATTGGGGGGCTGTTGGCTTTTCTTGTGCTCATATCACTGCTGTTGGGGAGTCTTTTTCACCAGTATGCAGATACGGTAATCGAGAACAACAAGGATAGGCTGATGACCATAGCCAAGAATGTCTCCGTATCGGTGGGGAGCGAGATAAGCCAGACCAAGCAGGGGCTCCATTTCTTTGTAGAGTCCTCGGACTTCGAGTCTGCTCTGGATGATTACCTTAATCAGACCAATGCCTGGCCACTCAACCGACTGGCCCTCTCCTATAGTGTCTATTACTCGCAGATTCTCGACAACATGATCATTTACACCGATTCATTTGAAAATCCTCTTTGGAAGCTCAAACAAAGCAACTACCAGTTTCTCAGCAGTGTCAGTTCAGATGCCTATGCAACCATTGAATTATGGACAAGCGGAAAAGATGGTCAGGATGCGTATCTGTCCATAACCGTACGCAACAACCAAGGGATTTATCTCTGTGCCATGCTTGACCTTCATCTGATGTATGAAAGGATGCTTGAACCCATCAAGCTCGGAGAGCGTGGGTATGTCTATGCAACCAACAGCGAGGGGATCATCATCATGATCGGCGACAGAACCCAGATTGGTAAACATGTCGTCAATGGACATCAGGAGAAGTATCCAAATTATCAGTTGGATACAAAAGGGATCGAGCACTTTGTGGAGAGTGAAAAATCCGGTGAAGAGGGCAGCGAGATCTTCGAATCCTACTGGTGGGAGAGTGAGAGGCCCGTACAGGCCAAGATTTTGGGAGCTTACACCCCGGTGCAGGTCGATGATGGATTTCTCGTCATCTCCGCCATTCAGGACTACAATGAGGTGACCAATCTGGTCACGCAAAATCTTACAAAGATTCTCACGGTGAGCCTGATCATTTTCCTCACGATCGCCGTTTTGGTCTTCATCCTGTATGAGGCGAAACAGCGGCAGAAGGAAGTTGAAAAGGAAAACCGGTATTTGAAAGAACTGAACCAGACCTTGCAGACCTTACAAGACAATGAACGGGTGATTTTCCATCAGCAAAGGCTCCAGATCATCGGTACCATGACCAGTGGCATCGCGCATGAGTTGAACAATCTCTTGACCCCCATCATGGGGTATTCTGCCATGTTGCTCGACCAAATGAAGGAGAACAACCCTGCAAGGGATGATGTTCTGGAAATTCTGTTGGCTTCGCAGAAAGCGAAGGACATCATCCAGCAGATTTCAGCCTTGGGAAAACGAAACGTAGAGACGGTGTATAGATTCGAGAATGTCAGCCAGTTGCTTGATCGTTCGATGAAGATGATATCCAACCTTATTCCCGCAAACATTCATTTTGATGCCCAGATCACCGATAGGAACTATGGCATTTTCTGTAATGACACCCAGATTCATCAAGTTCTGATCAATCTGGTGTTCAATGCAATTTCTGCCATTGGTTCCAAGCCGAACGGGCAGATTTCGTTGACCTACAGTCCTATCAAAGCTGATGGTCTGGCCATGGTGTGCATCATCATTACCGATAATGGTTGTGGGATGAGCGAGCAGGTATCCTCTCAGATCTTCGATCCTTTCTATACCACCAAAGCAAATTCCGGTGGTACCGGTCTCGGCCTTTCTGTTGCTCAGAACATCATCAGTTCCCACAAGGGTTCGATCACTGTGCATTCTGTAGAAGGAGAGGGTTCTTCTTTTTTTGTGAAGATTCCTTTGGCGATACAGCAGAAGGAATCCCAAACTGAAACGCTTTCCCAACAGATGCATGAGCTCAAACAACCTCTGCACATCCTTTTGGTCGACGACAGCATGACGGTGCTCAAGGTCCTGCTCAAAGGTCTGCGTAAACAGGGGATGCATGTGGAAGCCACCACACAACCCAAGGAGGCCTTGGAGCTCCTTCGTTCCCAACGGTTCGATCTGCTTATCACCGACGATACGATGCATGCCATCAGTGGCATCGCCTTGGCTTTGAAAGCCAGGCAGCTGGCTCCTGCCATTCCAACCATCATTCTCACAGCCCTCTTGCGTAAAGAGGTGGTAGAGGCAAAACAATCAGGTCTCATAGCCTCCTATCTCATCAAGCCGATTACGTTTGATGAGTTGTTCAAAGAGATTGCAATCCTGAATATCAAATCTGAATGAAAATTAAGAATTTCGTTAATATGGTCGTAAGGATTGCAAGACTACACTTACGTATGAGGGTGTTCCATTGGTTCGCCTGGAAATGTACAACTGGAGGTTGACATGAAAAAAATTATTTCGTTGTTGTTGTTGGTGATGATGCTCACCCCGATGGTATTCGCCAACGGACAAGGTGAAGGATCTTCTGCAGAAAAGAGTGCGGCGTATCCGACTTCCAATTTGGATTTTGTTGCTCCTGCTGGAGCTGGTGGCGGTTGGGACCTTACCATCAGAACCGTCGCAAAGGTTCTTGGTGACACCAAGTTGGTGACTGTTCCCATGCCGGTGAGAAATGCTCCTGGAGCAGGTGGGGCTGTTCATTTGGGAACCTTGCAGACCAAGAAGGGAAATGACAAGATCATCACCGTCTATTCTCCTCCCATCATTTTCTTCAATCTCAATGGGACCAGCCAGTATGGTTACAAAAACACCACTCCTTTGGCCCGTCTGATCGCAGACTATGCCGCTTTTGTGGTAAAAGCCGACTCCCCCTATAAGACCATCGTCGATGTCATGGATGCCCTGAAGAAAGATCCTAAGTCCGTCAAGATCGGTGGTACTTCTGCAGCAGGTTCCATGGATCATATCCAGTTTCTCATCATTGCCAAAGCCGCAGGTGTCAAGAACTTGGATAAGATCGACTATGTTGCCTTCGACAGCGATGGTGCAACACAGGTGCTTGGTGGCCATATCGACCTTTTCTCCACCAGTCTTGCTGATGTGATGGGTCTGGTTACCAGTGGTGATCTCAGAGCCCTCGCCCAGACTGCAGAGCACAGAATGGGAACCGGCAAGCAAGCGGAAATCCCTACCTGTATCGAGAGTGGCATCGATGCGACTTTCCAGAATTGGAGAGGTCTCTTCGGTACCCCTGATATGCCTGAATATGCTGTGACGTTCTGGAGAGAGACGTTGTCCAAGTTGGTGAAGACTCCCGAATGGCAGCAGGTGAGAGAACGCTATGGTTGGGATGATGTCTATCTTGATGCCCCTGACTTTGAAAAGTTCCTCGAAGCCACTGAAAACGACTATAAGACCATTCTCACTGAAATCGGCATGATCTAAGCCCATGCAAAGCGCTCTGCCAAGCATGGCAGGGCGCTTTGATTTCCCCCCACTTATGTAGGAGTACATTCATGAACATATCGATGGTTATGTCGCTGGTTATGACAGCGATAGGGTTCATATACACTTTTTCCACCTTCGCATTACCTGATGCCCGGATCGGAATTCCCTATGAACCAAAGGTTTTTCCCGGCGTCTTGGGGATTTGTCTCATCGCCATGGGGTTTGTGCTCATCATCCAAGAAATGAGCAAGCTGAAAAAAACCCAACAGACAGATGCGGCAAAAGGAAAATTCAAATTTGATGCCAACTCAAGGAATATTGCATTCACGATTCTCAATGGGTTGCTGTATGCACTTCTATTCAATCCTCTCGGCTATGTGTTTTCCACTATCGTGTTTCTGGAGATTCAGCTGTATATCTTCCGTGGGCTCAAACCTTGGAAGAATTCGACCATCGTGGCAGTAGTTTTCGCCGTAGTCGCCTATATTCTCTTCACCTCACTCGGCATCTACCTTCCCACTTCGCCATTCGGCTTTATTTGAGGTTATGGTATGAACAGTCTTGAATTATTGATGCATGGTTTTACGATAGCCGCCCAGCCTATGAATATTTTCTGGGTAACCCTCGGTGGCGTTCTCGGAACGGTGATCGGCATGCTTCCCGGTCTTGGACCAGCAACGGGTGTTGCCGTCTTGCTTCCCCTGACCTTTACCATGGGGCCGGTTGCAGCCTTGGTTACCATGTGTGGTGTTTACTATGGAGCGATGTATGGTGGCTCCAGGTCGTCGATTCTCATCAACACTCCTGGTGATGGAGCAGCAATTGCTGCAACCTACGACGGCTATCCCATGACGCTGAAGGGCAAGGCTGCAGCAGCCCTTGCCATCAGTGCCATCGCTTCGTTCATCGGTGGTACCGTAAGTACGGTCTTTATTGCCTTCACCGCGATTCCTGTTTCGCAATTTGCGTTGAAATTTGGTCCGGCCGAGTACTTTTTGCTCTATCTGTTTGCCTTGAGTGCAACTGCCAGTATGTCCGATGGCAATGTCCTTAAGGGATTCGTCTCCATGGTGGTGGGGTTGATGATTGCAACCATCGGAATGGATCCTCAGTCGGGGGTGGTGCGCTTCACCTTCGGTTTGTTGGAGCTGCAAGGAGGTGTCGACTTCTTGATCGTCATCATCGCCATTTTTGCTTTTGGTGAAGTCTTGAAAAGTTTCAAGAACATCAAGGATGGAAAGATCAAGATCCAAAAGAAATTTGGTCGCATCTGGGTCACCAAGGAAGAATGGAGGCGTTGTGTATGGCCGATCATCCGATCAACTCCGCTTGGATTCATCATCGGAGTGCTTCCCGGTGCAGGTGGTACCATAGCGTCTTTGATGAGTTACAATAATGAGAAATCACTTTCCAAGCATCCTGAGGAGTTCGGCAAGGGTGCCATTGAAGGTGTTGCCGCTCCTGAGGCAGCAAACAATGCAGCATCGGTTGGAGCTTTGATCCCCATGCTTGCCCTCGGTGTTCCCGGTTCTGGAACGACTGCTGTCATGATGGGGGCACTGATGATGCTCGGCTTGCAGCCTGGTCCTACGCTGTTCCAGCAGCAGACCGACATTGTCTGGGGATTGATCGCCAGCATGTTCATCGGCAACATCATTTTGGCAATCGTAAACCTGCCCATGGCTGGTTTGTTGGTGAGGGTCCTATCCGTTCCTCCTAAGATTCTCTATCCAATAGTGCTTGGATTGACCTTCATCGGAACGTATGCGATCAGTTTCTCCACTTCGAGTTTCTTTTTGCTTCTGATTTTCGGAGTGTTCGGGTATTTCATGACCAAGGCAGGCTTCCCGACCAGCCCCTTGGTGTTGGCGGTCATTGTGGGAACCAGTATGGAACAGAGTTTCCGACGGGCTTACAAGATTTCCAACGGGGATCTTGAGATCTTCACCCGCAGCACGATATCGAAAGTACTGATTGTTCTCGTCGTGGGTGCAATTCTCCTGCCAGGTTTCAAATACCTGTATCAGCAGTATAAACAGAAGAGGAAAACCGTATGACCATAGAAAAGACTGCCTCTGCAGGCACCTTGGAGAGCAGTGACATTTTGGTGACCGTGGAAAAAGGAGAGCCGAAGAAGGGAGTGGTCATAAAACTTACCAGTTCGGTATCCAAACAGTTTGGAAAGCAGATCAAGACGGTCATCACCGAGTGTGTCCAAACACTCGGATTCGAGGATCTCATCGTTACCGCCGTCGATTCAGGGGCTTTGGATTGTACGATCAGAGCCCGGGTCAAGACGGCCATCTACCGCGCTTGTGGTAGTACAGACTATGTCTGGGAGGCGTAGGATGGAAGAGAGATTGAGAAGAACCATGATGTTCGTACCTGGAAACAATCCAGGGATGATTCAGGATGCACATATCTACAACTGTGACAGCATCATGTTCGATCTGGAAGACAGTGTGTCGATTGCTGAAAAGGATGGGGCCCGCATGTTGGTCTATCATGCCTTGAAGACCATCGACCACGAATCGAAGGAAGTGGTGGTCAGGATCAACTCTTTGGACACTCCTGTCGGAAGAGAAGACCTACAAGCCATGGTGCGGGCAAACGTCGATGTCATTCGCTTGCCCAAGACCGAGAAGGCAGAGGATGTGGTGCTTTGCGATCAGTTGATTGAAGCAATTGAACGCGAGATTGGAAGGGAAGTAGGGTCGACCAAGATGATGGCAGCCATTGAAAGTGCCCTTGGTGTGCTCAATGCACGTGAGATTGCCAGTGCCAGCAAGCGTCTCATCGGCATTGCGTTGGGAGCCGAAGACTATGTCACCGATTTGAAGACCAATCGTTCACCTGAGGGAATTGAGTTGCTCTTTGCCCGGTGCATGATCCTTCAAGCGGCTCGAGCCAGCGGCATTGCGTGTCTGGATACGGTGTACAGCGATGTGAACAACGAAGAGGGGCTGATTGCTGAGGTCAAATTGATCAAGCAGTTGGGATTTGACGGCAAGAGCATCATCAATCCGAGGCAGATCCAACCCATCGTTGATATCTTCACTCCTACTGCGAAGGAGATAGAGAAGTCCTTATCCATTGTGGAGGCGATCAAGGAAGCCCAGAGCAAGGGCTCAGGGGTAATTTCCCTCAATGGGAAAATGATTGACCGCCCCATCGTGTTGCGTGCTCAACGGGTTCTTGCGCTTGCCAAGGCTGCAAAGATCCTGAAAGCAGAGGAGATAGACAATGTCTTTTAAAAGTCTTGAGAATATTCCCCATCTCGATATGTTGGAACCCTTCAAAGGGGTGTTCTGTGATGAGTATGCCGTAAAGGAACTCAAAACATGTCATGAACGCGAGATGAGTGACAATAAGATCGTAGGTTCTTTGGAAGAGGCCATTCGCCTTTGTGGATTGAAAGACGGGATGACGATCAGTTTCCACCATCACTTCCGCAATGGCGACTTCGTGGTCAATCAGGTCATGAATACCATTGCCGGTATGGGTATCAAGAATTTGACGCTTGCAGCATCCTCGTTGATCGATATCCACAAGCCCTTGATCGAACACATCAAGAACGGGGTGGTCAGGAGAATCGAGACCAGTGGCCTGCGAGGGGAGTTGGCAGAGGCCATCTCCCATGGGTTGATGGATGTCCCGGTGGTGTTCCGTTCCCATGGAGGACGGGCTGCAGCCATAGAAACCGGATTGGTGAAAATCGATGTGGCGTTCCTTGGGGCTCCTTCCTGTGACCCCTTCGGCAATGCCAACGGGTATTCCAGGGACAACGACAAGGGCGTGATCTGTGGTTCCATGGGATATGCGAAGAGCGATGCCCAGTATGCCGAAAAGGTCATCATCCTTACCGACAACATCGTTCCTTTTCCCAATGTTCCCTTCGGCATCCCTGAATCGGATGTCGACTACATCGTTGAAACCGAAACCATCGGCGATCCCAACGGCATCATGAGTGGTGCTACGCGTTTTACGAAGAATCCCAAGGAGTTGTTGATAGCTTCCTTGGCAAGTGAAGTGATCCAGGCCACCGGGTTGTTCCGCAATGGGTTTTCCATCCAGATGGGAAGTGGGGGAGCCAGTCTTGCTACGGTGAGGTTTCTCAGAGAGAAGATGCTCAAGGAGAAAATCAAGGCGAGTTTCGCCCTCGGTGGCATCACCGGACAGATGGTGGCATTGCATGAAGAGGGGTTGATCAAGAAAATCCTCGATGTGCAGAGTTTTGATTTGGAAGCGGCAAACTCCTTGAAGAACAATCGGTTCCATCAACAGATCAGTGCTTCCTATTATGCGAGTCCAAACAATGATGGTTCTGCTGTCAACCAGTTGGATTTTGTCGTGCTCTCTGCCCTTGAGGTGGATGTCGACTTCAATGTGAATGTGCTGACCGGTTCCGATGGTGTCATCAGGGGTGCAATCGGAGGCCACAGCGACACGGCAGCAGGAGCTTCGGTGAGCATCATCACCTGTCCGCTTACCCGTGGACGGTTGGCAACCATTGTCGACAGGGTGAATACCATCGTCACCCCCGGCAAGACCATCGATATCGTGGTCACCGACCAAGGGGTTGCGGTCAATCCTCTTCGAGAAGATCTCAGGCTTGCTTTGGTTTCTTCCGGGATCGAGGTTTGTTCCATAGAGCATCTTCGTGATAAGGCTAGAAAGCTCTGTGGGGAAAGTGCTCCCATTCGGTATACCGACAAGGTGGTGGGCATTTCCACCTATCGCGATAATTCGGTGATCGATTTGATTTATCAGGTTGAAGAAGATGTCTAGTTTGCATGATGTTCTGCAGGAACGAGAGAACCGAAGCAGGTGCCAACAGCACTTGCTTCAGGTGTATCATCTCCCTTTGGTGTGTGCCACCATGAATATTGCCGGTTCTGAGAAGAATTCATTTCTCATCCAGCGGTGTTTTGATCTGGCCTTGCAGGATCTTTACGCGAATGTCGGATACGCAGTGTTGGAAGAGGTGGCACAAAGTCGGAGGCCTTTTGGTCCCGAGGCGTATTTCATCGTCAAGAACGCTGCTTCTGCAGAAGAGATCAAGCGCTTGCTCGTCGGTTTTGAGCAGACTCATCCGATAGGGAGGTTGCTTGATCTCGATGTGCTGCGATCTGATGGCTCACCTGTCCATCGTGAAGTACTTGGACTTGAGGCGAGGTCCTGTTTCTTGTGTGAAAAGGAAGCAAAGCTCTGTGCCCGCTCCAGGTCCCATAGCTTGGATGAGTTGGTCCGGTATATCCAAAAGGTGCTTAGTTCATATCTTGAGGCGAAAAATTGAGACGCATCGAGGGCTTTCTTGCACGACAGGCTTTATTGGAAGAGGTGTATACATCTCCAAAGCCAGGCTTAGTCGATGCACTG
>Ga0172377_10008923_pt1 | contig 10289 bp, 6 predicted proteins | sample Pumphouse3metaG_FD_119749 | JGI IMG/M metagenome (GOLD analysis project Ga0172377, IMG submission 119749) | Leachate microbial communities from a municipal landfill in Southern Ontario, Canada - Pumphouse #3 metaG | ecosystem: Engineered > Solid waste > Landfill > Unclassified | place: Canada... | reverse complement strand
TTGGTTAATGCAGAAGGGAAGGAAATTGCCAGAACAGGTTATAGACCCGGGGGAGCAGAAAGCTATATCAATCATTTGCAAGATTTGTTAACTAAACAAAATGATATCAAATGAGGGAAAACTGAATATTGCCTCAGTTTGCCAAAGATCATTATCACTTTCCACTTTGTAAAGCACCGCTAGTTTAAAAACCAACGCATAGGATATGATCTTAGGTTTACCCAAAATAACATAGTGTATTATATCTGCATTCTATATAGAAGCAGGGTTTATGGTGTTTATTGTTTAGTATATTAAACAAGCGCTTGCGGTGGCATTCATAACAACAAAAAAAATATTACAGAATAGAGAAAAACTCTAAAAGTATGGGATTTAATATCTCCCTTTTAGTCTTGTTCATTGCATAGTTAGTTATGGTGCCACTGGCGTGGCATAACTATGGAAAATCCCATAAGATTCCCACCCCATCTGTACCATAGTTCATTAGGCAGGGCTATAAGATAATTAGCATATTGTGCAAAAAATGCGCTGGTAAATATCATATTGTCTATCAGCCTTCTTCTTTGCTCGTTGCAATCATAATATGTGCTCATCAGGAAACTTCTTGACATAATAGCGGTATTAGAGGAAAAAGATCTTTCAAGAAAGGGGAGATGCTATAAAATGAGCGAGCTTACAAAATTCATTCAGAAATATAGGCAAAAGATTAATTTACGCTTTGTTCTGCGGGCAATTATTGGTTCCCTGCTTAGCTTTGCGGTAGCTTTGCACATATATTTTCTTTTATGGTTAAATTTGCCTTCTCAATCTATGGCTCTCTTGTATGCTAATATTGGCATACGGACTTGTTTAATAATGGTTATCATATATTTCCTTTGGAGTGGCTACCGCAATTTTTGGCACAATCTTTCCGTAGCGAGGTTTCTGGATAAACAGATTGATTATAGGGATGACCTCTTTCAAAATACCCTGGAACTAGCTGAAAAAGAGAAAGATAGTCCGATTATGGAAAATTTGAGCATTTTAGCAGAGCACCGCATAAAAGAGAATCAATATAAAATTCCTGCGCTCTATCCTTCTTGGATAGTTTTTGCTATTCTTTTTCTAATTGTGGGTTTAGGCAGTATTTGGGCAAATTCGTTTTCAGATTTTCGTCTTGCCTTCAAGCAATTTTACACGAATAAGGGCCAGGAAGTTATTTACAAGGACTATATAGAATTATCCCCTGGAAACAAAACAATTGGCAGAAACCAGCCAATAGAGATAAAAATTCTCAATCCTGATCCCCGTTTGCAACACCATCTATTTTATCGGATAGATAAACAATGGCGGGAATTAGGTTTAGCTGATAATAGTTATATATTTCAGCGTCTTGATAACAGCATTGAATACTATGCGCAAAATGAGGTATGCAAATCACCAATATATAAAATTCAGGTTTTGGATGAACCGATTGTGAAAAAATGGTTTGTGCAATATAATCCGCCTGCATATTCCGGATTAACATCCTGGACTGATACCTTAAGTTACGGTAATATAGAGGCTTTGAAATATAGTAAAGTGAAACTTTCTTTTAGCACAAATATTCCTGTTGAATCTGCAGTTATGGTTTTTGATGATGCCAGCCGGCTTCCTTTGCAGGCATTAGATAAAAGTAATTACATTGTTCAACTTTCTATAGAAAAACCTCGCACCTGGTATTTGGAATTAACAGATGCTTTGGGAAGGCGAAACAAACCTGAAGAAAAAACAATATCTATTCTGGAAGATAATCCTCCAGAAATAAGAATTACTTTTCCCGGTGAGGATGTTAATCTGAATCAAAATATGTTGCTGCCTTTAATTATTGAAGCAGATGACGATTATGGTTTGAAGAACTGTGCTCTCAATATTCAAATTATGGCTTCTGAGCCACAGGTGCTGAATGTGCAAAGTGTTATTTCTGGCAAAATGTTTACAACCGATTTTCTTTTGGATTTGAAGGAAGCGAATTTATTTCCTGGCGATGTTGTTACTTATTGGGCTACTATATATGATAATTCTCCAGAACAACATAAGGCAGAAAGTACAAGATTTAAAGCGCGATTTCCTTCCATTGAAGAGATTTATAGAGAAATTGAAACCAAAGAACACGAAAAGAAAAGCGAACTGCAAACCGCTTTGGAAAAATCGAAAGACCTGCAAAAAGAATTTGAGAACAAACGCCGCGAACTTCTGAAAAAAGAAAATCTGCAATGGGAAGATAAAAAACAGTTGGAACAGATCTTACAAAAACAGGAGAACCTCTCTGAACAGGTTCAGAACATTGCTGATAACTATCAGGAACTGATTAATAAAATGCAGGCAAATGAAACCCTCTCTCCTGAAACTCTGCAAAAAATGCAAAAAATCCAGGAATTGATGCAGGAAATCAATAATGAAGAACTGCAAGAAGCAATGCGTAAATTTGAAAATGCGCTGCAAAATGTAAAAACGGAAGATCTGAAAAAAGCACTGGAAAATTTCAAATTCTCTATGGAGGATTTTGCCAAGAAAATAGACCAAACCCTTGCCCTGCTGGAAAGTATAAAAAAAGAACAAGCCTTGCAAAAAGCCTTGCAGATTTCCGAAGAAATGGAAAAAATGCAAAAGACACTAAGCGAAAGGACTATGGACGGAAAGCAAAACCCTAAAGACCTTGCTGCCGATCAAAAACAAATAAGCGACACCTACGATAAATTGCAACAAGAACTTAGCAAGATTAGTGAAATGTTGGAATCACCCCGTGATAACGATGTTATTAAGCAACTTAACGATCTGATGCAAGATATGAAAAACAGTAACCTGAAACAGGACTTTCAAAATAGCCAAAATGCCCTCAACCAAAATCAGCGAAGTGAATCTCAATCAGCTCAAAATAACGCTCTGGAAAAGATGCGACGGTTTTCCTTAAAACTAAATAAAATGAAAGAATCAATGGGCGGAGGAAATCAACAAAGAATGCTGCAGGCAGTCCAAACCGCGATTAGAGAACTTTTAATTTTTTCTAAACAGCATGAAGCAACCACTGCCTGCTATCGAAATGATCCTTATGCTATTATTCATGACCTCATTTCTCAATCGGAAGGAATTCAGATATCTCTGAATAAATTGTTTAGCGAAACTCAAGTGCTGATGATGATCCCACCAAAATTCTTCATAGATTTAAATGATACTAATAATGCTTATCGCAATGTCTTCAGCTCGATAAATGAATCGCAGTTCTATCAAATTCCCAATAACCTTACTTTTATTCAAAAAGGGATTAATTTAATGGTTTATGATCTGATGCAGGCATTGCAAAATGCCTCTTCTGGTAGCGGAAGTGGAGGAGGAATGCAATCCCTTTTACAAATGTTGGAACAAATGAGTCAAGAACAAATGGCTATGAATATGCTTACTGAACAATTAATGTTACAATTGCAGGCTCAAGGCGGAAAAATGGATAGTGCTATGCAACAACAAATTCAAAGATTGGCTGCTGATCAAGAACGCCTTGCTGAAAACCTGAAAAGAGCTTTACAAAATAATCCTGAAGCACAAAAACAGGGAAATGTGATAAAACAAATTACAGAAGAAATGGAGGCGATCACTCGTCAATTGAAAAACAATCAGTTGAATCCTGAATTACTGGAAAGACAGGAGAGAATTATTAGTAAAATGCTCGATGCCCAGCGTTCCATTAATAAACGCGAATTTACAGAAAAGAGAAAAGCTGAGGCTGGACAAGACATACCCATCTTAGGCAATACTAAAATAGATTTAGAAGCATTAAGACGCAGTGGACTTCTGGACGAAGGTTTACGAGCCTATCCTAAGGAATATCAACAAGTTATTATGCAATATTTAAAAGCGCTGAATGAAGCTACCAGCAAATGATAAATAAAAAATGAAAAAGATAGCTCTGCTATTACTAATACTAATTGCTTGCGAGAGTGCTATATATGCACAGTATGATGAAAAGCAAATTCTTACTCAGCAGGCAAATCAATTGCTTATTCAGCGTCAATATGCTCAAGCAGAACAACTTTTTTTACAGATCCTGGATAAATACCCTAACGACTTAAATTCAATAAACCAACTGATGAACCTCTATTTTACTCTTTCGCAAACAGATAAAGCTGAGACAACTTTAAAAAAATACCAAAGAATATTGCCTCCGCAAACTTATAGCGAATTCTATATTCAATTACTTGTTACACAAGCGAAAGTAGATGATGCCTGGCAGGAAGCAATGCGACATTTGGCAAATTTTGGTTATGATGAATTTAAATTTCGGCGGTTAGCTTCCTTTTTTGAACGCAAAGCATTTTATGACAAGGTGATGGAGCTATATACAATGGCTCGTAACCGTCTGGGTAAACCTGATTTATTCAGGTTGGAGATGGCAAATACGGCTTTGAACTGTCGCCAATTTGAAAAAGCTATTCGTGAATATATGGCTTATACAGAGAGTAATCCGGTTTACTTATTTTTTACTAATAATCAGCTGAAAACTATATTGCAAGAAGAACCATCACTGATATCTGTTGTTTCCGCTATTGCAGATAGTAGTAAAAGTTCCGTATTAAAAGAGCTCTATGCTAATGCTTTGGTAAATATGAAGGATTATAAAACAGCTCTTTCCATCTATAAACAGCTTGATCCTCAAAAAATGTGGCATTTTGCAGAAGATCAAGCAGCGGTTGGTAATGACAGTATTGCTTTTGAGGCATACAGCTATTTGGAGAATATAGAAACAGACCAGGTTAAAAAGATGGATTTGCTTTTTCGGATGGCTGAATTAAAATATCAGCAAAGAGATTATCCTGGAAGTGAGCAAATAATTTCTGGCTGTTTATCGATGCCTTTCTGGAAGGATAGAAATCTGTATTATCGCTCTAATGTTAGCGTAAAACTACGCAAGCTGATGGCGGAAATTATGCTTGCTAAAAATGAACCAGTAGATAGTGCTTTGGTTTGGCTGAATGAAGCTAAAAAATTTAGCCGTAACAATTTGGAAGCTCAGGAAATGGATCTGGAAATAGCACGATTATATATTTTGAATTCAGAAAAGGAGAAAGCAGATAATATACTGAAAACCATAAATTATAATACCCTGATGGAAACTAGATCTTACTTGAACTTTTTAAATACTTTTTTAGCTGGTGAAACAGCTTTGGCTGATACTTTGATGAACGAGTTTATCATCAGATATCCGGAAAGCAAATATACTAATGATGCCATCTATCTGATGATGTTTACGCTGAATATGGATGAGCAGGATAGAAGTACTTTTTATTCGGCTGTGCGTCTGTTGCAATTAAATCATCCAAGCGGAATTGACAGTTTGGAAGTGATCTTTAAACATAATAAAGATGAAGAGATATTGCTGCTGGCAATTGAATGGGCTATTGCTTTTGGAGATGAAACAAGGGCAGCAGCTTTGCTTCAATATGATTTTCAAGATGAAATTGCTTCAGATTACGCTGCATTATTGCGTTTATTATTAGTTGCCGATAGAGATGAAGAACAACGGATGGCTAAAGAATTTTTGAAAAACAAGCCCAATAGCGTTTTCTCACCTGATTTTAGAAAGAAGATAAGCCGCTGGGCTACTTCTAAACCAAATATATAAAAAATAAAGAGGAGATAAAATGAATTTACATAAGGCATATACTTTTGATGATGTTTTGCTGCTTCCTCAACAATCGGAAGTTTTGCCCTCAGAAGTGGACCTAACCACAAACATCACATCCAATATTTCTTTGCGGATACCTGTTATCAGTGCAGCTATGGATACTGTAACTGAATCTGCTATGGCCATTGCTATGGCAAGAGAAGGAGGTATAGGAATCATTCACAAAAACCTTTCCATTGAAGAACAAGCAAGACAGGTAAGTTTAGTAAAACGAGCTGAAAGTGGAGTAGTTACTCATCCTTATATTCTTGCGCCAGAAGATACTTTAGAGGATGTTATAGCTTTGAAAGAAGCTCACCACATTGGAGGTTTTCCAGTTGTAGAGAATGATTTTTTAGTAGGTATTTTAACCAACCGCGATTTCCGTTTTGAAACCAATCCGAATAAAAAAGTGAAAGAAATGATGACTCCCAAAGAACAACTCATCACTGCCAAAACGGGAATTTCTATGGATAGTGCCATAGACCTGTTGCAAGAACATCGCATTGAAAAATTGTTGCTAATTAGTGATGATGGTAAGCTGGAAGGGATGATAACAGTTAAAGATATTATGAAACGGCTAAACTATCCGGAAGCAGTACAAGATGATAAAAACCGCTTACTTGTAGGTGCCGCGATTGGAGTTAAGGGTGACTATCTGGAAAGAGCACAAGAACTTGTTAAAGCAGGAGCAGATTTATTAGTTATTGATACTGCTCATGGACATCATAAAAACATTGGGATTGCCTTGCAAAATGTTAAAAAGCACTTAAATTGTCAACTTATAGCAGGCAATGTTGCTACGGCCAAAGCGTGTCGCTATTTAATTGATAATGGAGCTGATGCAGTTAAAGTTGGCATAGGTCCAGGTTCAATTTGTACAACTAGAGTAATTGCCGGAATCGGAGTTCCCCAATTAAGTGCGATTATGGATTGCGCTTTAGAAGCAAATAAAAATAGCATTCCTATTATTGCCGATGGGGGCATAAAATTTAGTGGAGATATTGTGAAAGCTATTGCTGGAGGAGCTTCTGCAGTTATGATTGGTTCACTTTTTGCTGGTTGTGATGAAAGCCCTGGCGAATCCATTATTTATAATGGTAGAAGATTTAAAAGCTATCGCGGAATGGGTTCACTTTCGGCAATGAAATTAGGTAGTAAGGACCGCTATTTTCAAGATGAGCAGCTTGAAGAAAATAAGCTTGTTGCCGAAGGGATTGAAGGAATGGTTCCCTATAAGGGTCCCTTGAAAGATTTCCTCTATCAATTAATAGGTGGCTTGCGTTCCGGAATGGGATATTGCGGAGCAGCCAATTTAAACGATCTACGCGCAAGAGCAGAATTTATAGAAATCACTTCTGCCGGATTAAAAGAAAGCCATCCTCATGATGTCCACATTACTAAAGAAACCCCGAACTATTACAGCGGGGATTGAAGAAGAGCTTTCTCCTGCGTTAAAAAGCTACCTTTCCAGTTTTGTTTATCACTTGAAGGTAGAGCGGGGAATGGCAAAAAATAGCATTGAAAGTTACCATCGTGATATAGGTGATTTTTTGCTTTTTTGTCCTAAAGAAATTGGCAGTTACGAAACAAGCGATATAACAAAATATCTTCTTTCTTTGCAGGATATTGGACTTTTAAATTCCAGCATTGCCAGAAAAAGAGTTGCTTTAGGTCAATTCTTTGGTTTTTTAAAGGATAACGATATTGCCACCAAAGTGGATATGGATTTGGTTCCAAGAATCAAGCTGGGAGTGCATTTACCAGATGTTTTAAGCGTAGAAGAAATGTTTCAGCTTTTAAATTCTTTGCCAGTAAAGACTCCCTTGGAAATTCGTAACAAACTTATGCTGGAATTGCTTTATGCTACAGGGATACGTATTTCTGAGCTCTTAGATTTAACCTTGCACAGTATTAATTTGAAGGAGCGGGTTATCTTAGTGCATGGCAAAGGTAGTAAGCAAAGATATGTGCCTTATGTAAATACGCTGGATGAGCTATTTGAAAAATACTTGATACAAAGCCGTCCGCTTCTTCTAAAATTGAAACAATCGGAAGTTCTATTTCTAAATAATCGCGGCGATAAAATGAGCCGGATGGGTTTTTGGAAAATCTTACGAAAGGCAGCTTTGGAAGCGAACATCAAAAAAGATATTACTCCTCATACTTTCAGACACAGTTTTGCTACCCATTTACTGGAAGGAGGAGTCAATTTAAGAATTGTCCAGGCACTGTTAGGACATTCCTCCATTGATACAACGCAAATATATACTCATATAGATATGAAAAGAATGGTGGAAACATATAAACAATACCATCCCAGAGCGTGAAATAAATGAAGAGTGAATATCCGTAAGTTATTAGTAACTACTACCAAAAGAACTGATAAACTGTCCTATATTATTTTTGGCAGTAAGAGCTTATGAAAGCAATAACTAATTTGTGCTAAAAAAGTTGTCTTCATTGAGTCCTATATGTCTAGAAAGATATTGAGAGAGCTAAAGTTAACTCTGGGAAAGAAAAAGGAGAATAAATGAAAATCATACTTAATGTCTTAAGAATATATTGCTATCTCATTTTAGCAGTTACCATTACTTTATGCCTATTTTCCTGTAAAGCACAAACCCCAAGACAGGATGAAAAAGGGTTGCAAAAAGTTTCTATTACTCTGGATTGGACTCCTAACACCAATCATACAGGTATTTATGTTGCTAAAGAACTTGGCTATTTTAAGGAGCAGAGCTTAGAGGTAGATATCTTGCAACCGGGACAAAATATAACCGATCAAATTGTAGCTACCGGCAAAAGCGAATTTGGTGTAAGCTATCAGGAAAATGTTATCAGAGCTCGTAGTGAAAATATCCCCCTGGTTTCTATTGCTGCTGTTATTCAGCATAATACTTCCGGTTTTGCCTCGCTGAAAGAATCAGGAATAAAGAGTCCGACAGATTTTGAAGGGAAAAAATACGGCTCCTGGGATTCGCCCTCCGAACTTGCTATCCTAAAAGCAACTATGCAAAAATATGGAGCAGATTTTAAAAAGGTAACTGTTATTTCTGGGATATACGATTTCTTTTCTACAATTGGTAAGGATGCTGATTTTGAGTGGATTTATTATGGCTGGGATGGTGTGGAAGCAGAAAGAAGAGGAATTGCACTCAACTATATACCTTTAAAGGACATCGATCCTGTTTTCGATTATTATACACCCGTAATCATCAGCAGCGAGGATTTTTTGGCAAAAAATCCCGAGACCGCCCAGAAATTTATGTCAGCGTTAAAAAAGGGTTATGAATATTGTATTTCCAAGCCAGATTCAGCAGCGGATATATTGCTAAAAAATGTCCCAGAGCTAAATGCAGAACAGGTTAGGCGTAGTATGCAATATCTGGCTAAAGAATTTCAAAGCGATGCTCCTACCTGGGGAAGGCAAAAACCGATTGTCTGGAAAAGATTTTGTGACTGGATGTATCAGCAACGCCTTATTCAGCTTGCAGTTGAACCCAATAAAGCATTTACTAACGATTATCTACCCAAATAATAAAATGTCCGATTGTATTCTGGAAGCTCAAGATATCCGTAAGAGCTTTTTCTTTAAGGGTTCACTGATTACTGTTCTGGATAATGTACAATTTCACATAAGGACAGGACAATTTGTAAGTATCATCGGTCCAAGTGGTTGCGGGAAAAGTACCTTTCTGGAACTTTTGGCTGGGATCACTACACCGGATGAGGGATTTATTTTACTGAAAGGCAATGATATAACAGCTAAAACAGGTTTCCTGGGGTATATGCCTCAGGACGATTTACTTTTCCCTTGGCTAACAGTAATGAAAAATATTCTGCTTCCGGTGAAAGTAACAGGTAGCAATGAAAAAGAAGCAAAACAAAAAATTAATGAACTGCTACCTCTATTTGGTTTACAGAATTACACTGAACATTTGCCTTATCAGCTTTCGGGAGGATTAAAACAACGTGTTGCGCTTTTAAGGACATATATGTGTAGCGCAGATATTTTACTTTTGGATGAGCCATTAGCCAAACTGGATGCTCTAACACGTAGCCAACTTCAATCTTGGCTGAAAGATATCGTCCATTTGTTAAATTTAACAGTTATCCTTGTTACCCACGATATAGACGAAGCTATTATGCTCTCCGATAGAATTGACTTGATGGGTATAAATCCCGGAACATTTATTGAGAGCATAAAACTGGATAGAAATAATCCCCTAACCGCCGAAGAACAACTGAAATTGAAGATTAAATTACGCAGCCAGTTAGTGAATGGAGAATCAAATAATGATAAAAAATAATGTGTGATGCGAAGATTAATATCAAGATGGCTGTTCCACAGATCTAAGTTTAAACAAGGATTTTAGGATTAGTTCACGAAGATATAAGTTTAGAAACAAGGATTTTAGGATTTAAGGATTACGAGGATTTATTTATAAGCCACCGAAAACACCGAAAATAGTTAACATTGATTACGCAGATTTAAGAGATAAAAAAAAGATGACAAATAGGTAATCGGAGAACGCCGTTCCTCCGCAAGAAACTACTCTCTCACAGATTACGCAATATAATAGGTTTAGGAGGACAGAATTATCAGGAT
>Ga0172377_10008917_pt1 | contig 10291 bp, 5 predicted proteins | sample Pumphouse3metaG_FD_119749 | JGI IMG/M metagenome (GOLD analysis project Ga0172377, IMG submission 119749) | Leachate microbial communities from a municipal landfill in Southern Ontario, Canada - Pumphouse #3 metaG | ecosystem: Engineered > Solid waste > Landfill > Unclassified | place: Canada... | reverse complement strand
GGTTTCATAGTGAATAGTCATTCTGCGTGTAACACCCGGAAAAGAATCGAGAGCCGCCCGTGCCGCCTCAATTTCGATGCCAAGTTCGGTAGCGGCGGCAACTGCCAGCGCCGCATTCAATCCAAGAAACCCGGTGAATTGGGGATGTTCATAAGCGGAAGTGGAATTCGGGATAATTATTGCATCCGGGTGCCCGAAAAACAATGTACGGGTTTCCGGGAAATCGACATAAATAATTTTTCTCGACTGCATCCCGAAAACACGGAAATTGTCGAATAGTTTATCGCGGCCGCCAACACTCCAGGCGTGGTCATCCTCGATATTGGGAATTATTCCGAGCCATGGCTTGATCAGCGCATGAGTTCCGTCGCTTTCATCAGCTTCAGTAATAAATATGTCTCCGTCGCCGGCTACCGCGCTTGGACCATGGTTCAACTTGCCGCCGATCATAAAGCCGCAGCCGTTGCAACATTTTGACATGATATGCGCGAGCATGGCAGTTATCGTAGTTTTGCCATGGGAGCCGCTGATTGCGACCGGTCTGCGATATGATGATGCCAGTTCTGCGAGCATTTCTCCGCGCCGGAGCAGGCGCAGTCCGCGTTGCCGCGCTGCTTCGAGTTCCGGGTTGCAGGATTTTATGGCAGATGAATAGACCACAAGGCCGCAATGTTCAGGAAGATGAGCCATGTCATGACCGAGGAAAAATTTGACTCCGGAAGCTTGCAGTGTTCTGGTGATTTTATTTTCACAGAGATCCGAGCCGCTTACTATCCAGCCGCGTTCCAGCATGATTGAAGCCAGCGGCCCCATGCCGGCACCGCCGCACCCGATGAAATGAATTATTTTATTCTCATTTTCGATATGGGGGGTAGCTGAAGCTGATTTTTGCGCAGTTTGCTGTAAAGTTGTCATATTTGAAGATGAATCGCCGGGTTGAGTTTTTTAGAATTTCGAACCAGTAAAATATCTTCTGTTAACCGGAATTTCAATCTGAGGCGGACGATTTTGCGGTGGCTTCTTTGAGCAAACGTCTGATTTCCGGGTTGTTGGGTTCAGATTCAATTGCTGACTGGAAAGCCGTCGCCGCTTCTTTATAATTTTCGAGCAACATTGAGGACAGTCCGGCGTAGTAGTAATGTAAATGTGGTACTGGTCGGCAAAATTTCGCCAACCGGAGATAGCAGTGTGCGGCTTTTGGGACGTTGTTCCGTTCCAGTTCAAGATTTGCCAAGGCTTCCATCATCTCGATAAAAGCTCCATAACTGAATGCGTCAACTGCGCCGCTGTAAGGAGAATCCGCAGCTTTAGAAAGATATTGATAAGCTGTTTCACGTTGGTTGCGGCGATATGCGATAATCCCGGTGAAAAAATCCTGATAAAGGGTAATCAGGCTACGTTGGTGTTCTTTCTGCAGACTACCGTGACCTGATTTGGCGATTACTGCCAGGGATTGATCATATAAACCGTTTTCAAAAAAAAGCCACGCCAAACAGGATGACGCACGGAAATTCGGAGTTGGCGTTTCACATGATGCCTGTAGGAAGGCATAGTCGTTGCGCCAGAATTCCATATACGACCAACTGAAAAAAAACAGATAGCAACAATACCCGCAAAGTCCCCATTTTAACCTTTTTATTTTCTGCAGAGGCAACTTCTGCAACCACATCGCGATTGGAACCAGCAGAAAAAAAGAAGGAATATAACTGTAACGGTCGGCAAAATCGGCGTTGCTGAAAGTAAATATTCCGGATGCAGGCAACAGCAGCCCGGCAAAAATCAGTAAAAATGGAAGCAGATCATATTTTAAAAATTCTGTTTTTTTTATGGCGATGAAAAGTATTACGACTATCAGCGTGATGGTCAGAAGTACAAGCATTAATATTTTAAAAGTCGTAACTACAAAATATGGGTATAGCGGGAACAATTCGAGCGGCACTATGGTTTTCCCGATGTATGAAAAATAATTGTTCAGCATCAGCAACAGCGTTTCCGCGGGATAATCAAAAAGCGTAATTGTCGACAACGAGGTTTTTAACATTACCGAAACTGCTATCATGTAGGAGAGAGCAAGCGCCCAAAATGGCCACAGCTTAAGTCCAATCTTGAAATCCCAGCGGCGGTTCCGATATATCTCAAGTAAAAATATAACTGCCGGAAGTGCAGCACCCGAGGGTTTGCAGAGCATCGCGCAGAAGGCGAAAATGATACTTCCGACACTGAAAAACCGCCCGCTTTTTCTGGCGAGTACATAAGAATACAACGTCGCGAAGAAAAAAAACGCAGTCATCACGTCTTTGCGTTCCGCAATCCAGACCACTGATTCTACTCGCTGCGGATGAATGGCAAAAATCAGCGTGATGAAAAATGAGCTCCACGACGAAAATGATAATTCGCGCAGTAATCCCCATACTGCGGCTATTGCCGCAAGATGGCAGATAAGATTTTGCAGATGGTAGATTCGCGGGTCTAAACCGGCCAAAGCATAGTCGAACAGAAACGAGAGCATCGGCAACGGGGTCCATAATCCCAGTACCGGTTCCGTGATCAGCGTTTTGATTTGCTCAAGACTTAATCCGATATTCGGATTGTTGAAAACATAATTATAATCATCCATGAACCGCAATGGCTCAAAACTGATGCTTTTTATGAACAGCAACGCCGTCAAGATCATGACAACCCACGGCGCAAGTCCGGCATAATTAATTTTAGAGCAAATTTTTTTCATGGTTATAAAATACAATTGACACGTTGCTCCAGTATTTTATAAGTAAAAAGGTTTGCGGCCGGGACCCTTGCGCTCAAGTTGATTACTTTTTAACAGCACATCAAGCTCAGCCAGCATTGCCGGCTTGCCGGAAGGAAAACGTCCCGCCAGCGGTACCGGGTTGGAGGTATGATTGGCGCGGAAAACCGTTTTCGTCAACTCCAGACCCGCAATGATTTGGTATAATTCTTCGACGGCCTCATACTCGCTGACCTCTGAATATTCCGGAGGCATTTTGATGTTGGGTACCGGGATGAAGCGCAGCGCAGACAACAGCCGCGGCTGCATTTGATTCAACACGCGGACCGTTTCTGCAATATGAATGTCGCGGTATCGATGTCCTCCCAATCCAAGAAGAACCATTACTGAACATTTGAGATCGCAGGATTGTGCGAGTTTTACCGCATCAATCATGGTTTGCGGCGTTTCGTTTTTGCAAACCATCGACAGCACTTCGGCGCTGCCGCTTTCCAATCCCACATAAAGCGTGTTTAATTTTAAATTCCGAAGCATCCGGAGCTGCTCTGGAGACTTTGCCAAAATTGATCTGGCGTTGGCATACAGGTTTATCCGCGCCAGCGATGGAAAACTGCGATTAATTTCTTCAAGATACCGGTACAATCGTTCAAAGGGCAGGTGCATCACATCGGCGTCGGCAAGAAAAATTCGTGATTCATCAGGAAAACTGCTGGCAGTTTCGGCAATCTCACCTAGGATTTCCTGCTCGGGACGTTCGTGATAGCGGACGCCTTTATACATGCCGCAAAAACGGCAGCAGTTATGCGGACATCCGAGAGCAACCTGAAAAATCAGGCTGTCCGCTTCTGCCGGCGGTCTGAACAAAGGTTCAATATATTGCGGGATTTTTTTAATCATTGATCAAATTTAAACTCTTTTAAAATTCACGCGCGCATTATGCGCGCGCTAATTTCATGCACTGGAATCAGTTATTATTTTAATTTCGAAAACATGTGACTGAATACACTCAACCATGCATCTGCGATCAGCTGATGCCCGGCCGGCAATGGATGAACACCGTCACGCAGCCAGTGTTGTGGCGGCGCGATTTTTATCATTCTATTGATTATTGACTGCAGTGGAATAAATTCGGTACCGAACTCTTTTGATAGTCTGGCGACTACTTCGCGACGTTGGTCCATTTCGGGAACCCATGGAGCTTCCACTTCGCCAAAATTCAATACGAAAGGTTCAAGCAAAATTAACTTGGTTTTCGGAAGTTTCTCGGTTGTCCAGCGCAACAGCATACGGTAGAACTCTTCATAGCGCGGTACTTCGACGCCGTTGTCGCGTTTGAACTCGTGCCAGGTATCGTTGACCCCGACCAGAATACTGATTACATCCGGCTTAAGATTCAGCGCATCAATTTTCCAGCGGGCATAAAGGTCAACTACCCGGTTGCCGCTGATGCCGCGGTTATAAAAATGCCATTTACGTTCCGGCTGCGAGCAGAGCAGCCGGGCAGCGATCAGCGCCGGATAGCCGGAACCAAGCCCGGTACCGTCATCCGGAGGTACTTCCTCGCGTGAACGTCCGGCATCAGTGATGGAATCTCCTTGGAATAAAATCGTGAATTTTTTATTCGCCATTTTAATTTACCTGCATTGTTACATGTGTTTTTATGTTTTGCGGAAGGTTATAAAATACCATATAGCGATTCATTTCCAACTGCGGTAAAGGATTTTATACCGGACAAGTTGTATTAGACGGATTATGAAGATAATTTAAGGCAAAGCAAAACCGGAGAAGATGATGCTGGCAATTTCTAAAATCAGCAAAATAAGCCAAGCTTACCGCAACCTGAAACGCTATCGGCAGATTATTCAGGTACTATTGAAATTCGGTTTCGGCGATATTCTGCAGCGACTGAAAATTGACGAGTATTTTGACGACCTTAATTTGCAATGGCTTGGCGGAAAAAAACATTCACAGCCGGTAGAGTCTTTGCCCCTGCCAGCCAGAGTGCGTATGGCTTGTGAAGAACTTGGACCTACGTTTGTCAAGCTCTGTCAGGTTTTATCCACTCGTCCCGATTTGATTCCTCAGGAATATATTGAAGAATTCGTCAAACTTCAGGATCGAGTGCCGCCGTTTTTATATCAGGATGTTTCCAGAATCATCCAGGAAGAACTCGGTGATGAACCGGAAAAAATATTCAAAGAGTTTTCGGCGGAACCGATAGCCGCAGCTTCAATCGGACAAGTGCACCGGGCAACGACACACAACGGCGAAATGGTTGTGGTCAAAGTTCAACGTCCCGGCATTCGGGAGGTAATTGAGGCCGATATCGAAATAATCGGGCATCTGACCAAGATTGCAGAAACTCATATCGAAGAGTTTGCATTAATCAACCCTTCGGCGATTGTCAATGAATTTGCAGCCGCGATCAATAAGGAACTTCACTATCGGGTTGAAGCTGCCAACGCGCGGCGTTTTAATGAAATGGCCATCCACAACCGTCATGTCAAAGCACCGGCAATTTTCAAGCAATACTCTTCTGATAAAGTTTTGACTATGGAATTTATTGATGGAGTGCGCGGTACCGATTTTATCAAAAACAAAGCCGAATACCTGGAAAGCTACGACCTGCCGTTGCTGGCCAGAAATGGGGTCACGATAATCCTGGAACAGATTTTCATCCACGGATTTTACCATGCTGATCCTCATCCGGGAAATATTTTTTTGCTTCCCGGTAATGTGATCTGTTTCATTGACTTCGGAATGATGGGGCGTATTTCAATGGAGGAACGGCGTTATTTTGCCCGCCTGCTCAACAGTGTATTGAATTGTGATGGCAAAAAAATTCTGGAAGGCTGCCTGCGTTTCACAACTTCCTTGAATACCCCGGAGCTTGATGTTCTGCAAAAGGATATTTTCACCCTGATCGATGAAAATCTCTATTTGCCGGTAGATGAACTTGAATTGAATAAAATCTTTGAAAATCTGATGGATATTCTGAAACGCCACCAGTTGCGACTGAAGCCGGATCTGTATCTTCTGATTAAAACTGTTATGGCTCTTGAACTGCTCGGACGCGAACTTGATCCGCAACTGAAAATTATTGATTGCTTGAAACCGTTTGTGCGCAGGCTGCGCTTTATGAGCTTGAGTCCACGTTATCTTTTTAATAAACTGGCACTGCCGGCTGAGGATTTTCTCGAGGTCGCCGGCAAAATGCCGATGGATGCCCAGGCAGTACTTCAGCAAACCCGTGAAGGGAAACTGAAACTTCAGCTTCAGCATCTTGAGATCGGTCATTTTGGCGACAAATTTCTGAAGGCCAGCGAACGCATTTCTTGTGCGTTGGTGCTGGCCGCGCTGATTGTCGGTTCATCAATTATCTGCCACGCTCAAATCGCGCCGCTGTTCTTCGGTGTTTCGCTGATCGGCATTATTGGCTTTACAATGTCGGCAATTCTGGCGCTTGCACTGTTGTTTGCGGTCTTTCGACGCAGTCGTTGAACCTGTATTCAGATTTTACTCACCTTGACTGCGCAACTGACATCGTTCAGAATAACCGGTTCAGTTCCGCTCAAATCAGCAGCTTCAACTTTCTCCGCCAGCGTTTCAGACGCAATATAATCGCGGAAATTTGTTAATGCCGACTTCCACTCTTCCGGAACTTGATAAGCAATTTCGATCCGGTCGGAAACTTTCAATCCGCTCTCTTTGCGTAAGTTCTGAATGCGGCTGACAAACTCACGAGCAAACCCCTCTTCTTCCAGAGAACGTGTCAACGTGGTGTCAAGCGCGACGGTAAGCGCCCCTTCATTGGCAACCGTCAACCCGGGTTTCTCTTCACGGCGCAGGTCAAGATCGCTGGTCGCAATGGCAACAGAATTCCCGTCGGATAAGGTTATCTGACGTTCAGTTCCAGCAAGAATTGCAGCAACTTCAACGGATGAAAACGACTGAATGGCGTTTGCTGCTTCTTTCATCATTTTGCCGAGCTTGGGCCCGAGAGTTTTGAAATTTGCCTTGGCGCTGTAGGTCACCAGTTCGTTCTCATCGGCACTGAACACGATTTCTTTCACATTCAGCTCTTCCCCGATAATATCAGCGGTTTCTTTCAATAAAATGCGGGTTTCCGGGTCTGCGGCTACAATGACTGCTTTGGCCAGCGGTTGACGGGTCTTTAAGTTGCTTTGTGAGCGCAGAAAACGTCCCAGCCGGGCGGCGGTCATAGTGTTTTCCATCTGCTTTTCCAACGTTTCGTCGCGTCTTGAATTGTCGGCTTGAGGATAATCACAGAGATGGACGGATTCCGGCATATCTTCCGTGCGCAAATTCTGATAAATGGTTTCCGTCACGAACGGAATGAATGGCGCGGCAGTGCGTGCAAAAGTCAACAATGCATAATGCAATGTCTGATACGCCTCAGACTTGTCGGCGTCATTCTGGCTTTTCCAGAAACGCCGCCGACTGCGCCGGATATACCAGTTGGTCAGATCATCCACAAAACGGGTAAATCTGGTAGCCGCTTTTTGGAGATTGTAGTTATCCATCTCGTTCTGTATTTCTTCAGTCATCTGGGTCAGTGAACTCAAAATCCAGCGATCCAGCGGATTGCTTAAGTTTTGCGGCGTTGCTCCGCCCGGAGCCGGTTCCCAATGATCAACATTGGCGTAAGTGACCAGAAAACTGTAAGCATTCCAGATCGGAATCATCACGCCGCGCAGTACTTCTTTAATCCCGTTTTCAGAAAAACGCAGGTCTTCAGAACGCACCACCTGTGAACTGAGCATGAACAATCTTAGCGCGTCAGCTCCATAGTGATTTACCACAAACATCGGATCCGGATAGTTTTTTTTGCGCTTCGACATTTTCTGCCCGTCTTCGGCCAGAATCATGCCGTTTACAATGACATTCTGAAACGCCGGTTTGTCAAACAGTGCTGCACCCAGCACGACCAGAGTATAAAACCAGCCGCGAGTCTGATCCTGTCCCTCAGCAATAAAGTCAGCAGGATAATGCGCCTCAAAATGTTCTTTGTTTTCAAATGGATAATGGTGTTGCGCGTACGGCATGGCACCGCTCTCAAACCAGCAGTCCAGCACTTCCGGAATCCTTTTTAGTGGAGATTTTCCGGTCGGCGAAGGAATTATAATTTTGTCCATGAAATGTTTATGCAGATCGCTGATTTTTTCGCCGCTTAATTTTTCCAGTTCTTCTACTGAACCAATGCAGATGGTTTCACCTTCTTCGTTGCGCCAGATAGGTAATGGCGTGCCCCAGTAACGGTTACGGCTGATCGCCCAATCGCGCGCGTTTTCCAGCCATTTGCCGAAGCGTCCTTCTTTGATATGAGGCGGCATCCAGGTAATTTGGCGGTTCGCCTCCAGCATTTTTGCTTTGACTTGGCTGATATCGACAAACCAGGTCGAAATGGCACGATAGATCAGTGGAACATCGTCGCGCCAGCAATGCGGATAACTATGCTTGATCGTCCCGCGGTAAACCAATTTGCCTTCTTCTTTCAGCCGCTGAATAATTTCTTTGTCAGTGTCTTTTACATAACGACCCGCATAATCCGAAACTTCAGCAGTAAAACAGCATTGTTCATCTACCGGACAGACTTCAGGAATGCCGTTGGCTTTGCCGCACAGACTGTCTTCTTCGCCAAAGCCGGGCGCGGTGTGAACGATTCCTACACCGTCCTCTGTGCTGACATAGTCTGCGCAGACAACACGGAATGCGCCATCTTTCGACAAATCCGCGAAATATGGAAACAATGGTTCGTATTGCAGTTCTTTTAATGTTTCTCCTTTGAAGCGTTCCACGATCTCCGGAGTTTCTTTGTAATATGCACTCACACGCGTTTCTGCCATGATGTAGAAGTCAGCGCCGTCGCGGATTTTTACATAGTCGATATCCGCTCCTACTGCCAGTGCCATATTTGATGGCAGCGTCCACGGTGTTGTGGTCCAGGCCAGCAGGTAAGTGTTTGGAGTATCTTTAACTTTGAAACGAATGGTAATTGCCGGGTCGGTTACGTCCGAATATCCTTGATTGGCTTCAAAATTTGATAACGGTGTGGCACAGCGCGGGCAATATGGCAATATCTTATTGCCTTCATATATCAACCCTTTATCCCAAAGACTGCGGAATACCCACCAGATCGATTCCATATAATTCAGATCCATCGTCCGGTAACCGTTCCGAAAATCAACCCAGCGCCCCATACGGTTCACCACTTGTTCCCACTCACTGGTATAACGCAACACAATGCCGCGGCAGGCCTCATTGAAGTTATCGATTCCAAATGCTTCAATGTCTTTTTTACTGGTTAGTTTGAGCTCTTTTTCCATTTCATTTTCGACTGGTAATCCGTGACAGTCCCAGCCGAAGGTTCGCGGTACTAACTTTCCGCGCATCGTCTGATAGCGTGGGACGACGTCTTTTATCGTTCCAGCCAACAGATGACCATAATGCGGCATTCCGGTGGCAAACGGAGGACCGTCGTAAAAGACATATTCAGGTGCGCCCTTGCGGTTTTCCTGTGATTTTTGAAAAGTTTGGTTTTTATTCCAGAATGCTAAGACTTCTTCTTCCATTGCTGGAAAATCAGGCTGACCTTCAATCGGTTTGAACATAATAGCTTCATCCCTTGTGTAAAATAAAATTATAAAGTTTGTTGTAAACCTGTTAATATAAACGCAATTAGACGTTTTTCGAGTTAGCCAGGACAATTTTGACCGCCGCTGATCAGTCCCGGTTTAAGTGTTTTCTAGGTCGCGCATACATAAAAATGAATCGCTATGTAATATAATAAAACCGATAAAATTTATTTTTAGACAGTATTTTTTGACTAATTTTGTTTGCATAAATTCAAAAAGGCTGTAATTTAAATGCCCTGTGACAGTTTGTCATGAGTTGTTTACTAGCCGATGTGGTGGAATTGGCAGACGCGCTACGTTCAGGTCGTAGTTCCCTCACGGGAGTGTGAGTTCGACTCTCACCATCGGCACCATAAAAAATATTGCGAGTATGGCATAACGGTTGTGCACCAGCCTTCCAAGCTGGTTATAGGGGTTCGACTCCCCTTACTCGCTCCAAATTACGGTGGGGTTCCCGAGTGGCCAAAGGGGGCAGACTGTAAATCTGCTATCGCTGATTTCGGTGGTTCGAATCCACCCCCCACCACCACTTCATAATCAAGGACTTACGACTAACAATCGCAAGTCCTTTTTTTTCGGTGATTCCGCCTTGGACTGACTTTTACTCAGAGATATCAAGAATGACCAGAATCCAGTACCCGATGATTATATTTTTCAGGAACTTCCACTTATTTTTTGCCTGCTTACTTTATGTGTTTAGTGCTTTGAGGCGTGGCACTTGTGTATTGATTGGCATATTAAGCTGAATGATTGAGCGTAAAAAAAGGGTCAATTGCAAAGGTAAACGCACAATTCCCAGATTTGAATGGAGGTGTTGTGCGTTTGCTCTTACAAATGGGAAAAAAAGACTCCCCATTGATTTTTGTTGTGCGTTTACTCTTGCAAATGG
>Ga0172377_10008916_pt1 | contig 10292 bp, 8 predicted proteins | sample Pumphouse3metaG_FD_119749 | JGI IMG/M metagenome (GOLD analysis project Ga0172377, IMG submission 119749) | Leachate microbial communities from a municipal landfill in Southern Ontario, Canada - Pumphouse #3 metaG | ecosystem: Engineered > Solid waste > Landfill > Unclassified | place: Canada... | reverse complement strand
GAACTCCGGTCCAAAGAAGGTCCCACAATAACGTCTACAGCTTAGACGATATTAATTTTTAACACTAGATGACAATACCATCGAAGTATCTAATGCGAGACTAATGCGTTTTCGTGTTTTTTGGCTAGTCAACCTCGAACCTTATTCCCTTGTTATGACACTTACCCGAAGCGTGAGAGACTAAACCTTCGGAAGCGCGCTGCAGGGTCAGAGACCCAAACCAGTATTTAGGTGCTTAATTAAGCAGCAGCGAATGAAAGATTTCTGTTGCCAGTTATCTTTGTTTTGATGATTACGTCATCACTCGGCTGCAATTACTGCGAACACAACCCTGTCGATGCCATGAACATCCCCGTGTTGGCTTATAAGATTTATAAGCGTAGTTATCTTACCATGCTTAAAGAATTTGGACAACAAAACATCTTTATATGTGCACTAGTGTGTGTTTAATTCCAAATGCGATCAGCAAAGCTTGGGTGGTCAATAAAAGGATTGCGATTGCCTTGTTTAGAAAAAGCGATTTCGTTACGATTCATCTCTTCACTACTAACCGGATCTTCAGCATTCCATTTACGAAGTAACTTAAAGCAATCGCTCATACTGTTCGCCCCAATAACATTGGTGATATAAAGCTTTCCGGTAACGTTAGCTTTTGTTGTACCACCAAAATCAGTTCCATAGTGCATATAAACATACATGATGATGCGGGCGACATCGCCCTTGCGTGAGTCAGCGGGTTCGGTCACGCCATAGTTATTACCCGAACCAAATTTTGCTACTCCACCACCGGTATAATTTATCGTTCTTGGCGTTCCAAACATCGGAGCAAACATTGTACTTCCTCGATAGGAATTATATTCATTTATTGACGCGCGAATATGATGAATATCTGAACCCGCGTAAGATTCGCCGAACAGTTGAACGTTTCCATCTTTTGATTTAGCTTGCGGCCAAACGTGTTCACGATTAAAGGAACTATAACTTTGCCCAGAATAAAAGCATTTGCTGTCCGTCGATTTAAGTGTCGTGGTAAGACTTGAATAAGAAACATAAGTGCTGTGAGTCGACATCATTAAATTATGAAGTTTTTGTCCCAAGGAGGATCCACTGTCGCTAACGGCTATTGAATTATAATATGAGCCCGAATAAGTTTCGGAAACGGTATATGACTTGGCGGTCACCACACTTAATCCATTGCTAACTATTCGAGTTGGGTATCCAGAAAATTCCGGAACACCATAACTGCTTGAATAGGCATAGAAAGTAAAAATTCCTTCAAGGGTAATTTCGTCCCCGGCACGGATTCCGGTACTCGAAAACGAATCATTATTACTATAGGAATAAGTACTTCCTGATAATGTAATGCAAGTGTTTTTGCTGCTGACGCCATAGGCGACTATCGTCCAACCATCATCAACTAAATCAAAATATCCTTTTTTATAATAGCCGGGGTATTGAGCAATACCGGTTACGCGATAAAGATTTTTGTTATCGCTTGCTTTTTTCTGAGCTAAGGTTTTAACGGTTGTAACGACAGCTTTCGGATTTTCAGGGTTTGGAGTGCTGCTCGTCGAAGAAGATTCGCTTGAACTCGTATCACTGCTAGTATCACTAGAAATATCGGATACACTATCCGAAATATTCGTGGGTGGATTATTGTTGCCACAGCTAGCGAGTAAAAAGCTGACAATGGCAAGAAAAAGCATGGATTTATTTTTAATTTTCATAAGTTAGATTATACAATATCTCGACATTATGTCGAATTAGAAAAAGGGCAATGGGAAAAAGAAGCGAATTAATGATTAAACCGATCGTCAGTCAAAATGTGAAATAAGGCGATGATTTGTGTTAATAACAAAGCGCTTGAGCCAAGAATCGGCCCATATCCTATTTGCGTGCCGGTAGTGACAAATCCCGGGGTGGCAAAACGTACAACATAAGGCATAAAGATCATCGAGAACATACTGATGAACGCCATAACAAGGGCGAAGATTAAATTTGTTTTCTTGCGATTTGACAAAAAGAAGGCCAAACAACTTAAACCAGCCAATTGGTATGTAACCAAAAGATAAATATTAAGATGGAAATTCATCGTGTAGGCTTGGGTTAAGTCACTAAAGTTATATTCACCGCCAAAAACAGCAATCCAGGTTGGATAATAAACAACCGTTCCGTCTAATAAAGTTTCGCTGGCGAAGGGAAAAATAATTGTGACCAGGGAAAAGACCGACAGTAAAACGGCTATCCATTTCGTAAATCTGATCAGACGATTTTTTTTGCTCACGTTTCTTCTCCGCATTAATATAGATTAAACCAACGCATTTGGCAACCACTTCTATTGTTTAATAGTGTTTGAAAATGAACCTTATATATAATAAACTATGTAAGCGATTGGAAATATTGAAAAAAATGAAAAACTTTAAATTAATTATGAGGAGCCTCATTAACAATGATGCTTGTATAGAAGGCGGTCGCACCAAGAGATGGTTTTTTGCCGTTATCTTCGTTGTCTTGTCTTTGATCATGGCGGTCTTACCGATTATGGTTACTTCCCTCCAAGCTCAAGGCTCAAATTTCACATCTTCTAATTATTTATATAACTACGATAACGCGATTGTCGCTTTTAGCGATCACTTAGTCGATAGCGATCTTTCAATGATCGTCAGTGAAGACGCGAATGGACGCTTTTTAGCGGTTGATAAGACAAATTGGGAAGCCGTGCATAGTGGCGAGCAAAACTTATACAAACAATATATTCACCTAAACAATGATAACAAAGTCGATTTTGAAGTTTACTATACGGACAAAGTCGGTCAGGATTTCGTTGATTATTATACTCTTGTCTCCCAAAACAAGAGCCCACTTGATGGTTCCTGGCGCGAAGCGGAAAACATATCCCGCAGCACGAGTTATCTCATTTTTGGCCGCGACAGAATGGTTGGTCAACTCTTTCAACCCGGTAATACAGTTGCCATCTCCGGCGTTTCGGGCGACTATTTAAAACTTGATTTAGGTTTTGATTTTAAATCTATGGCCATCGTCGATATCGACGGCGTAACGTACGCAACGAGTCAGGACGCGAAATTCAGTGAACCATCCGGTTTTCTTAAAATTGATGAATACCGGCTCCAAGTCCAAAACAAATGGAATGCCGCCTATGATGATATTTATTACAATTCCAAAATGATTACGGCCCGCGATTCAACTTTAATTATGCTCGGGGTGGATGCCTTATTAATCTTCTTCATGGGCTTGATGGTGTTTATCTTAACCCGTGGAAAACGCAATCCCTTCCGCATTTACACTTTCTGGGAAACGCAAAAAATTGCCTATTGGGCATCGTTCACTCCTTCGCTTTTAGCTTTGATCTTCGGCTTCATCTTCACTGAATATGCCGTGATGATTTTTGTCATGCTAATCGGTATCCGTATTATGTGGATGTCAATGAAATCATTGAAGCCGGCAATGTAGTTTAATTGAATTTTATTAAATATTAAGGAGAGTGTACTCTCCTTTTTTGTTGTCTTATCACATATTCACCAAAATATCACTTTCAATTATTTATATGTTAGGAGGTAGAGAATATGAAACTCGCCAAATTAATTCTTTTAGCATCATGCACTTTTGCACTCGCCGCTTGTAATCCAAGCGATAATAATTCCAACATCGACCCAGCCGCTCTTGATCTTGCTGACATCGATAATCAATACGCCTTTGCTGCGTATACCGGAGCCCTCACTCTTCAAGAGGTTGAAGTTCCGGATGTTCAAGCTCTACGAGTAGTTGATGAAGAGGTCGACCCAGACGAAGAACTTGCGACGGTTAATCGCTACTTAAGTTTATATAAACAGCTAACTGACTCTGGGGCCTTAAACGTCGTCTCCGAAGCGACAAGTGATCGGAGCGAATATGCATTCCAAGTTACAATTACGACGACCGACATCGATTTGATTGAATCAATATTTACTTTATACTTTAACGAAGTAGTGATTGATGTCGGCAATGACATTGATGAAGATATCGACGATACCGGCGTAGCCGAATTTGGTGACACCGAAAGTGTTCCTGCTGAAGATGGCTATATTTATCGCAATCGCAACGAAGAACGCAACATCGAAGATTCAACTCTGTTAATCGGACTTCACGTCATCGGCGAAGAAGAAATCGAAGTTAACGGTTACCGCTTAGTCGAAGAAGACTCGGTCCGCTTAGGATTTAGAGCTCTCCTAGATGATGGCCGCGTTGTTCGCATCTCGCACGTCAGTGACGCTACCAGCCAACGTTTCAATTACTTTATTCGTAACGGCCGTACGCTTCTCGTGCACAAAAAGATGATTCTGAAAGTTGAGGATAATAAAACTGTTCTTAAACTAACCGACACAAGAGATGGCTTTACCGAAAAGTATTCTTTCAAACGCGTTGAGTTAGATAATTCAATCTATTACAAAATCCGTTTTGTCACCCCGGAAGAAAAAGGCATGATTCACATCTACGTCAGCGAAGATGATCTAGGTAACGAAGTGCTCGAATACTACTTCTCAAATGGTAAGATGTATTATCACGACGGAACTGGAAATCATTCCGGAGAAAAACAAGGCAACGGTAATAGCTCTTCCCAAAACGGCGGAGCGCCTGATTACGGCAATGATTCTGACTATGACAATGAATTCTCTGATATGAATTTCTAGTCAATATTCAACCAGTCTACAAGGGAGATTCGTTCTCCCTTTTATTTTTTTTAAGTAAAAACGACGTTTTGTTTATTTATATACTAGGAGGACTATTATATGAAACTATTTAAACCCCTACTTATTGCGTCCAGTGTCTTTGTTTTAGCCGCCTGCAGTTTTGCTATACCCAATGATGTTCCCAATAACGAACCGGTCATAGATTTGCGAAGCACCGACACTCAGTATGCATTCGCTACGTATACCGGAGTTAGAATGCTTGAAGAAATCGCGACGACAAACGCCCCACAAGCCTTGCAAATGGTTGATGAGGAAGTCGATCCTGATGAAGAATTAGCAATTGTTAACAGCTATCTCACTCTTTATAAGGAATTAACAGAAGAAGGCGTCTTAAATGTCACGATGGCCGAAGTTAGTGATCGCGAAGAATATGCTTTCCAATTAACGATTACGACAACCGATATTGATAAAGGTCATTCAACGTTTGTCTTATATTTCAACGAAGTTGTAATTGAAAGCGAAGAAGAAACCCCTGAAGGTATCGATGATAACGGAGAAGATGTTATCGCAGAAGTTCCCGAAGGCGAAGAAAATGGTTATAACTATCGCAACCGCGAAGATTCCCGGAGCGATGATGAATCAACCCTTCTAGTAGGCTTAGCAGTTGTCGGGGAAGAAGAATTTGAAGTTAAAGGCTATCGCTTAGTCGATGGTGATAATGTTCGCTTTGGCTTTAGAGCAACTCTTGATGATGGTCGCGTGCTACGCATTGCCCATCATTCAGAAGAAAATCTTTCGAGGTTCCAATATTTCTTAAGAAACGGCCGCGATTTAATCGCTCGTAAAAAAGTGATGATCAAAGTCGAAGATAATCAAACGATTTTAAAACTGGAAGATACGAAAGATAATGTCCGTTCAAGATATTCCTTCAAACAAGAAGTAAATGAAGACGGAACATATTACAAGATTCGTTTTAATACTCCTGAAGGTAAAGGCATGATTCATGTCTACGTCAGTGTCGATGATTTCGGCCAAGAAATCTTAGAATACTACTTCTCCGGAGGTGGTAAATACAATCACGACGGAAATGGAAACCATAACGGTGAACATTCCGGAAACGGTAACGGAAACGGTAATCACGGAAGCCCTAACCAAGGTAATGACGAAGATTACGAAGAAGATTTCGAAGACTTAGATAATTTCTAAAAGTTAGCATAAGAAAAACCGAGGGAAACGTTTCCCTCGGTTTTTAAATTTGCTTACTTGACCGTCTTGCGGCCGATGGAATAATAAGTAGTTCCCACCATGTTTGAAGGCCTATATAAGTTACGCCCATCAAAGATGATTGGCTTTTTCATATTGTCGATAAAACAACTCTTATCAAGTTCCTTGAGTTCTTTTGCATCCGTCAAGATGACCACCACATCCGCATCTTTTAAGGTATCGAGGATGCTAGTCGAATATTCAATACGTGAGTGCCTTTGCATCTCTTTTTGGAAGTTTTCAATCGCCAAGGCATCATATACTTTGACGTATGCGTTTTTCTCGAGCAAATATTTGACAATCGCAGTCGCCGGTGAGTTACGAATGTCTTCGGTCCCGGCTTTAAAAGCCACGCCCAAGACAGCAACTGTCAGATTCGAAAGACTTCTAAATTGCGAATTAATCTTATGGATTAAAATCGCTGGCTGTTCATTGTTAACTTTAATGGTAGCTCTAACAAGTTCTAGAGGAACTTCGCGGTCCATCGCCAACCAACTTAAAGCTTTAGTGTCTTTAGGAAAGCAAGAGCCGCCATAACCGATACCGGCTTTTAAATAGTTGCGGCCGATGCGTGGATCAAGTCCGATACCAATTGCAACTTCTTCGATATCAGCATCGACCATTTCACATAAGCGAGCAATTTCGTTAATATAGCTAATTTTCATTGCCAGGAAGTTATTCGAAGCATATTTAATTAGTTCGGCGCTTTCCGGAGTCGTCACTAAAACCGGAATTTTACGTTTTTGATAATTTGCATACATTTGCAACATTAAATCTTCGCCGGCTTTGCTCGACACGCCAATGACCACGCGAGAAGGGTTAAGCATATCGTCAATCGCACTTCCTTGGCTGAGAAATTCCGGATTGGAAATAACTTCAAAATTGTAATCACTATTTTCATCAAGATACTTTTTGGCCAGCGTGTTTGTGCCAACAGGCACAGTCGAGCGAATGACCACATACGTATCTTGAATAGCATTTTTGGCAATATCATCCAAACAGGCATTGAAGTTAGTCATGTCTGGTTTGCCATCTTTGCCTTCCGGTGTATCAACGGCGATATAGATAATTTTGTTGGGGCGAATCGCATCTTTGGCGTTCGTTGTAAAACGAAGGCATTCTTTCGCGTCGTCCATGAGTGATTGCAAGTTTGGTTCCTTGATGGTGGCCAATCCCTGTTTTAATGCCGCGACTTTATTTTTGTCGCTATCCAAGCCAATAACATTGTGGAAAAAAGAGGCGAGGATTACGCTGTTGACAAGCCCGACATATCCTTGGCCGATGACTGTGATATTCATTGTTGGCCTCCTTTCTTAATTTATTTAAAATAAATCCATTTTGCGTAGTTTGTAGTGTTTTTTTATATAACGAGCGATAAAGAGCGAGACATAAACTTTGCTAGCTTCTTCAACAGCGATTGTGCGAGCATTGGAATTAACTTCAATTACTACCGGTTCGCCTGCGGCTGTAACGAGTATGTCAACTCCAGCGAAATCAGCGCCCACCGCTCTTGCGGCTTGAACCGCCAGTTTAAGCATACGACGGTCGGGATGGGGAACCGAGGACATGATACCGCCTTGATGAACATTACTACGGAAGTTTCCTTGGTTGATGCGCATGACGATTGATACCGCTTCGCGTCCAACAACATTGACGCGAAAGTCTTTGCCTGAACTCTCTTCAATAAATTCTTGAATCAGGAGTTCCTTGTCGCCGATTGTTTGGAGCATCTTTTTAAACATGACTTCACTAGTAATTAAATATACTTGTTCTCCAAACGATCCAAATCTTTGCTTTAACACAAAAGGATAGTTAAAACCCTTCTCGGCAATCAAAGTTTTGATGCGATCATAAAACTTAGAGACGTTTTGACCATAGGTGAATGGTAAGACTAAGGTCTTAGGAGTCGGTATCCGATGATTTTTCAGCTTAATATAAGTAAGAGCTTTATCATCACAAATGCGAATCGCGGAACTCGTATTAAAGACAGGTACTCCAGTCGCTTCAAGCAATTCGGCTAAATATAAATCCTTGTCCCAATACAAAACAAAATTAATATATCTTTTGTAGCGCTTAATATAGTCATAAGCATCAACATTAGAAACAGGTAGAAGTTCAAAGCCGCACTTTTTAAAAGCGACAACAAACGCATCAATTTGTTCGGCCCATTCGCGATTTGTTTCATGAACGAGATTATAGACGATGACTGCTTGTTTCATGGTTTCAACCTTAGTGTATATTGTGCCTCATTTTTGTCACAATTGCAAATTGTATCGGCGCCTCGAAATTGCTCAATAATACAAAATTATACCGATGGGAACGAAATAAATAGCGCATCGCATAAAGTTACAAGTATCATAGATATTGGAAGCGTGGATTGCTTTTGACTATTAGCCTCGTTTCTTTTATAATAATGCGGAGCTTCTTAAGAAGGTTTCTCGGCGCCTGATGATTAGGAAGCGTAATCCGCCAGAAGAGTAACGAACTAACTCGAAATATTTAGAAAGGAGCAGTAATGAATAAACCAGATATAAAAATTGTTTTTACCGATATCGATATGACTCTTTATTCACATAGGACTAAGAAAGTGCCGGAAAGTGCGATTGAGGCAATTAAGAAGCTTCAAGCCCAAGGCATTCTCGTCTTTTTGTGTTCGGGTCGTAACTATTATCTGATTCGTAAAACCGGAATTCTCGACATCGTCGAACCAGACGGTCTTATTACCATGAACGGCGCTAACGCAATTATTGGTGATCAAATCATATATAAGTATCCAATTCCCGAAAACGTCGTTGATTCGGTTATTAAGTTCGCCAAACGACTAAGATTCGGTTTGACATTGATTGAAGAAAAGGAAGGCCACATCAATATGATTGATGACCGGGTAATAAGCGCCCACGAAAAGTATGGAACGCGTTTTCCGCAACCCCGTTCTTTTCCAGATCACTATGACCGTGTCGTTTATCAGATGATTGCTTTTTGCGATGAACTTGATGAATCGCTCTTCCTTCCGCATCTTGAAAATTGTAAGAGTGCGCGATGGGATGAATTCGCCGTCGATATCATGCCAAAAGATTCTGACAAGGCCAAAGGCATTATGGCCGTGCTGGAACGCTACGGCTGGAAACCAGAAAATGCTTTATCCCTTGGCGATAACCCAAATGACGTCGACATGCTATTATTTACTGGCACGTCCATCGCAATGGGTAACGCTGTCCCCCAAGTCAAAGCCGTCGCCGACTATGTCACCGACGACATCGACAAAGACGGATGGTCTAACGCCATGAAACATTTCGGTCTTATCGACTAAGTAAAAGCAAGTGCAAATATGCACTTTTTTTATATCTAATATTATTTGAATAATTGTAAAACAAGGTATGAGTTGTTTATATTTTCACTTTAAAGACGTTAAAAGTGGTAGAATATTAAAAATTAATAATTTTTTTATGACGCGAGGAAATGGAATTGCAAAGGAAGAAGAAGGTTGATCTGAGTATTGGCTTTAGCGAATACGCCGAAATAAACAAAAAGCGTATGCTCTTTGTCACTTTCATTTTTTTAAGTATAGGTTTCTTAGTCGGCATCATCGTAAACTCGACGGTATTGTGGTCTTTGGGCGGAACATTATGGTTTTCTTTTTCCCTGCTCGTAACAATTATCCTTTTTGTGTTATATATAATTTACAAAAACGCGAATATTGCTTCATTCGCGCTGACCATTATCGTTTTAATTACGTATCTTATCTATCTTGAACTATCAATTAATGCCGCCTTTGTTTTATATTTATTTCCCGTCGTTGTAATCATCGCTTTTTATCTTACGGGCCGAGTCAAGGGCATTATCATTTCTGCGGTTGCTTTTATAATCACAATTATTTATTTAGCACTTCAGCCCGAACTTATCGGCCATGTAGTGTTTGATTTGGGCGCCTTAACAAATTTCATCTTGGGGTCAGTTTCGTCCATGGTGTTAATTCTCATTTATGAAACGTCACTTGTGGAAGCTCATGCTAAGTTAATTCAAGCGAATCGCGTTCTTGAAGAATTGGCAATCACTGATTCACTAACCGGCTTATATAACCGGAAGTGGATTGATAACGAAATCGACATTCTTTTAGAAAAAGGCAAAAAAGATGGCGGATTCTCAATATTTGTCATTGATTTCGATGATTTTAAAAGAGTTAATGATGAGTTTGGCCACATCGCTGGAGACCAAACGCTAAAGGCTTTTGCCAATTTAATGAAGGGCAGAGAACGCATCAACATCGCACGCTGGGGTGGTGAGGAGTTTATTGTCTTCTGCGAGTCGGACACGCCAGAAGCGGCAGTAAAATGCGCCAAT
>Ga0172377_10008915_pt1 | contig 10293 bp, 9 predicted proteins | sample Pumphouse3metaG_FD_119749 | JGI IMG/M metagenome (GOLD analysis project Ga0172377, IMG submission 119749) | Leachate microbial communities from a municipal landfill in Southern Ontario, Canada - Pumphouse #3 metaG | ecosystem: Engineered > Solid waste > Landfill > Unclassified | place: Canada... | reverse complement strand
TTTGTTAATTTTAGTTCCCATAAAGAACTCCTTTCCGGTGGGAACAAAGATATTTTTATGGTAGCACAATGTAAAAAAGACACGAAAAAGAAATTTTCGCGTTTACTATGTCACTTAACAAAATTTTCGCGTTTACTATGTCACTTAACATTTTTAACAAAAACGCAAATCTTTTTATATAATAAGGATATATATTCCTTTTTGTGTTATATTTATTAGGTAGTTTAGTAGCGTTCTAAGCGGAATAAATAACTAAAGTAAGTGCTAAAAAGATAAGATAAACACTAATCATATGCTAATTTTGTTTCTTTTTCCAAAAACGCTTGCATAAGACTTTATCTTATGATTAAATAGATATTGCGTTGGATCGGTAGCGCAACGGTTAACGTACCTCCCTGTCACGGAGGGGATTACGGGTTCGAATCCCGTCCGGTCCGCCATTTATAATTGGCCCGGTAGCTCAGTTGGTAGAGCAAGGGACTGAAAATCCCTGTGTCGAGGGTTCGATTCCCCCTTGGGCCACCATTATAAAATTTAAGTCCTATTTATAGGGCTTTTTATTTGCTATTTTTACAAAATATAGCAAAAGAATAATATCCAAATAAAAAAATAAAGTGTTTCTGTGAGTATTGCTTATTCATTTAAAATTATGTTAAAATATTAATACAAAAAAGTTGAAATTTGTTACTGTAATTTTAGATTAAAGCATTAGAATTTAGTTATTCGAAAGGGAAATTAAAATGAAAATCGAAAACATGTCGCTTAGTGATAAAGAAACCTTATATAAAAAAGCATTAAAAAGATTAAGTATAATCGAAAAATTAGAAATTACATTTTTTTCGTTAACTATTCTCGCTATATTTGTTAGTAGTTTATTAGGTATTTCGATTATGTATCGCGGATACGCGATTTTGTACAGTTTAGGAATTGGCACTCTTCTTGGTTTGATTTGTACTCTTTATGCAAAAATCGAAGGAAGTCATGATAGTAAATTAGCTGCTTTAATCGAAAAAGATAAAAGCAATAGATAATTGGTACTTATAAAAATATTTGTTTTTTATACCATTTGAGTTTCTCCTTTCGGGGAAACTTTTTTTAACCCGTGAAAGTTCATATTATGATAATTGGATAAAATATGTGTACCTGAAAAATTTTACGAGAAAAGATATTGAGATCGAAAGACTAAAAAAGATGGATTACAAGAAGAAATCAAAGTTTTAGCAACAGTGTTGATCGTAGATATGAAGAAATTAAACTAGTCAAAGAATATCGCTTTAAATATTCGATTCACGAATACGAACGTCAAAATCTAAATTTATCAAATATTTCTTTATTTTTTTTGCAAAGTGTAACTTTGTGTGCTTTAATTTAAGTATGGATATAAATTTTGAGACGGCACGTTTAAAATTGCGCCCTTTTAATGTTAGTGACCTTGATGCTTTTATGGAGTATCGTTCAGATTTGGAATGGATGCAATATCAGGGTTTTAAAGGATTAAGTAGAGAACAATATATTAATGTTCTATTTAAGGACATTGATTTGGAAGATGGCAACCAATTAGCTTTAGTATTGAAAGATACTGACAAGCTCATCGGCGATTTATATTTACACACTGATGATTCAAGAATTTGCATCGGTTATTCTCTGAATAAAAAATATACCAAACAAGGATACATAAACGAAATACTCGAAGCAGTGACAAAGCGTTGTATAGAATCCGGTTATGTTGTTTGTGCGGCGGTAGAAAAAGGCAACGTTGATTCTATCCACGTATTAAAAAAACTTGGATTCAAATATGTCGGAACTAATGAACACGACGAATTGCAGTATTTAAAAATCGAATTATAGACTTTTATGAAAATTCTTTCATTATTTTTACAATTTCGATGACTTTCTTTCAATTTATCAAATACTATATAGACCAAACGCCTAAAACTTGGTAAAATAAATTCATGTTACAATTATTTGCATCGAACTATCAAACATTTCCTTTCTGGGCTACCACATTAGCCGGCCTGGGGCTCTTCTTATATGGAATCTCTATGCTTTCCGACGTTTTAAAAAAGGGAGCTGGAGTAAAATTACGCAAAATTGTTACCAAATTCACAAACAAACCAATAAAAGGTGTCGCTGTCGGTGTTGGATTTACAGCTATTATTCAGTCAAGTTCAGGAACAACTGCTTTAGTCATTGGTCTTGTACGAGCCGGTGTCATGTTGCTTCCACAAGCTGTGGCAGTTATTATCGGCGCTAATATCGGTACTACAGTTACCGCTTTCTTAATCGCTATTCCATTCGCTCAATATGTCCCTTTCCTAATGTTCGTTGGCGCACTCATCATCATGCTTGCTACGCACCGACGTTGGAAATACTTAGGCGAATTTTTATTTGCATTTGGATCTATTTTCTTTGGCTTATTAATCATGGAACAAAATTTATCCAGCATGGCTAGCGAAGCGTGGTTTATTGAGATGCTTACCGGATTAAACGATTCTCCTTGGTTGGGATTACTCGTTGGTATACTCGCTACGGTCGGACTGCAAAGTTCAAGTGCTGTCATCGGTGTCCTTCAAGGAATATACGCCGTAAGTGCTACTACAGGATTCACCTTATTCGGTGTTCTTCCTATTTTATTTGGCGCTAACATAGGTACGTGTATCACTGCTGTTATGGCTTCTGTTGGTGGCAGCGTGGCTGCTAAACGAACAGCTTTTGTTCACGTTATTTTCAACGTGCTAGGAGCACTTCTCTTCATGTTGATTACATATATTTGTAAAGCTTGGTTGCTAACAAGCCCTACTTGGACAGGAATCGATCCTAAAGTACAAGTAGCTTTAGCTCACTTAGTATTCAACTTAACTACAACCATCATAGTATTCCCTTTTATAAATCCTCTGTGCAAACTCGCCGAGAAAGTCGTTCCAGGAAAAACTGTCGGAAACAAAGAAATCGTTATAAAAGAGTTAGATGCTTCAACGATGAAAGAATTTCCTTCTACCGGCATTGAACTCGCAAAGGAAGCTACGGTAGAAATGCTCGACTTTTCTATAACTATGTTTAAATCGTTAGAGGAATATTTGGATAAACCAAACAGTGAAACTGACGTATACATACACGATTTGGAAAGATCCATCGATAGAATTGACAGGCAGTTAAACGAGTATCTTTTAAATGCGAATCAAGGTGATTTAAGCCAGAAAGACTTGAGATCATACGGGCAAATAATCAGAGCTACTAAGGATATAGAACGCATAGGTGACTACGGAGAAAATCTAATCGATTTCTTCGCCGGAGCTTACGAGCGTAAAAACATAATTGAAGGCGAATTATTAAAAGAGCTTGTCACTCAAAATAACTACGCTTTAGAATTGCTTAAAATGACTAAAAAAGTATACGAAAATAACGATCGGGAACTAGCTATTACAGTTAGTCAATTGCGCCGTAAGTACGTTAGAGAATTGAAAGACTTCTCTGAGAAGCACTACGACCGCACCACGCTTTACAAAGATAGAGCGAGGCAGTATATCTCGCTTGTTTACGTCGACATTAACAATTCCTATGAACGTGTCTACTGCCACTGTTCCGACGTCGCAAAACTCATAAATAACGATAAGCGTTTCTTAGATCAAGAAGAAGACTAGTATTTATCTTTTCACTATTTTTTTTAAAAAATTGATTTTTAAAAAACATCGCCATATTTACTTTCTTTTTCGCAAATACTTCTATTCACTTCTATAGGTTAATTTGTTACAATTGTTAAGTATGAAATATAAAAAGAATAAAACCATCCGAAACATCATTCTCGCGTCAGTAATAACAATCGTTGTATTAGCGTTAGTTGTAGGATTGGATGATTTTGAAAATACATGGGACGTGTTGCAACACGCAGATGGTGTATACATAAGCTATTCCGTAGCATTAATTTTAATTTACTTCATTTTATACCCGCTTCCACTATGTATATTCACTAAAAGCATAAATAAGGAAGTTAAATTTTGGCGCATATATATAATAGGTACGACAGAGCATTTTTTTAACGATATAACTCCTTTCGCAACTGGTGGTCAACCTTTCCAAGCTTACGCTATGAAAAAAGCAGGCGTTAAGGTCAGAGAATCTGCCGGTATCCTTCTTATGAACTACATTGTATTCATGCTAGTAACAAATTCATTCGCAATAGCTTCCCTGGCTTATTACAAACAATATACTGAAAATATATCCAACTTAGACTGGGTAGTGATCATTGGTTTTTCAATCAACTTCCTCGTACTAGTTATGTTCTTCGTTATGGCGTTTTCTAAAACATTTAGAAACCTCGCCACCAAGCTAATGATAAGATTCACTAGACGAAAGAAACTCAAGGATAAAGCTGAAAAAGAAGCAGTTCAAATTGAAGAATATTTCAGTCAAGCACAAGAAGCTGTACAAAAACTTTTGAAGTCGCCATTGCTCTTCATATCAACGTATTTTTTAAAAGCCTTTACTATGGCAATCTACTACGCTGTCCCCTTCTTTATTATCATGGCGTTAGTTTCATATTACGACCCTTCATATTTAGCGAATTCTCCCCAGTATCTTTGGTATATAATGGCTGGAACAGCTTTTGCGTCAACAATCGTTGTTTGGGTGCCAACCCCCGGTGCTTCTGGCGGTATTGAGTTTGCCTTTAAACAAATATTCTCAACCGTTCCTGGAGTAACATCCGCTATTGCTATGTCGAGTATGCTGATTTGGAGATTGCTCACTTTTTATGGAGTAGCAGCACTTTCTTGCCTAGGTTACTTTACTTCTGAAAGAATTTCCGCTAGATTAGACACCGAATACAATTTGAAATTAATGGAAAAAGATCCTTCAGTTGATATTGAAGCAACTGAATCTATATCTAAGGAGATATAAGATGGAAAATAATAATCAAATAATTCCCATATACTACGCCGGTAACTCTGTAGTTTTTGCGGGTGTTTTCATGTCGGCTTATTCAGTTGCCCTTCACTCGTCAAAACCAGTAGCTATAAACATTCTCACGATGGATGTTACTGAGAAAGATCCTAAATTTAAACCAATAAGTGACAAGCAACGCGAGCTTTTAGAATCGTGCATTAAAAAATTAAATAAACAAAATACTGTTCGAACTATCGATATGAAAAATCAATATATCAAACACATCAAAAACAGCAAAAATGACAACACCATATATACCCCTTATTCAATGCTAAGACTATTTATGGACCAAGTTGAAAATATTGAAGACAAGTGTGTATACCTTGATATTGACACTATGTCTGTTCGTGATATCAACGAACTTTACAGTTTAGACATGTCTAAATATGAATACGCTGCAGCCTTAGATTACATGGGTAAAGCCTGGATTGCGAAAGATTACTGCAACTCCGGTGTACTCTTGCTCAATATGAAATTGATTAAAGAGCGCGAATTGTTTCCTAAGTGTTTCGAACACATCAAATCGCATCGTTCAATGCTTCCAGATCAAACAGCTCTATACCGCTGTGTGGAAGATAAATTAATTTTACCTATGAAATTCAACGAACAAAGAAATATTAAGGATGATACAGTTATAAAGCATTTTTGCAAAGGAATTGTCTGGTGGAAACCAATATTTCACATGTACAATATTAAACAGTGGCAAATAGAAGCCGTTCACTCAGAACTTAAAATCCATGAATTTGACGACATATACGAAATAATGAACCAGGAAAGAGAGAAAAACCCCTCACTTTTCGATTAATTTCAAAATTATTTGAAAATATATTAAATAATCTACGAAAATATTATATTATATATGTATCTAAGGAGTAACTCTCATGAATCGAACTATTGATGTATTGCCTATGAGCCAAGAACTTGAAGATTTAACTTATACCAATATTGAACTATTGCACTACGATACCCGCAGTTCTTTTAAAGATATTATGAGCGATAGCATTAAAGTTGGATCTATATATCAATTAGATGAAAAAAATATGATTAATGTTGAGATTACCAACAACTTAACTTCCGATGTTAGATTATACGTTTTTACAAACCACGCTAAAAAAGAAACCCTAGATAATGCTCAATACTTATGCTTTGAAAAAGGTGATAAATTCAAGATTATTGGATTGCGCACATATAAAAATAAAGTTTGCCTTGTATCTTTGCATCTTCCAAACGAAAACTGGAGAGAATTCTATAAGGATAATTCCTCTATCGACAATCAATTGCTGAACGTTGCAGTTCGCGACTTCGAAGTACAGTGCGATCAAGCAGATGAAAGCACAATAAATTCATCAGTTAAAAAATGTACAATAAAGTATTCAATCTTATCAAAATAACAACATTAAGACTTGTTCATTCAAGTCTTTTTTAGTTCATATTTTTCGAATCAATTTTACCTACTATAGTGCGTGGAAACTTTTCCATACATACGATTGTTTTAGGCTGAGCATATACCCCGCACTCTTCTTTTACTGCATTCATAATTATCGCTTCAAAGTCGTCAGGTACTTTTCCTTTGCCTTCATTTAAAACAACGAATAATTTGATCATATTGCCGCGTTTTTCATCCGGAACGCCTTTTGCAACGCATTCTTTAACAAATGGTAATCCCGTAACGCACTGCTCGATTTCAGTTGGTAAAATTTCAATTCCACTAACTTTGATAATTCGTTTAATTCTCTGCTTGAAATGCAAAAATCCCTCGCTGTCTAAATATCCCATATCATCTGTTTTCAACCAAGTCTCTTCCGTTTCCGGGTCTTTCCAAAAAGGACTGTCTGGTCCAAAGCGATATCCGTTCATTAATGTAGAACCAGCGCAGTATATTTCACCAGGAATCCCAGTTTGTTTATCTTCAGTATTTTCCAAATTTCTAATTCTGATTTTAGTAGTAGGTAACGGTTTTCCAACGCTCCCCATCTTGCAAAATTTGAAACTGTTTACTGTAATTACTGTAACAGTTTCTGTAAGTCCATATCCTTCAAAGATTTGACACTTACTTCCTGCTTCTTCCATTCGCTTATTGAATCTATTCATCAAATCAACACTCACGAAGTCAGCTCCAATATACGCGACGTACAAATTCTTTAATATTTCTCCGTGAAAATCTTTATTGGCGAGAAGTGCTTCATAAATTGGCGGTATGCCAATTAAATAGTGAAGTTTGTTTTTCTTTATATACTCAACAGTTTCTTTTACATTAAACTTGGGCATCAAATTATCAGCTGCCCCCATAAATAAACAGCTGTGAATTCCCATGCAAAGTCCAAATCCGTGAAACATCGGAAGTAATCCGTACATAAATTTATTGCTTACATTTTTTGTACCCAATATATATTCGCTTTGATTGGCTAAACTATTTATAGCGAAGCTGCTCAGCGCTATCGTTTTGCTTTTGCTTGTCGTTCCCCCGCTGTGAAGGTACACCTGGTCTTCCTTGTCTAAATGCACAAATTCCTTTTTTGGAGCATGCACCAGCAAGTTTGCACTCTTGATTTTAGCATGCTTAGCAAGTTTCAATTCTTTGCGCTTCTGAAACTCATATGCTAAACGGATAACTAATTGCAACTCGTCTACCGGGTTGCAAGGTATCACTTTGACGCCTTCTTGTTTTAAAGATTGGAAGTCGTTGTACTTCGTATCTAAACAAAAGAGATATTTGCTGCCTGTTTCTTCTAAAATTCCCTTCATTTGCGTGTGCGAAACTAAAGGGTGAACCATATTCACTATATTCCCATTTTGGTTCACAGCGTACAGCAAATACACCGCTGTGGGAAAATTAGGTAAGCAGAGAGTAACAACGTCTTTTGAGGAGATTCCCATGTCGGATAAATATCCTGCAATCTTATTGATACTATTGAGCAATTTGCTGTAAGAGATGTTTAACCCTTTATAATACAAAGCTGTATTATTGGGTATTCGCTCGGCTTGAAATTTTATCCCTTCATACAAGGATATGTGTGTGTTTCTCATCAAAATCTTGCTCCTCCTATATATGTGATTAAAACGACTAACGGATACAGAACAATCTGACTTCCAAAGTAGATCCACAAAGTCTTTCTACCGACCCAATTAATCTTGCGAATAAATAGATTATCCTGAAGTTTGGGAAAAACTGAAACTCGATCTTTGTACAGACTCATACCGATGAAAGCTCCTAAAAATATGTAGCTTAAATGCGGAAGCAAACCGAAGTAATCTCCACGGCCATAACGCAGTTTACCAAATAGAAATAAAAAGAAAGTATTGAAGTTCCATTCGGTCAATCCCGCAACTTGGTTTTCGGGATACAAGTGCCAAGCAATGCTCCATATAACGAGCGAAATTCCTATTCCTAAATAGATGTATTTTTTAAACTGATAACTCACCTTCCAAATATCCAGCAACTTGTCCAATCCAGCATAGATTAATATACTGAGTCCAAAACAAGTAATTACTCCCATAACTATTCTTTCATCCATAACATTTGTGAAGTATAAAACGTAAGTAATCAAAGAAATGATTGCGCCAAATATCACTAATTTAAGCCCGCGTCTCGCATTTTTGTGGCTGAATGTGCAACTGATACCAGACAGCAGAAAGAAGAGACCTATGCAGATGGTACGAATAATTGTTCGAGCTGCGTGATACCAGTAAATATTCGCCACCTTGGCCATAGATAATATCCATTCTGGACTCGCGGTATAAAAATCTCCAAACAACTTAGGAACATCGGTGCAATCAAAGAAAAAATGATCTACTACTACCGCGATTATTAGCAATCCACGAATAAAGTCAATTTCCCAAATCCTATTTTTCATTTGATGTCTCCAATACATTTTTGATAATTTCTGATAAATACCATTTTCGTTTCGGAATATCCGTCTTTTTATTTTTTTATTATCTCATTTATAACGAATCATATCAAACAAAAAAACTACATTTAAAGTGACTATATTGAAATGTGCACTGTAAATTTATATAGTTTAAAATATTGTTATAAATAAATTAGCAATGTTAAATTTATATATATTTTCATTAAAAAACCGAAGCGCTTAATTCAATTAATGAATCACACGCATCGGTTGAAATCTATTTGATTAATAACTTCGGAATCGAAGTTATAAAAGCTTGATTGGAAGAAGCGAAATCGGCGGTAGAACTCACAAGGTCAGAGTTCCCAGTATTTATGCATATTGCGTAATATGTGATCAATACAATTCCCAACGCTATGCGATAGTAACCAAAGCCAATAAACGTATTCTTTTTAATAAACTTGAGCAGGAATCTAATTGCAAGAATAGATACGAAGAAAGCTACGATACAGCCAACTAATACATATCCTATTTCAAGCCCGGTCACGCTACTTCCACTTGAGGCAAAATTAATTCCCTTTAACAATGAAGCGCCTAACATAACTGGAATAGATAAGAAGAATGAAAATTCAGCGGATGTCTTACGATTGCAACCGATCAACATAGCCGCGAGAATTGTTACGCCTGAACGCGATGTACCAGGAATTAAAGCTAGAACCTGAGCACATCCTATTATCAAAGCTATTTGCCAAGTCATGTTTTTTACTTCGGTAGTCTTGAATTTCACGTCTTTCTTTTTAAATATTGTTTCAATCACGATAAATGCTATACCGTAAACTATTAAAGTTATAGACACTGTAATAAAATTATATAAATTAGCGGTTAACCAATCATCTAACAACAATCCAATTATTGCAGCAGGTATGCATGCAATCAGGATATTCAACCAAATCAACCACGTTTCCTTTTTCTCTTCTTTTGTCTTATTTTTTCCAAAAGGCCAGAGTTGAGTGAAGAAATTCACTATAACGGCAAAGATTGCACCAAGTTGTATTACAACTAAGAAGAACTCCCACAAAGGTGCTCCAAATACACTTTCTAACCCAATCCACTGCTCCAAAATAATCATGTGCCCAGTAGATGAAATTGGTAACCATTCAGTAATTCCCTCTACGAGACCCATGAGTATTACTTTTAAAAAATTTATAAATATTTCCATATGTGCTCCAATATAGGATACGACTTATTTATTTTACTAAACTTTTGTATAAAAAGAAACCATGAATACATTGAATAATTTTTCCTTCAATGGTAAAATTTGTAGGTAATAGGGAAAAATTTAATATAACCTATATTACAAAATTCAGAGGGGGATTTTGTCATGTTACGTTTAGCTATTGAAGGTAGTCAGTGGGGAGATGAAGGAAAAGGTAAAATTACCGATTACTTCGCCCAAAAAGCTGATGTCGTCGTTCGTTCACAAGGCGGAAACAACGCCGGACAC